>ERZ506950.815-NODE-815-length-15483-cov-7.320586_pt1 | contig 15483 bp, 17 predicted proteins | sample MGYA00512897_ERZ506950 | MGnify/ENA metagenome assembly ERZ506950
AATCTCCCCAAAACGGGCATTCCCGATTTGATTCGTACCATAGCCATTTTTCGGGGGTTGGCTCCTTGGAAACGGCTTGACACCGCCGAAAAACCGGGGACGAACCGACCAGCTCTGACCCGCCCTGTTCTGTGAGAGCCTTTTTGGCACAGGACTCGAAATCATGTTTCCACTTTGGAAGTCCAAACTGCCGAAAAGCCAGTAACCATGCGGGTTTGCGGGCAAGTTCAAATCGTGAATTGGGGTCTGTTCTATCCTGTTGTTCTTCCCGATTTCCACGGCTTGAATTTTGCGGGAAAATGGCTATAATGAGAGCAGCCATCTGACGGCCACTTTGAGAGGTGTGTTTTGGGGTTCCGTAGTTACCGCTATCGTCCCTGATTTACCGTCATCATCCAAGTTGGTGTAATGATTCGAAATCAGGTTTCCTATGCGGAGTGCCAAACGGCTGAAACCCTTGGAACCATGCGGGTTCCAGCCGAGTTCAAATTGAATAATGTTGCTTGTTCTATCCTGTTGTTCTTCCCGATTTCCACCGGCTGAATTGGTCGGCGGGTCGGGACCAGGGATATAACATAAATTTGGAGATGTACCCAAGCGGTTGAAGGGTCCGCACTCGAAATGCGGTAGGTCGGCTCAAAACCGGCGCGAGAGTTCGAATCTCTCCATCTCCGCCATGAGGTCTGCCAGCGAAAAGCTGGTAGACCTCTTTCCTTTTATGGAGAAACCGCCGATAGGTTTTGCAGCATGGGCGCCACAATGTCCTGCTCAATGGCTGCGGCGGATTGTTTTTTCGTGGCATATTGCAGATGCCCGTAAATATCCACCGTTGTTGAGATCTCACTGTGTCCCAGCCATTCTTTTACCTGTTCCATCGGAACACCGTTGGCCAGCAAAAGCGAGGCACAGGTATGGCGAAGATCGTGGAAACGAATGTGCCGTAAATTGTTCTTGGCAAGCAACTTCCCAAAGGTCGAGGACACATAGTTGGGTTTAATGAGATTGCCAATCACATCGACACAGACATATCCCAGATATTCTTTGTTGTAGGCGCGCCCGCACAGCTTGCGATTTTCTTCCTGCTGTTTCTTGGCCTCCAGCAACCGTTCTTTCAAAAAAGGAATCAATGGATAAGTCCGCAGACTGGATTTGTTCTTTGCCTTGTCCTTCTTAATCGTGACCCGCTCTCCCTTTACATTGCAGGTTGTTACCGTATGCCGAATGGAGAAGCAGTTATGGTTGAAGTCAAAGGCACTCCATTTCAAACCGATAACCTCACTGCGGCGCAGGCCGTAAAAAGCAGTCAGTAGAACTACCAGCTCGATCTTATGCCCCTTGATAACTTCAAACAGATTCAGGACTTCCGAATCCAGGTAGTAGTCACCCTTGAAGGGTTCAGGCTTGGAAATGATAATCCGGTCAGCCGGATTGCTTGGAATCAGATTTTTGTCAACCGCATAATTCAACGCCCCATGAATCAGAGCGTGGTAATGTTTAACGGTGGTCGGCTTGACCCGTTCCAATTCTTTCTCATAAAAAGCGAGAATATCTTGTTTGGTAAGGTCACAAAGGGCGACAGGATGCTCTCGGAAATACGGGGCGATGGGGTTGTTAAGCTGTTGTTCGTATCCCGAATAGGTCGAGAGTTCAATGGGCTTGCTGTCCATCACCCGTCCGGTAGCAGACTTGTACTTGTACTCAAGCCACTGGTACAGGAAATCCACAAAGGAAATCGCTGCGGATGACGGGCCAGACGGAGAAGCCGACTGCTGTGAGGCCGTAGCCTCCTGAAGCAGCTTTTCCGTCCATTCTTTTCGGATGGTGGGAAGCATATTGTTTGCCCAGGTCTTGTTGCCCTTGGCTTTCTTATGGGTGGGAATCCATTTGGGCTTTCTCTTACCGTTCTCATCGGTAAGGTTTAGAACCCAATAGAGATACCCTTTTTTCTCGGCCACATGGCCGGAGATTAGTTTGCTGTTTTCTTGCAGGTGTACCGCTGGCATACTGATCTGTTCCTCCTTTTGCGGTATTGAGTTCACCTACCAATGACACCTTTATTGTATCATCGGACAGAACAAAACTCCAGGTAAATCCGCGTCAGAATTGTTAACTTTCTGCGTCTATCCGGTGAAGATCGACACCATATCCTGCTACTCCGCCAAAGTGGAGCAGGTGATTTTCAAATAGCGAAGAATGTGGGCTTTGGGAATACGGTAAGCCCGTCCAATTTTCAGGTACTCGATTTTTCCATCTTTAAGTAGTTTGTACCCGGTTTTTGTGCTGACGCCAAGCGCCTCACACATTTGGCCAATGTCCATCACATCCGGGTAGTCTTTTAACATCAATCGGTAGGCATCTCTGGGAGAGAGTAGGCCGCCGTCATTTTCATACATTGTGGGTCCTCCTTTCGCTGGGGTATCCTATGCCGATGCTGATTGCCAGGGCTGCATCTACCTCCAGCATTTTTTCTTTGCTGATACGCCCAATGTAACCACGGAGCCGCTTCCGGTCTATTGTCCGCAGTTGTTCCAACAGAAGCAGAGAGGTAGGCGCAAGCCCCGGCACATTCTCCAGAAGAATATGGGTAGGCAGACTGTTCTTCGCTTTTCTGCTGGTGATGGCTGCCGCGACAACGGTAGGACTAAAGTGATTTCCTACATCATTTTGGATTACAAGGACAGGACGGATGCCGCCTTGCTCGGAGCCGACCACCGGGTTCAGGTCTGCATAGAACAGATCACCACGCCGGATAGCCTTTCGCATAAACTGACCTCCTGAATATTAAGTAAGCCGGAAACAGGGCAGGCCATAAGACCTGCCCCATTTCCGGCGAAATACAAAATCCGATTTGTTTTCTTGCTATGTGCCATTTGTCCTTGACACCCCGCACATATTGGGAAGTCATCAGCGACCGGCAGCGAACCGGCCCACGGGAATCTCACCCCTCCGAGGATCTCTCCGAGCTGCCCCCATTGCGTGATCCTGCAACCAGATGGTTTCCAAATGTTATGGACTACTCTGATCTTAAGCAGGGCTGTGGCTGGACAGGAGTACCATTATACCCCTTTTCGGTCATGGCCGCGCCGGGTGCTGCCCGGTTTTTACAGGCTGCCGTTACTCGCTCATACGGGACAGGATTGTATGCAAGACCAATTATGATAATCAGGTGGGATCTGCTCATCATGTCCGTATATCATGGCGCGGCCCCTGAATCGGCTTTTGCTCCTCGCACTGGAAAGGGGGATGTTACTGATGAATGAGTATGCGGTTGTCAAGGTACAGGCGAAAGGAGATCACTCGAAAGAATGCCTTTCACCTATCGTCCTGAAACCGCAGGGGTGTCAACCCTGTGCCGAAAAATATTTTTTCAATTTGGCAATCGCCAGGTTCAGGGACTTGGCAACAGCTTGATGGCTTGTCCCTTCCATCCGACCGATCTGCCGGGTAGAGAGTCCCTGAAAAACATGAAGCCGGAACCGCCGTTTCTGGACCTCGGTCAATGCACCTACTGTAAAAAGCTGCTCCAGGGCTTTCCAGGCATACTTGCGGTTCTGTACGTCCACAATTCGTTCTTCCCATTCTTCGTCCAGTGCGCGAGTGGCGCAATGCTCCGTTTCCTCCAAACCGTGAATGGAAACATCCTTGCGGGTCTGGGCGCTCTCTGCCCGATCCTGCTCATAGTAGATTTGATCGGACAGGGCTTTCAGCTCTGCAAAGTCATGTTCCGTTTTGTCAGGATTCTCCTTCAGATAATCCTCCAGTGTGATTTCTATGATTTCGTTATGAAAGCGATAAACGATATTTGGGCTGTTTTTGTTTATCGCATAGTCGCTTTTGCGATAATTTTGCACTTCTGTTACCTCCGATTTGTTTTTTTGTGGAAAACAAATCGGAGGTGGCGGCCCCCTAACTCTTTGTTCAGGGAGCCTTAAATAAAAGCGGCCGACTTTGTATCGGAATACAAAATCAGCCGCTTTCTGAATATGTGCATTGAGAAGTCCAATAGGGCAGGCAGCACCGGCAGGCGGGGATTCGTCCCCGCTTGGGGAAAACTCCCGCGTACAAAAACGCCTGCCAACGCCTGTTGAAATTTGTCCATTGAAAGCCGTGTGTCGTTGATATGGGACAAAAAGCAACTTCTCAATGCTGCGGATTTTCCGATCCATAGCACTGTTACTCCTTGTCCGCTGCTATGCGGACGGCACACAGGCGGCTGGCATCATCCCCTTTCTTCCATCAATGTGGCAGTTCTACGCTGCCGCCTTTGCTGATAATTTTTAATTGTAAGCTCTAAATATGGGGAACCTTGACGGTTTCCCTTGGAATTTGTCGATAGCATAAAGAAAGGCGGCCCTTATCCATAGGATAAAGACCGCCGTATGCACTGATTATGTATGATTCTGTTTTTGCAGCCCCTCATTGGCCTCACCTCACTTTTCCCCAGGGGATGGGTAGACTGTCACAGTAAGAGTTTATCTTGGAGAAATCATCAGGACTTCATCGAGAAATGTAAAATTTCCTTTTTTCTTCGCATTTTAGTTTTTTATCTAAGAGAAAATAGCACCGGACGCAGAAGCCCCCCGCGCCCGGCGCTTTGCTATGCTATTTTTCGATTTTATATCCCACCCGAAAAACGGTCTTGATGTAGGTGGGGTGCTTTGGGTCAGGCTCCAGTTTGTTCCGTAGTCGCCAGATCGTGTTGTCCACGGTGTTGGTGCCTAATTCATAGTCCTCACCCCAGGCTGCATTGTAGAGCTGCTCTCGGCTGAATACACGCCCAGGGCAGCGGGCCAAGCAGTAAAGAATAGAGAACTCTCCGTAGTTCAGGCAGATCTCCTTACCGGCCTTTGTGACCCGCCGCTGCTCTGGGAATATCTGAATATCTCCCAGAGTCATGGCAGAAGGATCAAGGTCAGCAGCATGGAGAATCTGAACATCTTTTCCTTGCAAGGCCCCCATGATGGATTGAAAAATGCTTCCGTCTGGGTCGGAAGTACGGATGACGATGATCTGCTCCATGCCGCTCACCCCTTTCAAGTTTACCTTCAAGACCGCTTTTCTGCGGCTTCTTTTAATCGCTGAAAACTTTCATCGCTAATGAGATGCTCTATTCGGCAGGCGTCAGCCTCCGCAATCCTGGGGTCAACGCCTGCGGCGATAAGCTGCTCGGTAAAAAAACAATGTCGCTCATAGATTTTTTCGGCAACCTCACGCCCTACATCGGTCAGATGGAGAGAGTAATCCTCATCCATTGTCAGAAAGCCACCATCCCGCAGGGTCGCCACCGCATGGCAGACGCTGGGCTTTGACACATCCATGTGCCGGGCAACATCCACGGAGCGTACCATGCCTAACTTCTTTTGCAACATCAAGATGGCCTCTAAATAGTCTTCACCGGATGCGTGAAGTTTTACGGTGCGTTTATCCATAGATGTCAGCATGGTTGGTCTCCTTCCTTTAGGAACAGGATTCCCTTTATTCAGATCAGCGCAGCGTTGGAAAGTTGTTTTTTTAGAACTGTTTTCCCAAGCAAACTGCCCACCAGAGCCAGTACAACAGTTGCAGCAATCATAACCGGCAGCATCCATATCTGCGCAACATTCTGCATGACTGTCGCATATTCGGCCGACATTTCCTCTGTGGCGCGTGCAACCGTGTATTCGGGGAACACCCAGATATAGAGAGGATTACCGAACATACCAAAGGAAAATATGACATGACTAAAGAGTGTCGTCTTGAGATTGTGGTAACCGCCAACTTTCCGTACGCCCTCTGCAAGAACGGTGGTGATAATTAAGGTAACAATGACCAGATTGGAGAGTTCCCCGGCAATAAAATAGATTACACCTACGATCAGGTTCATTAAAAACACAATACCGGGTTTCGCTTCCTTTGCCACAATATACAGATATGGGATTCCTGTAAAAAACCAATTAGAGCTGGCATAAAAATCCACAGAATGGGCGTAAGTGCCCCGGACATCATGACCACCATGGTTATCATAAAGTAAACCAAGGAAATCCCGGCTGTAATCCCGAAATCTTTACCAGTCCATTTACTATTCATATATAATTGTCCCTTTCGTCCATCCTCTGTTTATCCAATGGTCCAACCCTCAGCTTGTTCGCGGATGGAGATAAATCGTTTATACAACCCATTTTGCGAGACAAGCTGCTGATGAGTTCCCCTTTGGACAACCTTTCCCTCATCAATCACCAAGATCTGATCTGCGCTTTCAATAGTCGCAAGGCGATGGGCAATCACAATAATGGTTTTACCGTGAGTAAGATTGCCGATGGCTTGTTGAATAAGATGTTCATTTTCTGGATCAATGCTGGCAGTTGCTTCATCAAGGATGACAATGGGGGCGTTTTTTAGCATAGCCCGAGCAATCGAAATGCGTTGCTTTTCTCCACCAGATAGGGTAGAGCCACCCTCACCAACGACTGTGTTATAGCCATCTGGGAGCGCCATAATAAAATCATGGCATCGGGCGGCTTTGGCGGCGGCAATTATTTCTTCCTCGGAGGCATCGGGTTTTCCGAACAAAATATTGTTGCGAATTGAATCGTGGAACAAATACACATTTTGGAATACCATACTGATATTTTTCAGTAGAGAATCGCAGGTAAATTCCCGAACATTGTGGCCTCCCACTTGTATTTCTCCATTCTGTGCATCATAAAACCGAGCCAATAAACTGCAGATTGTGGTTTTCCCGCTGCCGGATGGTCCTACGATCGCTGTTGTGGTGTTCTGCGGGATACGGAAGGAGATATGGCTTAAAACTTCCCGACTATCATAGCCAAAGGACACATCCTTAAACTCAATATCGTACTGGTTAATAGAAACATCTTTTCCGTCTTTATCAATGAATTCAGCATCTTCAATACTCTGAAGTTTCTCCGCTACTGTATCCAGCATTTCCAGAATGTGAAGGGAATTATCTGCCGACTCAATCGTGTTAAACATGATATAACTGTAAACGATCAACATAATCGCCATATACAGTTCCATTTCCCCTTGGAGTGCAAGAAGGGCTGTGATGCAGGTGATTGCCATGGTGCCCATGTATAGGCCGAGCCGGTGCAATGCGTCACAAGGAGCAAAGTTCCGTTCCATCTTAATGTTAATTTCTTTCGACTTATGATAGGCCCGGTAGAGGCCGTCAGAGGCTACACCTTCCTGCTTGAAAGATTTGACAACAGCCATCCCGCGGACATACTGAACAATCTCATCTGCCATCTCATTGATACTTCCCTGCCGAATCGGGGAATTTTTACGGCTTTGGCGCTCGATAAGTTGCAGCCCGGCTGTAGAAATTGCCACAGCCAATAGCGCGGCGCCCCCCAAAAAAGGAGAAAAGCATAGCAGCCATATTATCGTGATTGCAAGAAATATGTAGCTGTCAATAATGTTATTGACAACATTCATCGTCTGCATTTCAAAAAAAGCCAGATCTGTGGTGATAGCAGTGGTAAATTCCCCCATGTTTTTCCGCTGGAGAAATCCCAGCGAAACCCGCTTAAGAATATCACCTATCTTCAGTCGTTCTGCACAGGTTACCTCATGAGCAATGCTATCCTGCCGGGTTGCCCGGATATAGGCGAACAGCCATCGGAGCAAAACTGAACCAAGGATGATTGTGGTGAGTTGGAGAACATATACCGGTTCCAACACTACTGCCCCGTTGCTGTCATCAAGAATCAGCTTAATTGTCCAGACTCCGCAGATAATAGGAACAATGCCAAGAATATTGGAGATCATTGAGAGGGCAATGCCAAGATAGAGCCGCCCCTTGTACTGACTCATCAGACGGAACAGCCGTTTGAGAATTCTAATCATGCGAAAACCTCCCCTCTTAACCCAACTGACCATTTCTTTGCGCCAATGTGAGCCTGCCACATATCTCTATAAAGAGCGCTGCTTTCCAATAGTTCCTCATGAGTACCGCTTTGCGCGATTCGTCCTTTTTCAATCAGAAGGATCCTATCTGCATTCTTGATTGTGGAGAGGCGGTGGGCGATGACCAGAAGCGTTTTACCACGGGTCAACTCTGCGATAGCTTCCTGAATTTTGGCCTCATTCTCTGGATCAGTAAAAGATGTGGCCTCGTCCAAAATCACGATGGGAGCATTCTTCAAAATAGCCCTGGCGATTGCAATACGCTGTCTCTCACCACCAGACAGCCGGTCTCCAGCCTCGCCTGCGCTGGACTGATACCCCTGTTCCAGCTTGTTGATAAATTCGTCGCATTGTGCCTTTCGGGCCGCCTCCAAAACCTGCTCATCTGTGGCTTGCGGATTGCCCAGCCGGATATTTTCCAAAATGGAGCAGTTAAACAGAAAATTATCCTGCGTAACAAAGCTCACCTGATCGGCCAACTCTGTCAGAGGAATGTCTTTGATATTTACTCCACCAATCCGGATGGCTCCCTCTGTCGGATCCCAGAAACGTGCCACCAGGCGGGCCAGTGTCGATTTACCTCCACCAGACGGGCCGACAAGAGCATAAAATGCCCCCTCCGGGATAGCAAGATTTATGTCATGGATTACATTTTCTTTTCCGGTATAGGAGAAGGTCACATGCTCCATTAGGATGTCATGAGCCGAGATCGGTTTTTCCTCCATTGCCAGTGGCAATTCTCCAATATCAAAGGTCTTATTTACAATATTGACAGAATACTGAATTGACTTTAGCTGATTAAAAAACAGAATCATGCGGCCCAAACTGCTGACCATGCCCATAGAGAGCAGCATTGCCATAGTGATTTTTGGCAGGGTTGTGCTGCCATAGAGATAAAGCAGCGTGCCAATCGGCAATACACCCAGTAGAGTTGTCGGCAGAATACTGGCACCAAGGGTAGTAAATTTCCATGTTGATTTGTACCAATTCAAGGTGGTTTGCTTGAAGTTCTCTACCGCTTTCCGATATTTCTCATAGGACGAGGTCGACTGGTTGAAAGCTTTCACAACTTCAATGCCTTCCATGTACTCAACCACTACATTGTTCATGTGCTCATTGGCTTCCATATAGACTTGGTAGGTTTTGTTGTAGCCGCCCAACATCATTCCATATGGAATAAGCGCCAAAGGGATGGTAATCAGCGATGCCAGCGCCAAACGGAAATCAATCATACAGAGATAAGTGAATACCGCTATCGGCAATACCAGCGCCCCGGCGCCCTCTGGAATCACATGAGCCAGTGGGATTTCAATATTCTCAATCTGATCTACCACAATATTCTTTACGCGACCAGCGTTGATTCCTTGGGCCACTCCAAGCGGAGCCTTCATCAGTTTCTCGGCGACCCGCTTTCGCATCAACTCCAAAATGGTATATGCAGAAATGTGGGAAAGCGTAGTGGAGATGGCATGAAACAGAACCTTGCCGAGAAAACCGGTCGTGCCAACAATGGTCCAGTAAAGGATCGTCTCCGCCGTGGCGGTTCGGTCAAAAAACAGGCAAATAATACGGTAAGCGGCAACATAAGGGATGATGCCCCCTGCAACCGACAGTAATGCACAAATTACAGATATAATCAGTTTTCCCTTGCATGGCGTAGCATAAGACAGGATACTGCCTGCAAGACCTTGCTTCTTCATAAAACAACCTCCTTCTGAAAGAGAATAGAATAGATCTGCGGTGTATATCTGGGTTCTACAGGAAAGAAACTTTCCACCCTGCCGTTGAGCAGATAGCAAATATGGGTACAGGTATGCATTAAAAATTCGTAATCATGGGTGGTCACCAGGAGGGTCTTGCCCTGTTCTGCCAGTTCATGTAGAAGGGAAGAAACATTGACCATACTGGAATAGTCCAGGCCGCTGGTAGGCTCGTCGAAACAAATCACATCTGTGTCTTTCATACAAGCTACTGCAATGCAAAGGCGCTGCTTCTGGCCGCCTGACATTGATGCAGGATGTTGCTGTCGATAATCCAATAATCCCATCCGCTCCAACAGCATACGGCCTTTTTTTTGCAGTTCCTCATTGCCGTCATTACCCAGAAACAGTTCTTTTTCCACACTTTCTGTAAAAAGCTGGTAGTCGCTGCTCTGCATGACAAGAAAAGTATCGCGCACCCTGGTTTTACTATTCACCGCTTGGCCACCAAATCGAACCTCCCCATTGGTTTCTTTTTTTAAACCACACACAATTTCCAACAGCGTACTTTTCCCTACGCCGTTGGTTCCGACGATACCAACGATGTCTCCTTTCCCGGCAGAGAGGTTCACATTTGCCAGCGTCTCACTTTCTCTGGTATAGCGGTAGGATAGATTTTCCAGACAAATTTGTTCCTCCGCTCCGGTTTTTTTCTGCGTCACAGGTGGGCGTATACTTAGAAGATCCGTACTCCTTAACCCCATTCGGTTAGCCTCCTCGTTGGAAAGGGAACGGAAGGCAGAGGCATCCAATTCTCTTGTGATCTGTCCATATTCAATCAAAACGGCACGATCTGCAATGTCTTTCAGATAATGGATACGGTGCTCAGATATAATAATGGTATACCCCTGTTGTTTGAGTGTATGGAGAATCTCCATCAAATGCTCGGTGGCTGCAGCATCCAGATTAGCAGAGGGTTCGTCCAGCACCAGAATTTTGGGGGCAAGTGCGTAGACTGAGGCGATAGCAATAGACTGCTTTTCACCGCTGGACAGTTCAAAAATGCTGCGCTCCAATAAGCGCTGAATTTGCAGGTCGTTAGCCGCCTGTTCAATACGCCGACAGATTTCTTCTCTTGGAATGCCCGCATTCTCACAGGAAAAGGCAATTTCTGCTGTTGTATCCGTGGCAAAAAACTGAGACCGTGGATCCTGAAAAACGGAGCCTACCACACCAGCCAAATCCTGGATTGACAGTTCATCTGTATTCTGCCCATCTACAAAGACCCTTCCTTCCAGCTCCCCTTCAAAAAACTCTGGAACTAAGCGGTTAATCAACCGGGTGATGGTCGTTTTCCCACAGCCCGAGGAACCCAACAGAACTACAAATTCCCCTTTTTGGATAGTAAGGCTCACATCCCGCAAAGCCGGTTCCTTTGCATTGGCATACTGGAAGGAAACGTGTTCAATTTGAATCATATCTTTACCTCCCAAGCAAAGCACTGCCAATAATTCCAGCAATTACAGCGGAAATAACGGCGCCTGCATATAAAAAGTCGGTTGCTCGTAAACGTACCTCCCGATAAGAGGTGCGCTTTGATTTCAAATCCAACCCTCGTGTCATGGCTGAAGCGGCCAGTTCATCCGATATCGTCATACTCCTAATAATCAACGGAACAATGGCATATTCACAGGTTTTAACTGGGTGAAGCAGCACATTTCGCACTGTCAGTCCAATGCCGCGTAGCATCATAGTATTTTTGATAGAACGGAATTCATCCTGTACTGTCGGGATGTAACGGAAAGCTACCGCCAGTGCGATAGTACCACCTTTAGGCACGTGCATATTCTGCATCGCAGTCACAAAATCACTGACTCGTAGCTTGCTGCCCATCCACGCTCCCATGACAAAAAACACTACAACTCGTTCCAGCATGAATAGAATCATACCCACGCCCGCAGCGAATTTGCTTTGCGGTACGAAAGAAAGAATTAGGTTTATTAGCAGGAACACAGCAAACAGCATTGCAGTCTTTTTTGCGCCCAACCAAAGACCACGAGCCAGATACAGAACTACAACCAGCAGATACATCCAAATCAGGGCCAACAGATTTGGCGCACTAAAAGTAGCTGACGCAAAGACAACCACCAGCAAGAGCTTCATTCGTGGGTCCAGCTCTAAAAAACGAATGTGTCTGATATCCCTGCTCATACGATCCCCGCTTTTTGAAAGTGTTTTTTCAGCAACAGTTTTCCAAGAAATGCTCCAACCACACATCCCACCACAGTGGCGGCAAGACCCACAAAGAACATTGGCCCGATAAGCATATCAAACACTGTGGAGTAGAGATCCGCATAGGCGGATACTGCGGCCAAATACATATCTTTCATAAAAATAAGTGGAATCGTCATGCCCAGATAGAGAAATACCACCTGAACGGTAAAGCACAGCAACATGGTAGAAAACTTGTGCCGATCCAATGTGCGCCAGAAAAGTTCAGCAATCACCGCGCCAACGGCAATTACCAGCGCAACACCCCAAAAACTCATAAGCTGCATTGCCGCCCAAATTAACCCAAACAACAAGACGATTCCTTTCTTATTCACTTTCGTAAACAGAAGCATGAAAATGGTTCCCCAAACCACTGCACAGGCCGCAAAGACAAACAAGCTGCCAGCGACGGTCATACCAATGGGTGCGCCAACTCCCGCATAGACCAGAAACATAAGCACATATAAGATGGCGGCGGTTATGTAATCGCGAACATTCATTTTGTCTGATTTTTTAAATTTTGCAGTGTTACTTTTCATTGTTTTCTCCTTCCTCGTTAGCGGTCGCTAACCAATGTGGATTTTTTTGGCTTTTAGCCTATTAAGCTAAAAGCCAAAAATAGCTTGCCAGTTAAATAGTTTTGCCACATATTCACAGTGGCGTAATGCTTGTTCCAAAGGCAAATCATGAACGATTGGCTCAAACAGCGTAGACCAAAAGGCTGTCAGCAGCATGTGGATTTCCTCTTCATCAATCTGGTTGTCTCTACCATCTTGCTGGGTAACTGCCTCTAAAAATTTGACCGTTTGCTTTGCATGGTGAGATACGAAATCATGTAAGAAATTTGCGTGTGTCGAACCTTCCGAACGACACAGGAGCAACTTGAATCCATCGTATCGCTCATAGGAAAAACGCACAATCGTTTTAAGTGTTGTGCTTGACATATCCCATACGGATTGCATCTTGCCATGTGCCAGCTGCTCGTAATCGTACCGTTCGATATTAAGCGCCATCTCCTCAATATCCTGAAGTGTTGGACCAACTACTGCTTCAAACAAAGCTTCTTTGCCAGGGTATCGCTTATACATGGCTCCTGTTGTTACGCCGGCTTTTTTGCATATTTCCCGCAAGGAGGCATCTGCAAACCCCTTTTCCATAAATTCTTCTTCTGCACTTTTAAGTATCTTGGGATCAATTCTCCGATCCGGCAACGACATTCTATCACCCCTTTAGATAACATTGATATCGGTAACGCTGTTATCAGAATAGCATAAGTGTGTTATCTTGTCAATAGCCACACACAAATCTGGTTATTCAGAATTCCTGGTACGACTGGCAATACACCTGGATAAGGTAAAGTACGGAGATCCTACTAAAAATACTGAGTGTAGCCTGCTGAAGCTACACTCAGTACATTGTTAGGATTATTTTTCAATTTTATATCCCACCCGAAAAACGGTCTTGATGTAGGTGGGGTGCTTTGGGTCAGGCTCCAGTTTGTTCCGTAGTCGCCAGATCGTGTTGTCCACGGTGTTGGTGCCTAATTCATAGTCCTCACCCCAGGCTGCATTGTAGAGCTGCTCTCGGCTGAATACACGCCCAGGGCAGCGGGCCAAGCAGTAAAGAATAGAGAACTCTCCGTAGTTCAGGCAGATCTCCTTACCGGCCTTTGTGACCCGCCGCTGCTCTGGGAATATCTGAATATCTCCCAGAGTCATGGCAGAAGGATCAAGGTCAGCAGCATGGAGAATCTGAACATCTTTTCCTTGCAAGGCCCCCATGATGGATTGAAAAATGCTTCCGTCTGGGTCGGAAGTACGGATGACGATGATCTGCTCCATGCCGCTCACCCCTTTCAAGTTTACCTTCAAGACCGCTTTTCTGCGGCTTCTTTTAATCGCTGAAAACTTTCATCGCTAATGAGATGCTCTATTCGGCAGGCGTCAGCCTCCGCAATCCTGGGGTCAACGCCTGCGGCGATAAGCTGCTCGGTAAAAAAACAATGTCGCTCATAGATTTTTTCGGCAACCTCACGCCCTACATCGGTCAGATGGAGAGAGTAATCCTCATCCATTGTCAGAAAGCCACCATCCCGCAGGGTCGCCACCGCATGGCACACACTGGGCTTTGACACCTCCAGGTGCCGGGCGACATCCACGGAGCGCACCATGCCCTTTTGCCTTTGGAGAACAAGGATAGCCTCCAGGTAATCTTCTCCCGACGCTCGGAGTTTCAAGGTTTTCCCCCAATCTTAAAGAAGCATAAACTTATCCATTATCTGGATGCTTTTGTGCGCTGTTTCAAAATCGTAGTTGCAACGGATAATTTCTAAGAACCCAGCCAAATATGCTTTGGACAAGAAGAATGGCAGATGCGCTTGTCGAGATAGTTCCCCTCTACACTGTAATAATCGTTGATACAATGTTTCGGATAGCATTGTGCGAAATTCAGCATAGAAGGGGGCATCCTTACATCGAACAATCGTCCTGAACACATCCCAGTAGGTATAGGTAAAGGTCAAGCATGGTTCAGGAATAATAGCATTGACATTTTCCTGGGGACATATCAGTTTTTCTAATAGTTCATTGGATGCTGGTTCAACAACAGCACGAAACAGTGCATCCTTGCTTGGAAAGCGATGATATAATGCGCCGGTTGTCACTCCAGCCTGTCCGCAAATGTTCGCAAGGGAAGTGCCCTGATAGCCGTTTTGCAAAAAACCGTTTTTCGCATATCTCAAAATTCTTATAGTGGTATCTTTATCTACCATTTTTTCAATGGTCCTTTCTCTTATCCAGTAACGAGGATTTTCACCCCGATTGCGATAAGAATAAGTCCACCTATAATCCCTGCCTGCTTTTCCATGCGGTCGCCAAATATACTTCCGATTTTTACTCCCACACCGGAAAAAAGAAATGCAGTGCAGCCAATCAGCAAAACAGCCATCGCTACATTTACTTTCAATGCCGCAAATGTGATACCTACCGCAAATGCGTCAATGCTTGTTGCTATGGCAGCGGGGATCATTACCTTTGCGGCAATCGATGCAGAGTTCGATGTGGACGTTTCTTTTATTGTTTCTCTCAGCATATTCAAACCTATCAGAGTCAATAGAATGAAAGACAGAATACGAGAGATAGGCGCGATGTACTGAATTACGGTTTCCCCACATAAAAAGCCGAGAAGGGGCATAATTGACTGAAAGCCGCCAAAATACAGGCCGGTTACAATACACGCTTTTTTACATTGTCCTTGAATAGTTAATCCTTTGCCCACAGAAACGGCAAAAGCATCCATCGCAAGACCAACTGCAATTAAAAGCATTTCTACTCCGTTCAACTATGCCCCTCCTTCAGCTCCGATTTACACAGCCCAGCCAAGGCTCTCTTGCTGAATACGGAACAGCTTATGATACAGACCGTTCTTCTTCATCAGCTCATCGTGGGTTCCATGCTCTACCAACCGTCCATTGTCAAGAACAAGGATCTGGTCCGCATCCACAACTGTACGGAGGCGGTGGGCGATCATAATAACCGTTTTACCTTCCACCAGTTTGGCAATCGCCTTTTGAACCAGAACTTCATTCTCCGGGTCGAGGGATGCTGTG
>ERZ506950.821-NODE-821-length-15390-cov-3.013629_pt1 | contig 15390 bp, 12 predicted proteins | sample MGYA00512897_ERZ506950 | MGnify/ENA metagenome assembly ERZ506950
GAGCACGACCATGAGACTGTTGAGTCCTACACGATTCTTAAAGGGCATGGGGAGATGGAGGTAGACGGCGAGAAGCAGCCGGTAAAGGAAGGCGACTGTATTTTTATTCCAAGTAATCTAAAACATTCTCTGTATAACACAGGGGAAGAGGAACTGCACATGATGTTTGTGTATGCTCCCGGTATTGTGGTGGACCACTGGGCCAAGGAGCAGAGCGGGGAGATAAAATAAGCAGATAAGATAATACGGGTGAAAATAGCTGAATCCATCCGGCCGGGGGAATAAAATTCCGCCCCGCCGGATGGATTTTATGATATCTCACTGCAAATATAAGGATTTTAATTCCCTCACAGATTGCTTCCATCCACCCCATATGTTATATTAGACTACACAGATTGCCGCGTAAGACAAAGAAGGGAGGAGCCGCCATGATCATCAGTGCCAGCAGAAGGACAGACATTCCTGCGTTTTATTCGGACTGGTTTTTCAAACGGCTGGAGGAAGGGTACCTGTATGTAAGGAACCCCATGAATCCCGGGCAGGTCAGCAAGATTCTTCTGAACCAGGACACCGTGGACTGCTTTGTGTTCTGGACAAAGGACCCGGGGCCTATGATGGAGAGGCTTTCTGTTTTGGACCGGCTGGGATATCCCTATTATTTCCAGTTCACCCTGACACCCTATGGGGCGGATGTGGAACCCGGGCTTCCCCATAAGAATGAGCTGGTAAAAACCTTCCGGGAGCTGTCGGCCAGGCTGGGACCTGAGCGTGTCATATGGAGGTATGATCCGGTGCTTCTCAGTCCGTCCTATACCATGGAGTACCATTTCCAGTGGTTTTCACGGCTGTGCGGCAGCCTGGAGGGATATACCCATACCTGCGTCATCAGTTTCCTGGATATGTACCGGAAGATAAAAGGACGGATGGAGCGGATTCAGACCCGGGCAATGACAGGGGAGGACATGGTATCCCTGGCAACCTTTATGGGTCCGGAGGCAGAACGGCATGGCATGACCGTCCGGACATGTTCGGAGGCAGCGGATTTGTCCGGTTTCCATATACAGAAGGGAAAATGTATTGATGACCAGCTGATTGCCGGATTGCTGGGCCGTCCCCTGGATGTAAAAAAGGACAGTACCCAGAGGGAGGAATGCGGCTGTGTCAAGAGCGTGGATATCGGCGCTTACAACACCTGTCCCCATCTCTGCAGATATTGTTATGCGAATTTCAGCCCGGATCAGGTGGAGGTAAAACGCAGGTTACATGACCCGGACTCTCCTCTTATGTGCGGCCGGCTCACCGGGGAGGAACGGATTACGGTGCGGGAGATGAAGTCAGCCGTCCGCCCTGCTGACGACGGCCAGATGCGCCTTGGGTTTCACGATGCGGAATTGATGCAGCTGACAGGAAAGCCAGGGCGGATAATCTGATTACGGATAAGCCGAAGAAAATCATGGTGGACTGAAGCACTGCCGCTGCCTTTAGTATAGATTTTCCATTTAAGACCATACTTTCCATATATAAGCAGGAACGGAGGAGATGGTATGAGGCTGCCAAAACACATCGGGATCATCCCGGATGGAAACCGGAGATGGGCCAAAGGCCAGGGAATGGATAAATCAGAGGGATACGGGCACGGGATTTCACCCGGAATGTCCCTGTACCGCATGTGCCGGGAACTGGGCATTGGCGAAATGTCCTTTTATGGTTTTACGGTGGATAACACAAAGCGGCCCTCTGTCCAGAGACAGGCATTTACCAGGGCCTGCGTGGCAGCGGTAGAGGAGCTGGCAAAGGAAGACGCCAGCCTGCTTGTGCTGGGAAATACAAAATCCCCCATGTTTCCCCATGAGCTTCTTCCCTTTACCGCCAGGCATGATTTTGGAAAAGGCGGGATGAAGATTAACTTCCTGGTAAACTACAGCTGGGAGTGGGATTTGGGCTATAAGAATGGGACTATAGGGCCGGGACTTAAAACAGCTGAGGTTTCCAGAATCGACCTGATTATACGGTGGGGAGGAAGGCGGCGTCTTTCTGGTTTTCTGCCTGTGCAGTCCGTTTACTCTGATTTCTATGTGGTGGATGACTACTGGCCGGACTTTAGGAGGGAACATGTGGAAGATGCCCTTAAGTGGTATGCGGCCCAGGATATTACCCTGGGAGGATGATTTTTGACAAATTTCAACGAGTAATCGCCTTTTTTCAACATTTTAACAGAAATAATACCAGGGGGGTGTAAAATACTAGAGATTAAAATTGCAGTACGGGGACAGGTGCATGATACAGATAGCAATATGTGATGATGACTTTCAGGTGTGCAGCCAGCTGGAGGACTATATCAGGCGATGGAAAGAGGGACGCAGGCTGGAGGTGGAGATATTCAACACCGGTAAGGAGTTTGAGGAAGCACTTAAGGAACGGCATTATGATTTGATTTTTCTGGACATTGTGATGAGGGACAGGAACGGGATTGAACTGGGCAGGTTCATTCGGGAAGAGCTGGGCAATGATACGAGCATGATTGTCTATATGTCGGCTTACGGGGATGAATATGCGCTGGATTTATTCCAGTTCCAGCCCTTTCATTTTATAAAAAAGCCAATCAGGCCAGAGGATTTCCAGAATATATTTTATAAAGCTTGCGAAAAGATAGAGGGTGATGCCGGAATCTTTGAATTCAAATCAAGCCGGACCGTATACAGAATACCTTTAAAAGACATCCTCTATTTTGAAGGTGATAACCGGCGGGTAAAGATTGTGACTGCCGGCCATACATATCATTGCTATTCCACCTTAGAAAATTTGTTTTCCAAAATTAACATGGAGCAGGCTGGTTTCATACGGCTGCATAAGTCCTATGCCGTAAATCTCAGATATGTGGCAACCTTCAGCGTACGCATGGTGACTCTGTTTGACGGTTCGGAATTTACGGTCAGCGCGCCCTTTAAGGAGAATGCGCTGAGGCGCTATGAGGGGTATATTTCAAAGACAGGGATGGGACCGGGAGATAAGTCCGGGGAATAAAAAAAGAGAAACAGACGTACAAATACAAGGCAGGCGCCCGAAGGAAATAAAACACCTTCAGACGCCTGCCTTTTATGGACCGTTGGAAACAGGCCTATGGGGTTTCGTAGATTCCCTTAATGATTCTTACGGTCTTGTCCATGCCAAGCTTGCTGATGTTAAGCAGCATCTGGTGGGACTCAATGCTGCCCCATTTGCGTTTGGTGTAGTTTTCGTAATAGTTTTTGCGGCGGCGATCCGTGGACTTGATGGCGTTGACAGCATCTCTCTCTGAAAAACTGTAGCGATCCATAATCCGGCGCACCCGGTCTTCCATATCCGCGCAGATAAATACGTCAATCAGGTCGGGGTGGCTGCGGAGCACATAATCACCGCAGCGGCCTACGATGACACAGGGGCCCTTCTGGGCCAGTGCCTCTATAATAATGGTCTGGGTGACATAAGTGCTGTCATTCAGGGATAATCCATATCCGGTTACGGAATTAGGCTCCTTGGGAATCTGATAGCCGGCCAGGAAGGAGGACAGTGCGGACTCGTCTGCCTTTTCAATGCTTACAGGAGAATGTCCCATCCTTTCAGCGGCCATCTCCACCAGATTCCGGTCATAGAGAGGAATCCCCAGCTGCTCTGACAGCCTTTGGGCGGCTTCATGGCCTCCGCTGCCGAACTGGCGGGCTATAGTGATAATCTTATGGCTCATAGTTCCACTCCTTTCCAACCTTAAAAGTATAAATGTGCACAAAACATCTCTTATATATACTATTATAACGCACTATTTGCACAAAAGATATATAAAATTGGAAATTTATATGTTTTTCAGATTTGGTTTTCAGATTTGGATTTCCCGGAGCTGCAGCCAGCTATCTTTTGTATCCCTTTTCTGCCTCTTCGGTCTGTGACATATCGGCGGCCGCGGCCTCACTGTATGCTGCCTCTGTTTGTCCGGTGTGCGCTGTTACCTCCATGCATTCCTCCGATGGTTCCCGGTCCATGCAGTTCCCGCAGTCCCGGCAACCTCCGCAGTCCATGGGGGTCGGCCTATTGACCTGGCCGGATTCCCGTTTCTCATGCATCAGTTCCCATATGGTATCGTGCATCCATTTTACCGTATCGCTGAGAATTTTGTTTTCTGTATACAGGTTCATGATTACGTTGTTCATTTCAGCAATGATTTCCCGGCTGTTGTAGCGCTTGTGGGGTTCGGTCAGCCGGGTGATTAGGGACGGATTGGTCTTCAGGATTTCCCTGGAGAGAAATTCGTCACGCTCATCGCAGGACATCCGCATGAATTCAGTGTAATGCATCCTGACCATGTGCATGGCTTCCTGGGTGCCGCATTTGGGGCACTGGGGATGACGGGATGTCTGATAATAGGCATAGTGTCCGCATTTGGGGCAATAAAAAACAGCAAGTTCTCTCATAATGTCCTCTCCTGATTAATACTTATTAATATATATAGCGTTTCAAATCGCAAAATATACCACTTTTTTCCGCGATTTTTGTAAATTCGTCAGATTGGACAAAAAAACGGCAGACTAATTGGTTAGTCTGCCGTGGACCGCCGGTGAAACGAACGGATGAAGGGGCGGTCTTATGGTTGCTGTGTGCGTGTTACTGGGCGGTGTTCTGAGACTGGATGACACCTTCTGTGTTTACGGTCCATACCTTGTCGTTCTCGTCCTTGAAATCCTTGTAGCCGTTGCCAAGCTCAGGCATGGCGTTTGATTTGGAGGAAGAGGTGGCCTTCTGTACGGCGCCGTTGCTGTTTACAAGATACTGATTGCCATTTAACTCTACAGGCGCAAAGCGCAGGTCCTTGTCGGCTTCCTGACGCAGGCCGTATACATACAGCACATTGTCCTTGATGCCGTGGAAGCCCTGGCCCTTTCTGGAGCCGTCGGTGTGGAAATACCAGTTCTGGGTCTCGCCTAAGTCCTCATCGAAGATGACCTGCTTGCCGGTCTTCATGACGCCCTCTTCATCAAAGTAGAAGTTAGCCACGTTGCCGTCCTCCAGGTTTACCACCTTCTTGCCGGTCTGCATTTCGCCCTTTGTGTTAAAAGCGTATTTTCTGGATTCAATGGTGAACAGTTCAAGACCCTTTTCTGCATGGTAGGGCTTGCCGTTCTTGAAATAGAAGCGGTAAAGCTCGGCTTCTTCGCTGAGTCCTTCTATGCCTTCGATGGTTCTCCATCCGGAAGCGCGCTTTCCGTCCTCATCGTAGTACCGATAGCCGGCTGCGGTCTGCTCAGCCGCTGGCGCTGCCTCGGAAGGGGTTGCTGTCTGGGCCTCGCCGGACTCTGCTGCTGCCTGGACAGGAAGCTTGTACCAGCCTGTCTGCATGCGGCCGTCCACAAAGGTGTAGTACTGGCCCTCAATCTTCTTGTCAACTTCATTTTCAATACGCTTGCCCGTATTGTCGAAGTAGTACCATGATTCAACGTATTCCGGATCATCGGTTTCATCTGCCATAAGAATCCAGCCGGTCTTCCTGCTGCCGTCCTCGCCAAGATAGTAGTTGTAACCATCTACGGTGATGGAGCCGGTCTGCATGATACCGTCCTCGTTGAAATAATACCAGCTTCCATTGATGGAAGCCCATCTGGAGGTCAGGGCCTTGCCGTCCCTTCCATAATAGTAGTACAGGAATTCAGGAGCATCGTCCTCATCCCAGAAATCTTCATTTTCCACGGAAACCCACTTCATGCTCACGCGTTTTCCGTCTTCTCCTACGTAATACTCATCAATCTGTCTGTCAGCGGCGCGGATTCCGTCTGAATCCAGGTAGTACCAGTCATCGCCATTCTTCTTCCAGGTATCGGTGATTGCCTCGCCGTAAGAATCATAGTAATACCAGTTTCCGTTTTCCTCTGTCCAGCCCACGGTTTTTGCGTAAGCAGTGGAAGCGGTGCCGATGAAGTTAGGGGTTACTGCTGCCATGAACATGGCAGTGGATAATACAGCCAGAACTTTGATCTGTTTTTTCATAATAATGAATCTCTCCTTTTTGATATGTGTGTTTGTCTGTGGCCGAAAATCCGGTGTTGCATTACGTGGTTTATTATAACGGACATGAATGTGTAATGATAGTGATGGTTGCTGGAAGTTATGGAAGGCACTGGAGGGGGGCCCCTAAAGCCGCTCCGGCGGTCATTGTAAGAGAAAATATAGTATTATTTTAAGGCGTTTTATGCTATACTCTCCATAGTTGATAGACCGGAAGGGGGACCTTAATTTATGAAAATGAAGATTTCCAATTATATAGCAGGCAAGCTGGTGGAGGAGGGAATCAGCCAGGCCTTCATGGTGACAGGGGGAGGAGCCATGCATCTGGATGACGGCCTGGGACATCAGGAGGGGCTTCACTGTATCTATAACCACCATGAGCAGGCGTGCGCCATGGCTGCTGAGGCTTATGCCAGGATTCACAACCGCATTGCGGCGCTCTGCGTCACCACCGGTCCGGGAGGAACCAATGCAATTACCGGTGTGGTGGGGGGATGGCTGGATTCCATTCCCATGCTGGTATTGTCAGGGCAGGTGCGCTATGATACCACGGCCAGGTGGTCCGGGGTGGGCATCCGCGCCATGGGGGACCAGGAGTTTGACATATGTAAAGCCGTTGACTGTATGACAAAGTATTCAGAGATGGTCATTGATCCCATGCGGGTCCGATACTGTCTGGAGAAGGCCCTTTACCTGGCCCGGTCCGGGCGTCCGGGCCCCTGCTGGCTGGATATTCCCCTGAATGTACAGGGCGCCTTTGTGGAGACAGAGGAGCTTCCTGGCTTTGACGCGGCTGACTACGAGGCCGGAGGAAACGGCTGGGCCGGAAAGGACGGGGGACACAGGATACCGGAGGACGAGGCGGGAAAGGGAGAACACCGCCAGGTGCTGCCGGGAAAGGCTGACGCTTCCACTGCCTGTACCATTATAGATAAGATAAGGGCGGCAAAGCGTCCTGTCATCAATGCGGGTAACGGCATCCGCATAGCGGGAGCCCATGATGTATTCATGGATGTGGCTGAAAAGCTGGGCGTTCCTGTGATTACGGGCTGGGACAGCGAGGATATCATGTATGATACCCACCCTCTGTACGTGGGCCGCGCAGGCAATATGGGGGACAGGCCGGGGAATTTTGCCGTTCAGAACAGCGACCTGGTGCTCTCCGTGGGAAGCCGTCTGAGCATCCGGCAGGTGGGATATAACTTTGAGACATGGGCCAGGGAGGCTTATGTGATTGTCAATGATATAGATGAGGAGGAGCTGAAGAAGCCGTCAGTCCGCAGCGACATGCGGGTCCATGCCGATGCAAAGGATCTTCTGGAACAGCTGAACCGGGTTCTGGACCGTATTTTGGCAGAGGAAGAGGGGAGCCTTCCCGAGAGCGTCAGCCGTCCCGGCGGCAGACAGGTATTTGACGGAGGAAAGGGCCTCAGGGATATGACATGGAGCAGAACCTGCGCCATGTGGAAGGAGAAATATCCTGTTATACTGCCCAAGCATTTTGCCCATACGGATGAGGAACCGGCCAATGTGTACGCGTTTATCCATGCTGTCAGCAGCCGCCTGAGAGAGGGGCAGGTGACGGTGGTGGGCAATGGTTCCGCTTGTGTGGTGGGGGGACACGCCTATATCATTAAAAAGGACCAGCGTTTCATCACCAATTCCGCCATTGCCTCCATGGGATATGACCTGCCGGCAGCCATAGGCGCCTGGACTGCTTCCAGGGATAAGGGCTGCTACAGCCAGGGCGGGGACAGAAGCGGGGATGACCTGATTCTGGTGACCGGGGACGGAAGCATGCAGATGAACCTTCAGGAGCTGCAGACTATTATCCACCACAGAATGGGAATCAAGATATTCGTGATTAACAACGGGGGATACCACTCCATCCGCCAAACCCAGAAGAATTTCTTTGGAGAGCCCCTGATTGGAATTGGCGTGGACAGCGGGGATTTGAGCTTCCCGGCGCTGGATAAGCTGGCGGCGGCCTACGGCTACCCCTATGTGTCGGCCAGACATAACAGCGAACTCGGGGAGGCGGTGGAGAAAACCCTGGCAGCGGAGGGGCCGGTTATCTGTGAGGTATTCGTGTCCATGGACCAGAATTTTGAACCCAAGTCTTCTGCAAAGAGACTGCCCGACGGCACCATGGTGTCGCCGCCCCTGGAGGACCTGTCTCCCTTCCTGCCGGATGAGGAGATGGATGAGAATATGATTATTCCCAGGATAAAGGGATAGATCCTGTCTGTCAATCAGCGGACGGACCTGTCACAGGGTATCCGGGATAAGAAGGAGTATATTTTATGCGTGTAATCGTAACAGGAGCTACCAGTTTTATCGGAAGGGCTGTTACAAAAGAACTGCTGGCAGGCGGCCATCATGTATTTGCCGTGGTAAGGCCGGACTCTCCGGGGCGCGGTCGGCTTGAACGGACCGGAGCGGAAGCCGGGGAAAAGACAGGAGAAGAGACTGGGGAAGAGACAGGCAATAAGGCCGGAAAAGAAGCTGGAAAAGAAGCCGGAAAAGAAGGGGGGCGCCTTACCGTCCTTCCCTTTGCCCTAAAGGACATCGGTAAGCTGGATGCCTGCCCGGAACTGGTCCACTGTCCGGTTTTAAAATCCCGTTCTGACTCCAAAACAAAGGCAGACCTGTGGCTTCATCTGGGATGGGAGGGGGCCGGCAGTGCCAACCGCCAGGACCCTCATGTCCAGGCCCGGAACATCGGGTATGCCCTGGATTCCCTCCACACGGCGGCCCGTCTGGGGTGCTCCAGGTTTCTTTTTTGCGGGTCCCAGGCCGAGTACGGCATCGTGGACGGCATTATGGGGGAGGAGATTTTGTGTCATCCTGTCTCTGAATACGGAAAGGACAAGCTGGAGGTATGCCGCAGGGCAGGGGAAGATGCAAAGGCCCTGGGCATTGATTATATCCATGCCAGGATTTTCAGCGTTTACGGTCCCGGAGACCATCCATGGTCCCTGGTGTCCACCTGCCTCAATACCTTTCTTAAAGGAGGCAGGATGGAGCTTGGGGCATGTACCCAGCAGTGGAATTTCCTTCATGTGAGGGATGCGGCCAGGGCCCTGACAGGGCTTCTGCTTGCCAAAGTACCGGCCGGCGTGTATAATGTGGCAGGAGAAGACACCCGCACCCTTAAGTCGTTCGTTGAACAGATGCACCGGCTCTGCGGGGAAAAGGGCACCTGCGAATATGGAAAACGGCCGCCCAATGCGGAGGGAGTGGTATCCCTGGTGCCGGATATCAGGAAGCTTAAGGAAGCAGCAGGATTCGCCCAGGAGATTTCGTTTGAGGATGGAATCAGGGAAATGATTGGAATATATAAGGAGAATTGTCTATGAAACGATGCATCGCCTGCGGCGCCCCGTTATGGGAGACGCCGCTGCTTACGTTAGATAATATGCCTGCCTCGGCCCAGCACATGCCGGATGCACAGGGGGTAAAGGAGGACCGGGGACTGACCCTGGATTTATGCCAGTGCATGGGCTGCGGGCTGGTCCAGTTTGACTGTGAGCCGGTGGACTATTACCGGGATGTAATTCGGGCCGGCGGCTTTTCAAAGACCATGGTGGAGCTGCGCAGATACCAGTATAAGCATCTCATTGACAGCTATCATCTGGAGGGAAAGAAATTCATCGAAGTGGGGTGCGGCCAGGGAGAATTCTTAAAGGTTCTGTCGGAATTTCCGGTGGAGGTTCACGGCATAGAGCATGATCCCCATCTGGTGGAGCTGGCAAGGGCCCAGGGGCTGGATGTGACGGAAGGGTTTACGGAGACAGAGGATACGCGGTTTGCGGGTGGACTGTATGACGTATTCCTGTCCTTTAATTTCCTGGAACACCAGCCGGACCCCGGCACCATGCTCCAGGCCATATACCGCAACCTGGAGGACGATGCCATGGGGCTTATCACAGTCCCCAGCTTTGAATATATCATGGACCACAACAGCTATTATGAACTGATACGGGACCATCTGGCCTACTACACCTTTGAGACCCTTACCCCCCTTCTGGAGCGCAACGGGTTCCAGGTGGAAGAGTGCGAGGTTATCAACCGGGACACCCTTTCCGTTATTGTAAGGAAGCGTCCGCAGATGGATACGGAGAACCTGCTGGAGTGTTATGTGAATTTGAAACGGGAGATGGAGACTTATATGAAGTACCTGGATGCCTGGGATAAGAAGGTGGCCATCTGGGGAGCCAGCCACCAGGGCTTTACCCTTGCAGCCACTACCAAGCTGGGGGAAAGGGCAAGGTATATCATAGATTCCGCTCCCTTTAAGCAGGGTAAATTTGCCCCCGCCTCCCATCTGCCCATCGTTGGTCCGGACCATTTTCATGAACATCCGGTGGATGCCATCATAATCACGGCGCCCGGTTATACGGATGAGATAGCGGCCAGCATACGCCAGAAGTTCGGCACATCCGTGGAAATCAGGGCCATGCGTTCCAACCATCTGGAGATGGTTTAGGAGGGATGAGAATATGCGCATAGTAATTACCGGAGCAACCGGTTTTATAGGAAGCAATCTGGCCAGGGTGTTTCTGGAGCAGGGGGCCCATGTGTACGCCCTGGTGCGTCCGGGCTCCCTCCATCTGGATGCCCTTCCGGTTCATGAGGGGCTGCATACAGTGGCCTGCGACCTGGCCCATGTGCTGGAATGCGTCCCACAGGTGGAACAGGCGGACGGCTTTTTCCATATGGCCTGGGGAGGCGTGAATCGGGAGGAGATAGACTCACCGGAGGTTCAGGCCCGCAATGTGGTAGGCTCCCTGGACTGTGTGGAGGCAGCCGGACGTCTGGGATGCCGGGTATTCATGGACGCTGGTTCCAGAGTGGAATACGGGGCCGTTGACGGAATCATGGAAGAGGAAGCGCCCTGCCGTCCCATCAATGAATACGGAAAGGCAAAATGGGAGTTTTACCAGAAGGCAGCTCCCCTTTGCAGCCGTCTGGGCCTTCACTATTACCATCTGAGATTTTTCAGTGTGTACGGCTGCGGGGATCATCCGTGGTCCATCATATCCACCCTGGTGCGGGATTTAAGGCAGGATAAGAAGGTTTCCCTGAGCGCGTGCAGGCATATGTGGAATTTTATGTATATTGAGGATGCGGTACAGGCAGTATATGAATTATACAGGCAGGCTGTGATAGAAGGGCAGGATTGGAAAAAGGACGGTTCCGGCGGTCCCGTAAGCGCTATTGTCAACATAGCCAGTCAGGACACCAGGCCCCTTCGATCCTTTGTGGAGGAAATCCATGAAATTGTGGGATTTAAGGGAACGCTGGAGTACGGGACCTTTGTGCAGGCTAAGGAGGGCGCCCTGTCCATCCGGCCTGACATCAACAGACTTAAGAGACTCACAGGCGGCAGGTGGGAGGAACGGTATACCTTCCGCCAGGGCATTGAAGAAACCATAGAGAAAGAAGAAGCATAGAGAGATATGAAGAAAATCAGCGTATTGATTCCCTGTTATAATGAAGCGGAAAATGTAGGCCCTATCAGCAGGGCAGTGACGGAAATCCTGGAAAAAGAGTTGCCGCAGTATGACTATGAGCTGGTATTCATTGATAATGATTCCACAGACGGCACCAGGGATATCATCCGGGGCCTGTGCGCGGACAACCCGCGCATCAAGGCCATACTCAATGCCCGGAATTTCGGCCAGTTCAATTCCCCCTATTACGGAATGCTCCAGGTCACCGGAGACTGCGTCATTGAGATGGTGGCGGATTTCCAGGACCCTGTGGAAATGATACCTAAATACATCCATGAGTGGGAGAAGGGATATAAAATCGTTATCGGCATCAAGACCAGCAGCAAGGAAAACCGTCTGATGTACTGGCTCAGAAGCTGCTATTACAAGACCATCAAGAAATTGTCGGATGTGGAGCAGATTGAGCATTTTACCGGTTCCGGTCTCTATGACAGGGAGTTCATCGAGGTCTTACGCAACCTGGATGACCCCACTCCTTTCCTCAGGGGAATCGTGGCTGAACTGGGATACCGCCGCAAGGAGATTCCCTATGAGCAGCCGCGCCGCAGGGCGGGCAAGACCCATAATAACTTTTATCGTCTGTACGACGCCGCCATGCTCAGCGTTACTTCCTATACAAAAGCAGGCCTGCGTCTGGCTACGATTTTCGGCAGCATATGCGCTGTTGTCAGCATGCTCATCGCCCTGGTCTACCTGGTAATGAAGCTGATTTGGTGGGACCGTTTCCCGGCAGGCATGGCGCCCATGCTGATCGGAATGCTGTTTTTGGGGTCGGTACAGCTGTTCTTCATCGGTTTTCTGGGAGAGTATATCATGAGTATTAACCAGCGGGTGATGAAGCGGCCCCTGGTTATTGAGGAAGAGCGTATTAATTTTAACGAGGAAGAGAAAAAGGGCGGTAATGAAGCATGAAATATAAGATAGACGTGGTACGCATCCGGGAGAATTCCATTACCCTTAACGGATGGGCTATAGGTAAATCCCCTGACAGCAGGGCCACCTTCCGGGTGGAGGATGAGAAGCGCCAGCCGGTAAAATTCAAGCATGTAAATACCCGCAGGGATGATGTGAGCCAGATATATTTTAAGAAGGTTCTTGACCGGGAATTTGGATTTGACATCCAGTTTCCCTATGAGCGGGGGAAGGATTATTACCTGCTGATCCGCTGCGAGGGACGCCAGGCAAAAATCAAGTATAATGAGGAGCTGATTGCAAAGCGGGCCAGCGTGGCCCACAAGCGTATGGAGAAGCTTAAGGACCTGATGAACATGGAGACAGTCCATGTGGCCATGGACTTTTGGAAGGAACATGGCCTTAAGGCCCTTGTGGTCAAGTCAAAGCACAAGCTGCAGGGAATTGACAATGATTATGATTACAGCGAGTGGTATGAGCTGACCAAACCAACGGACGAGGAGCTGGCGGAGCAGAGAAAGCATTTATTTGATTTTGAGCCCATGCTGTCTGTTGTGATTCCCGCCTATAAGACCCCGGAGCGCTATCTCAGGGAAATGCTGGACTCTATCATGGGACAGACCTATACAAACTGGGAGATATGCGTTGCGGACGGAAGCCCCAGGGGAGAGGGACTGGAGCGTGTGCTTAAGAAGTACGCGGACCGTGACCGGCGTGTGCGCTATGAGATTCTGGGCAGCAACCGCGGAATCTCAGGCAATACCAATGCAGCCCTGGATATGGCCAGGGGAGACTTTGTCATCCTGGCTGACCATGACGATACACTTCCTCCCAATGCTTTTTATGAGGTGGTGAAGGCAATCAATGAAAATCCGGACTGCCAGGTCATTTATTCCGATGAAGATAAACTGGACATGGATGGAAAGGCTCTGTTCGACCCTCATTTCAAACCTGATTTCAACCCGGATTTGCTGACCAGCGTCAATTATATATGCCATCTGTTCGTCATAAGGCAGGATTTGTTAAAGCAGGTGGGCGGATTCCGCCAGGAATTTGACGGCGCCCAGGATTATGATTTCATTTTCCGGTGTACGGAGGCCGCTAAGAGAGTATACCACATTCCCAAGGTCCTCTATCACTGGCGCTGCCATCAAAATTCCACGGCCAGCAACCCGGAGAGCAAGATGTATGCCTTTGAGGCCGGCTCCAGAGCCATCATGGCCCACTATGAGCGGATGGGAATTCCGGCGGTGAAGGTGGAGAAGGGTGTGGATTACGGCATTTACCATACCACGTTTGAGATACAGGGTGAACCTCTGGTGTCTGTCATCATCCCCAATAAGGACCACAGCCAGGACCTGGATGTGTGTGTGCGGTCCCTGATGGAGAAATCGTCATACCGGAACCTGGAATTCATTATCGTGGAAAATAACAGTTCCCAGAAGGAAACCTTCGCCTACTATGATAAGATGCAGGCGGAGCACACCAATTTCCGGGTGGTTACCTGGAAGGAGGGCTTCAACTATTCAGCCATCAATAATTACGGAGCCTCCTTTGCAAAGGGTGAATACCTGCTGCTGCTCAACAATGACACGGAGCTGATTGAAGAGGACAGTATAAAGGAAATGCTGGGATTCTGCCAGAGGGAGGATGTGGGCATTGCAGGAGCCAGGCTGCTCTATGGGGATGACACCATACAGCATGCCGGAGTGGTCATAGGCTTTGGCGGCATTGCCGGCCATACATTTATCGGCCTCCACAAGGCGGAGAACAGCTATTTCCACAGGGCCATGTGCGCCCAGGACTACAGCGCCGTCACGGCGGCCTGCCTCATGACAAAGAAATCCGTCTTTGACCAGGTGGGCGGTTTGAGCCCGGAGCTGGCAGTGGCCTTTAATGATATTGATTACTGCATGAAAGTACGCGCCCTGGGGAAACTGGTAGTGTATGCGCCTTATTCATGCTTTTACCATTACGAATCCAAGTCCAGAGGACTGGAGGATACGCCTGAAAAGATAGCCCGTTTTAACCGGGAGGTGGCCATCTTCATACGGAAGTGGCCGGATATCATTCAAAATGGCGACCCCTGCTACAACCCCAACCTGACGCTGCGCAAATCAAATTTTGCGCTCAGGGACCTTCTGAAGGAAAAAATAGGTGAGCCTTATGACCTTAAGGTTTACGAACAGTTTGCGCCGGAGGACGATACGAAAGCACATGAGTGACCATAGAAATGATTATGAAGCAGAATGCGATTATAAAGCGGGACGCGGCAATGATGCAGAATGCGATTATAAAGCAGGATGCGGCAATGAAGCGGGACGTGGCAATGAAACCGGCCGAAGGACAGGCAGGCGCAGAAAGGTGACCATCGTCATACCCAATTATAACGGGCTTAAGTTTATGGAACCCTGTTTCAGAGCTCTCAGCATGCAGATTTGCCGGGATTTTGACATCCTGGTGGTGGACAACGGTTCCACGGACGGAAGTGTGGAGTGGCTGAAGGAGCAGGGGATTCCGGCCATTTTCCTGCCTGAGAACACAGGGTTTTCGGGCGCGGTGAACGTGGGCATTAAGGCGGCGTCAACTCCCTATGTGATTCTGCTCAACAATGACACGGAGCCGGACTTTCACTATGTGGGAGAAATGATCAAGGCCATTGAGCGCTCCCAAAAGATATTTTCCGTCAGCTGCAAGATGATACAGCTCTGCCGAAAGGAGCTGATGGACGATGCCGGGGATATGTACAGCCTTTTAGGGTGGGCATACCAGAGGGGCGTGGGCCGCCCCTGTGCAAAATATAACAGGGCATGCCGCATCTTCTCAGCCTGCGCCGGGGCAGCCATTTACCGCCGTGAGGTGTTTGAAGAGATCGGATACTTTGACGAGATGCATTTTGCGTACCTGGAGGACCTGGACGTGGGTTACAGGG
>ERZ506950.823-NODE-823-length-15347-cov-3.950170_pt1 | contig 15347 bp, 8 predicted proteins | sample MGYA00512897_ERZ506950 | MGnify/ENA metagenome assembly ERZ506950
ACAAATCGCTTGCCGCCAGCAAATCAACCTTTTTTTCTGTCAATACACGGATGCAGTTATCCATGTCGTTGGGACGAATGATGACATTGGCCGTTTCACCGTTGGCAAAGGAATACATGTACTCGATGAAGACACCTTCATCGGAGAGGAAACGGAGCACTTTCGCCAATGAGCCGGGGATATTGGGACAACTGATGCCTACCACATCCGTTACGTTCACAGCGAAGTGATTATTTTTCAAAGCCTTATATGCTTTATCCGGTTCGGAAACAATGCCACGAAGGATACCGAAATCGGCATTCTCTGCAATACATAGAGCAGAAAGGTTGACACCTTCTTTTGCAAGAACTTCAGTCACCTCTGTGAGGCGGCCGGACTTGTTCTCCAGAAAAATGGAAAGTTGTTTTGCTACCATAGGTTCATTTACTATTTGACAATTTACAATTTACAATTTGGCAATTACAATTTGCGGTTGTCGATGACGCGCTTGGCTTTGCCTACGCTGCGCTCAATACTGCGTGGTTCTACCAGACGAACATCTACACCGAGACCGAGTACGCTCTGCAGGCGGGCTACGAGCTTCTTCTTCAAAGCCAGCATCTTGTTGATTTCGTCGGAATAGTATTCAGGACGAACCTCAACCTGCAACTCCATGGTGTCGGTATTGTTCTTGCGGTCTACCAGCAAGAGGTAGTGAGGCTCGAACTCCGGCATTTCGAGGATAACGGACTCTATCTGCGTGGGGAACACGTTGACACCACGGATAATCAGCATGTCATCACTACGTCCCAAGATGCGGTCCATACGAACCAGTGTACGTCCGCAGGAGCACTTATCGTAGTGCAGGGCGGTGAGGTCCTTGGTACGGTAGCGCAACAGCGGCATCCCCTCTTTGGTAAGGTGAGTGAACACCAATTCGCCGGTTTCTCCAGGGGCAACCGGTTCGAGGGTCTTCGGGTCTACAATCTCGGGGAAGTAATGGTCTTCATTGAGGTGGGTACCGTGCTGGCACTCGCATTCGTAACCTACACCGGGACCGGCAATCTCACTAAGCCCATAAATATCAAATGCCTTGATACCCAGCTTGGTTTCAATATCCCGACGCATACTTTCGGTCCACGGCTCGGCGCCGAAGGCTCCCACTTTCAACTTAAACTCTTCACGGGGAAGACCGGAGTCTTTGATGGCATCTGCCAGATAGAGGGCGTATGAGGGCGTGCAGCAAAGTACGGTAGAACCGAAATCATGCATCAGTGTAATCTGCTTCTCCGTATTGCCGCTGGACATCGGGATGACGGAAGCGCCGATATTCTCGGCACCGGCATGCGCACCCAGTCCGCCGGTAAAAAGTCCGTAACCGTAGGACACCTGGAAAATATCCGAGCTACCGGCACCATAGGCGGTAAAGGCCCGTGAAAGGCATTCGGACCATGCTGAAAGGTCTTTTCGGGTATAGCCTACCACAGTGGGTTTTCCGGTTGTGCCGGAAGAGGCATGAATACGCACAATCTGGCTCATAGGTACGGCACAGAGGCCGAAGGGATAATTGTCCCGCAAGTCGTACTTGGTAGTAAAAGGCAGTTTTACAATATCATCTATACTGTTTATGTCATCGGGAGTAACTCCCAGTTCCTGCATTTTCTTACGATAAAAAGGAGTGTCATGATACACACGCTCCACAGTCTTTTTGAGACGAATGCTCTGGATTTTACGAAGGCTTTCGCGATCCATGCATTCGATGCTTTCATTCCAAATCATGTTCTTCGTTGTATTACAATTATTAATGGTTGTTATCAATATAGCTGCAAAGTAAACAAAAAAATTTTGTTTATCTCAAAGATTTTACCGAATATTGCCGCTTCTAAGAAGAGAAAATGAACAAATTCGAACTGACATCCGCCTACCAACCTACCGGTGACCAGCCGGAAGCCATCGCACAGCTGACCGAGGGCGTGCATGAGGGACTTCCTGCACAAACATTACTCGGTGTCACCGGGTCCGGAAAGACATTCACCATAGCCAACGTCATTGCCAACATCAACAAGCCAACGCTGATATTGAGCCACAACAAGACGCTGGCTGCCCAGTTGTACAGCGAGTTCAAGGGATTCTTCCCGAACAATGCCGTAGAATACTATGTGTCCTACTACGACTACTATCAGCCCGAAGCCTACCTGCCATCATCGGACACCTATATAGAAAAAGACCTCGCCATCAACGACGAGATAGACAAGTTGCGCCTTGCCGCCACCTCTGCCCTGCTTTCGGGCAGGAAAGATGTAGTGGTGGTATCCTCCGTTTCGTGCATATACGGCATGGGGAATCCGGCAGACTTCTACAACAACGTCATCGAAGTACAGCAAGGCAAGAATTTCAGTCGCAATGTCTTCCTGCGACGCTTGGTGGACAGTCTTTATGTACGCAACGACATTGACCTGAACCGCGGCAATTTCCGCGTGAAAGGCGATACGGTGGACATTTATCTGGCTTACGCCGACAACTTGCTGCGCGTCACCTTTTGGGGAGACGAGGTAGACAGTATTGAGGAAGTGGACCCTATGAGCGGCGTTACCGTCGCCAAGTTCGATGCCTACAAGATTTATCCCGCCAACCTCTTCATGACCACCAAGGAAGCCACGTTGCGTGCCATACACGAAATAGAGGATGACCTTCACAAGCAGGTGCAATGGTTTGAAAACGAAGGCCGCCCATTCGAGGCCAAACGCTTGCAGGAACGGGTGACCTATGATATGGAAATGATACGCGAATTGGGACATTGCTCCGGCATTGAGAATTATTCTCGCTACTTTGACGGGCGTGCTGCCGGTACCCGCCCCTACTGCCTGCTGGACTTCTTCCCCGAAGATTTCCTGATAGTCATTGACGAAAGCCACGTCAGCGTCCCGCAGATACGTGCCATGTACGGAGGTGACCGCGCCCGCAAGATAAACCTGGTGGAGTACGGATTCCGCCTACCGGCTGCCATGGACAACCGCCCGCTGAAATTCGATGAATTCGAAGAGATGGCCAAACAAGTGATTTACGTCAGCGCCACACCGGCAGACTATGAGCTGATGAAATCCGAAGGCATCGTAGTAGAACAAGTCATCCGCCCGACGGGACTGTTAGACCCCATTATTGAGGTGCGTCCCAGCCACAACCAAATAGACGACCTGATGGAAGAAATCCAAGTACGCATCGAGAAGAACGAGCGTACCCTCGTCACCACCCTCACCAAACGAATGGCTGAAGAACTGACGGAATATCTGCTGAACAACAACGTGAAGTGTAATTATATCCACAGCGACGTAGACACTTTGGAACGTGTGAAGATTATGGGTGACTTGCGCGAGGGCATTTACGATGTACTTGTCGGTGTCAACCTGCTGCGTGAAGGACTCGACCTGCCTGAAGTCTCTCTCGTTGCCATTCTCGATGCAGACAAGGAAGGTTTCCTTCGTTCCCACCGCTCACTGACACAGACTGCCGGACGTGCCGCCCGTAACGTGAACGGTATGGTCATCATGTATGCCGACAAAATAACGGACAGCATGCAACTGACCATCGACGAGACCAACCGCCGTCGCGAGAAGCAGTTGAAGTACAACGAAGAGCACGGCATCACACCACAGCAAATCAAGAAAGCCAAGAACCTCAATGTGTTTGCCACCAACGAGGCTTCCGGCGAAGCCGTCCTCAGCAGCGAGAAGTTCACTTCCAGCACTCCCCGCCCCTATGTGGAACAAGAAAGTACATCTACGATGGCTGCCGACCCTATAGTACAGTACATGAGCCGCAAGCAACTGGAAAAGAGTATCGAACGTACCAAGAAGCTTATGCAGGAGGCTGCCAAGAAACTCGATTTTATCGAAGCCGCACAGTATCGGGACGAGGTGCTGAAGATGGAGGAATTGCTGAAAGAAAAAGACGAGTAAGGGATTTCACCTCTTTTTCTCAAACTATACTCCCCTCCTTTTGTTATTCTATGAAACAGAGTATTAATTCATAAAGACAAAAGCGAGATGAATAAACCAATAAAGACAATAGCTGTTGCACTGGCTGCCATAGCCTCCATGAGTGTGCAACAAACAGAAGCGTGTACCCGAGCCACCTACATCGGTCCTGACAATACAGTCATTACAGGACGTACGATGGACTGGAAAGAAGACCTTATGAGTAACATCTATGTATTCCCACGAGGCATGCAAAGGGCAGGCTACAACAAAGGGAATGCAGTGAACTGGACTTCCAAGTACGGTAGCGTCATTGCCGCCGGTTATGACATAGGTACCTGCGACGGTATGAACGAGAAAGGTCTGGTTGCCAGCCTGCTCTTCCTTCCGGAGTCCGTTTACCACCGCCCGGGAGACAACCGCCCGATTATGGGCATCAGTATCTGGACGCAATACGTACTCGACAATTTTGCAACCGTACGCGAAGCTGTGGATGAACTGAAAAAAGAATCCTTCCGCATTGATGCACCAGACCTGCCCAACGGAGCCGCTTCCACCCTGCATCTGGCCATCACAGATGAAACCGGAAACACGGCTGTCCTGGAATACATAGACGGAAACCTTGAGATACATGAAGGCAAGCAGTATCAAGTAATGACCAACTCTCCCAAATATGAACTCCAGCTGGCTATCAACGACTATTGGAAAGAGGTAGGCGGGCTGAATATGTTGCCGGGAACCAACCGCTCCAGTGACCGCTTTGTACGCGCATCGTTCTACATCAATGCCATTCCGCAAACAGCGGATGCAAAGATTGCCGTACCCAGTGTATTGAGCGTAATGCGCAATGTTTCTGTACCGTTCGGTATCACCACACCGGACAAGCCCCATATCTCCTCCACCCGTTGGCGTTCTGTATCCGACCAGAAGAACAAAGTATATTATTTTGAGTCCACACTGACCCCTAACTTGTTCTGGCTCGACCTGAAAAAAATCGATTTTAGCCCGAATGCAGGAATCAAGAAACTCTCACTGACAAACGGAGAAATCTATGCCGGAGATGCCATAAAGGATTTGAAAGACAGCAAAGGATTTGTATTTCTTTTCCAGACGCCGGTAATGTAGCACAGCCCCTACACATAGCCCCTCAATAATGGATGCTTCCCACTTCTTTCTATAAGAGAAAGCAGGGAAGCATTTATTTTTCTCATTATTTTTGTGTACGTTTGCAGATACATACTCAATGCAGCAATTTACATGGAATTATTAGTATACAAAGCCTCTGCCGGCTCAGGCAAGACCTTTACGCTGGCTGTGGAATACATCAAGCATTTGATAATCAATCCACGCGCCTACCGGCAGATACTTGCCGTAACCTTCACCAACAAGGCTACGGCAGAGATGAAGGAGCGCATACTGACACAGCTTTACGGTATCTGGAAGGGAGCACCTTCTTCCGAAGCATACTTGGAGAGAATTAAAAATTATAAATTAAAAATTAAAGAAGAAGGCGGGGACGGATTGACGGACGGGGAGATTCGTCAACGGGCCGGCATGGCACTGCAATACATGCTGCATGACTACAGCCGTTTCCGCGTGGAAACCATCGACTCCTTTTTTCAATCTGTGATGCGCAACCTTGCCCGCGAACTGGAACTGAGTCCTAACCTGAACATAGAGCTGAACAACAGTGAAGTGCTGAGTGATGCCGTAGACAGCCTCATCGAGAAGCTTACCCCCACTTCTCCCGTGCTGGCATGGCTGCTGGACTACATCGACGAGCGCATCCGCGACGACAAACGCTGGAACGTATCGAATGAGGTGAAAAGTTTCGGACGAAACATCTTCGATGAAAGCTACATAGAACGCGGCGAAAAACTACGGCAATGCCTTCGTACTCCGAACACGTTGAAACTCTACCGGGATGTGCTGCGCGATATGGAAACCGAGGCTCTGGAACAGATGAAAAGTTTCTACGACCAGTTTGAAGGCGAACTGGAAGGGCATGCCCTCACTCCCGAAGACTTGAAAGGAGGTGCCCGAGGCATCGGCAGTTACTTCCGCAAACTGCGCGACGGCAGACTGTCTGACAAAGATGTGCTGAACGCCACCCTGCAAAACAGCCTGGCAGATGCAAAAAACTGGGCAACGAAAACATCCTCACGGAAGGACGACATCATCTGTCTGGCAAAAACCAGCCTGATACCTCTACTGCAGGAAGCCGAAAGAATGCGTCCGCAACGCAACCGCACCCTGAACAGTTGCCGTCTCTCGCTCCAGCATCTCAACAAACTACAACTCCTCAACCATATTGACGAAGAGGTACGTACACTGAACCGAGAACATAACCGCTTTCTACTTTCGGACACCAACGCCCTGCTGCACAAATTGGTGCGCGAGGGTGACTCTTCGTTCGTCTTCGAGAAAATCGGCGCCAACATACGCAACGTCATGATTGACGAATTCCAGGACACCAGCCGCATGCAATGGGACAACTTCCGTCTGCTGTTGCTCGAAGGACTTTCGCAAGGAGCTGACAGTCTGATTGTGGGAGATGTGAAGCAGTCCATCTACCGCTGGCGGAACGGGGACTGGGGAATACTGAACAGCTTGGGAAATAAAGAATTAAACTTAAACTCCTTCCCCGTCCGTGTGGAAACCCTAAAAACAAACCGGCGTAGCGAAACCAACATTATCCGTTTCAACAACCAGGTATTTACCGCTGCCATAGACTACCTCAATGCATTACACCTGAACGAACTGAAAGAGGATTGCCTACCCCTGAAACGCGCTTATGCCGACGTAGTGCAGGAATCGCCCAAGAACACGGAGTACGGCTACGTAAAAGCTGCCTTCCTTGAACCGGACGATGAACACAACTATACAGAGCAGACCCTTCTCGCCTTAGGAGAAGAAGTACAACGGCTGCTGGAAGAGGACGTAACACTGAACGACATCACCATCCTTGTCCGCAAGAACAAGAATATCCCACCGATAGCCGACTATTTTGACAAAGAACTGCATCTCTCTGTCGTGTCCGACGAAGCTTTCCGTCTGGATGCCTCCCTTGCCATCTGCATGCTGATGGATGCCCTGCGCTGCCTGTCGAATCCGGAGAACAAGATTGCGGAGGCTGCACTGATGGAGAATTACAAATTACAAATGACAAATGACGAACAACCGGAATTCACAACAGCCACTCCCCTTCCCGAAGCCTTTACCTCCCGGCTGGAAACGCTGCGCCTGATGCCTTTGTATGAGTTACTGGAAGAACTGTTCAGCATCTTCGGCATGAGCCGCATTGAAAAGCAGGATGCCTACCTCTTCTCCTTCTTCGATGCTGTGACGGAGTATCTGCAAAGCAATTCTTCCGAACTGGACAGCTTCATCCGCTACTGGGACGAAACCCTTTGTAGCAAGACCATCCCCAGCGGTGAGATGGACGACATACGCATCCTCTCCATCCACAAGTCCAAAGGACTGGAATTCCATACCGTACTGATTCCCTTCTGCGACTGGAAGCTGGAGAACGAAACCAACAACCAGCTGGTGTGGTGCGTCCCACCGGAAGAGCCTTATAATGCCATCAGCTTAGTACCGGTAAACTATTCCACCACCATGGCGGAATCCATATACCGGCAGGACTATCTGCACGAACGTCTTCAGCTGTGGGTGGACAATCTGAATCTGCTGTACGTAGCCTTTACCCGTGCCGGCAAGAACCTCATCCTCTGGAGCCGGAAGGAACAGAAGGGAACCATATCCGAACTCCTTGCCAGCACCTTGCCCCACATAGCTGAAGACGGAGCAGGCAGTTGGGACGAAGAGGCTTCCATATACGAGAACGGCAAGATTTGCCCTTCCCCCGTCCCCGTCTCACAGCATGACGCAGACAACCCTGCTAACGACGAAGCTAAACCTCTATACTACGAACAGAAACCTCTATACTGCGAACGTAAACCTGAGGTTTACGAACAGCAACCAGTCAACAGACTTTCGCAAAAGCCGGTTAAACTTCCCGTCCACATGGAGAGTATGCTCCACGACATCGAGTTCCGGCAATCCAACCGTTCGGCAGACTTCATAGCAGGAGTGGACGAAGCAGAGTCCAGCCAGCGCTTCATCAACCGGGGACGTTTGCTGCATACCCTATTCTCTGCCATCGAAACGGAAAAAGACATTGACAATGCCATCAGCCAGCTCGTCTTTGAAGGTGTGATTGGACGGAGTGAGACGGAAGAAGAAATACGCAATCTCACCCAACGCGCTTTCTCCCTGCCTCAAGTCAAGGACTGGTATTCAGGAACGTGGCAGCTATTCAATGAATGCGACATCATCTGGCAGGAAAACGGTGAACTGCGGACACGCCGCCCGGACCGCGTGATGATGCGTGGCGAAGAAATCGTAGTGGTGGACTTCAAGTTCGGAAAGCCAAACAAGAAGTACAACAAGCAGGTGCAGGGATACATGCAACTGCTGGTCCGCATGGGGTATGTCGCAGAAAATATACGGGGTTACTTGTGGTATGTAGAGGAGAACAACATAGAACCGGTATAACTCACTCCCCATCCACTATTAATTATCAATTATCAACTAAATCATGGAAACATTCCTCCAACTGGTCGCCCGCGACCTTTACGCCAAAATAGGAAACGACCTCTCGCGCACCGCCATCGTTTTCCCCAACAAACGTGCCAGTCTGTTCTTCAACGAATATCTGGCAACTGAAACGGACCGCCCTTTGTGGTCGCCTGCCTACGTCAGCATCAGCGAACTGTTCCGGCAACTCTCTCCATTGAAGTCCGGCGACCCTATCCGCCTGGTATGCGAACTGTATAAGGTGTTCCGCGAAGAGACCCGCAGCGAAGAAACTCTGGATGACTTCTACTTCTGGGGAGAACTGCTCATCAGCGATTTCGATGACGTAGACAAAAACCTTGTAGATGCCGACAAACTCTTCAGCAACCTGCAAGAACTGAAGAACATTATGGACAATTACGACTTCCTCGACCAAGAACAAGAAGAAGCCATCCGCCAGTTCTTCCAGAACTTTTCCATAGAAAAGCGCACGGAGCTGAAAGCCAAATTCATCTCCCTCTGGGATAAACTGGGCGACATCTACCGCCACTACCGCCGCAATCTTACAGAACTGGGCATCGCCTACGAAGGCATGATGTACCGCAATGTCATGGAGCAACTCGACACCGACCGACTGCGCTACGACCGCTATGTATTTGTCGGCTTCAACGTGCTAAATAGAGTAGAAACCCGTTTCTTCCAGCTCTTGCAGGATGCCGGGAAAGCAATGTTCTATTGGGATTACGACGTGTTCTACACCCGTCTTCCCCTTGAGCAAAAGCCGCCCTATACCCACGAAGCAGGCGAATTCATCCTCCGCAACCTAAAGCTGTTTCCCAACCAACTGCCCGAAACTTCTTTTGATGTACTGCGGAAACCCAAGAACGTACGCTTTATCTCCGCTTCTACCGAAAATGCACAAGCCCGCTACTTGCCGCAATGGATTAGGGGGAATGAAAAATTAAGAACCCCTTCTTCATTCAAAGACACTGCCGTTGTCCTTTGTAACGAATCCCTACTGCTTCCCGTCCTCCACTCCATTCCGGCAGATGTAAAGAACGTCAACATCACAATGGGATTCCCCCTTGCCCAAACTCCGGTATACAGCTTTATCAACGCCCTTGTAGAGCTACAGACTACCGGCTACCACACAGGTACCGGACGATATACTTACGAGACCGTACTCACCCTGCTGAAACATCCTTATACCCGGCAGCTTTCCTCCCATGCCGAAGTACTGGAAAGACGGCTTACGCAGGACAACCGCTTCTATCCCCTTCCCTCGGAGCTGAAGCAGGACGCATTTTTTGAACAAGTCTTTACACCACAGAACGGCATTGCCGCCCTATGCAGCTACCTCACCGAACTGCTTCGCGAAGTGGCCGTCCTCTACCGCCAGGAAAAAGACGTGGAAGACATCTTCAACCAGCTGTACCGCGAGTCTCTGTTCAAAAGCTACACCCTCGTCAATCGCCTGCTCAGTCTGATAGAGACCGGCGAACTGAGTGGCGTGCGCACAGACACGCTGAAGCGACTGCTGAACCGGCTGCTTACCTCTGCCAACATCCCCTTCCACGGAGAGCCCGCCATCGGCATGCAAGTAATGGGTGTGCTGGAAACGCGTAACCTCGACTTCCGCAACCTCATCATGCTCTCCCTCAACGAAGGGCAATTGCCCAAAGCCGGAGGCGACTCCTCCTTCATCCCCTACAACCTGAGGAAAGCCTTCGGCATGACCACCATAGAGCACAAGAATGCCGTCTATGCCTACTCCTTCTACCGCCTCATCCAACGGGCAGAAAACGTCACCTTATTATATAACATCTCTTCGGACGGACTGAACCGCGGGGAGATGTCCCGCTTCATGCTGCAATTCCTGGTAGAGTCGCCGCACAACATCTCCCTTGAGTACCTTGAAGCCGGACAATCTCCACAGCAAGCCCGGGAAATTGAGATTCACAAGACACCGGAGATGTTGCAACAGATGTTCGACGCCTACAACATCCACCAACGTCCCAAAGCGTTCTTCTCCCCCTCTGCCCTCAATGCCTATCTGGACTGCCGCCTGAAATTCTACTACCGATACGTAGCCGGCCTGAAAGCTCCCGATGAAGTAAGCGCCGAGATAGACTCCACCCTCTTCGGCACCATCTTCCACCGTTCCGCCGAACTGGTGTACAACGAACTGACAGCCAACGGACGGGAGATACGTAAAGACGACCTGGAACAATTACTGAAAGACGATGTTCGCCTGCAAGCCTATGTGGACAATGCTTTTAAAGAAAAGTTCTTCCATGTGCCCCTTACGGAGCAACCGGAATATAACGGTACGCAGCTTATCCATTCCAAAGTCATTGCCTCTTACCTGCGCCAGCTTCTGCGCAATGACCTGCAATATGCCCCGTTCCGTATGGAGGGTATGGAACAGGACGTCAGAGAAATGATGGAAATAGATACTCCGCAAGGAAAGCTTGCCTTACAGATAGGCGGTACCATCGACCGCCTGGACAGCAAAGGAGACACGCTACGTATCGTGGACTACAAGACAGGCGGTACTCCCAAGACTCCTGAAAATATAGAACAACTGTTTACTCCCGCCGACAACCGTCCCAACTATATTTTCCAGACGTTTCTGTACGCCGCCATCCTCTGCCGCAAGCAATCGCTGAAGGTAGCCCCTTCCCTACTTTACATCCACCGGGCAGCTTCCGAAAGCTACTCCCCGGTCATCGAAATGGGAGCGCCGCGACAACCCAAGGTACCGGTCAACAACTTCGCTTTCTTCGAAGACGAGTTTCGCGAACGGCTGCACGGACTCCTGCAGGAGATATTCAGCCAAGAAGAAACATTCAGCCAAACAGAGGATACCCGGAAATGTGAATATTGCGATTTCCGCAGTCTGTGTAAGAGATAAAAAAACAGACCATCCGTTCATAAGAAACAGATGGTCTGCACGACCGTAACAGACGGTCTATTTGAGTCTGACGGATGGTCTGTTTTACTTCAACGGACCATCCGTTCTATTTTCTTCGTTATCACTTCTTCACCGGAATAGAGAAGCTGAATATGGAGCCTTCGCCTTCCTTGGAAGTAAACCACAGTTTACCGCCATTCTTCACGACAAAATCCTTGCATAGCAACAAGCCCAGTCCCGAGCCTTCTTCGTTGTTCGTGCCGAACGTGCTGAAATGCGTATCAGTATGCAACAACTTCTTCTGCCCCTCCTCGCTGATGCCACAGCCATAATCCTGAACGCTGACAACTGCCATACCATCTACTTCCTCCATCTTCACCAGTACCTCTGAGTTCTCCTTACTGAACTTAATGGCATTACTCAACAAGTTACGGACCACTGTCTTCAGCATGTCAATATCAGCGTTGACCATCATTTTTTCCGGTTTCATCTCGTGGATTCTTATCTTCTTCAGGCTTGCCACCATACTGAAAATCTCAATGACACCGTCTGTCACTTCGACGAGGTCCACATCCTGATAAACCACGTTCAACTTACCGATTTGACTCTTTGTCCATTTCAGCAGGTTATCCAGCAATGAAAACACATCCTCCGTAGTCTGATTAGCCATCGTCAGAAGCTCGTACATTTCGGCGCCAATTTTCTCAGATGGCAAGTTCAATATCAGCATATTCAGCACCATTTTGATGGATCCCATCGGAGAACGTAAGTCATGGGCAATCACCGAATAAAGCTTGTCACGCCCGGCAATAGTACGTTGCAGTTCTTCCGTCTTACTCAAAATCAACCGTTTGGCAGCTACCAAAGATATTTGGTGGGTAACACGGATAATCAATTCCTCCTTATTGAAAGGCTTAGAGATGAAGTCATTCGCGCCAACCTGAAACCCCTTCACAATATCTGCCGTACTATTCAGTGCGGTCAGAAAGATGATTGGAATATCAGCTGTATTCGGATTTGACTTTAAATGTTGAGCTACTTCAAAACCACTCATGTCCGGCATCATTACGTCAAGCAAAACCAAATCAGGATTTTCCTTTTCCACCTGTTCCAACGCTTGCCGCCCGTTACTTGCAGTAGCAATCGCGAATTTCTCATTTGTCAAAAGCACTTTCAACAATAAAACGTTTGACATCACATCGTCAACGATGAGAATCTTGTATTCGGAAGGATTTATTTCCATGTTCATCTTTCTATATTGTTTTTCCCGTTATCAAAATTACTATTTAGTTAGGAACGATATTCCTTAAAATACTCTATTATATACTGTAAACCCTCTTCCAGCTCTATAGTCGGTTCCCAGCCCAACTTTTCCTTTGCCAGAGTGATGTCCGGCTGACGCTGTTTGGGATCATCATGAGGCAGTGGCTTGAAAATCAGTTTCGACTTGGAATTCGTCAGCCTAATGACCTTTTCCGCCAGTTCCAATATGGAGAATTCATTCGGATTTCCCAAGTTTACCGGACCGATAAAATCGTCCTCCGTGTTCATCATCCGCACCATACCTTCTATACAGTCATCTACATATTGGAAACTTCGCGTCTGATTACCCGAACCGTATATTGTAATATCCTGGTTCTGCAATGCTTGAACCACGAAATTGGAAACCACCCGTCCGTCATTCGGCAACATCCGAGGACCGTACGTATTGAATATACGGATAATCTTGATCCGCACTCCATTCTGGCGGTGATAGTCCATAAACAATGTCTCGGCACAACGCTTCCCTTCATCATAACAAGAACGGAGGCCAATTGGATTTACATTTCCCCAATAACTTTCCACTTGGGGATGAATAACGGGGTCACCGTACACTTCGCTGGTAGAAGCCTGCAATATCTTGGCATTCGTCTTTTTGGCCAGTCCCAGCATATTGATGGCGCCCAATACAGAAGTCTTGATGGTTTTAATGGCATCATATTGGTAGTGGATGGGAGAAGCAGGACAAGCCAGATTATAGATTTCGTCCACATCTGCCTCATAAGGGGTTTCCACATCATGCAGTACAAATTCAAAGCGGGGATTGCTCTTCAGATGAGTGATATTTCCTTCCGAACCGGTGAAAAGATTATCCAGACAAATCACCTGATGCCCGTCGTTTATCAATCGGGTACAAAGATGAGAACCTATAAAACCAGCACCGCCACTAACCAAAATTTTCTTCATGTAATGTTTTTTATAGTGCCTTAAAGCACATAGGACCTATTCTGTTTGTTTTGATGCTGACAAATGTAGGCGATTTGACTAAATTATGCAAGTTTGCAACGAAATATTTCACTTGTTAATGAATATAAAGAGGCAGATTAAAAAATCCACCCCTGAAATATTCATTTATTTATCCGCCACATACTCTTCTTTCTTATCCGGAATGCTGAAGTTCTTGTTCGCAAACAAGTCTGCCAGACCCGAAATTTGCTTTAAACGCAACACTTCGTCGCGATCCATTCCGATATTCTTCATTATCCATTCATCAGACATACCGGCTCTGTCCAATTCCGCAACAATATGGCACATCAACTCGATATTATGCGTACCACGGGCACGATTATGACGGATAGTGGACGCCATACGGTTGGAAAGTTCCTTGTCAATCACGACCACAGGAAGCAACCCGTTTTCGCGCTGATAAATTCTTTTGGATGTCTTCAACACCTGATAACGGTGGTAACCGTCCACCAGGATGTAGTTATCCTCTTCCTCATCATAGTAACAGACACAAGGCATGGTGAAACCATCTTCCCAGATGGAAAGCTCCAGAAGCTTCATTTCGGGCGGTGCCACTACATTCGGATTGTAATCGTTTGCTTGTATTTTCTCTATTGGAATTGCCCTTACGTTATATACCGGACTTTTATCTACGCTCATAACATCATATTTTTGAATTGTTCCATTATCTTGTCTCTTTTGTATGCCTCTTCCTTGTTCAAGGCAAAACCCATGTACTTGCAGGCATGGTCATTCTTCAGGATGCATATGCACATCCGCTTATAAGTGGGAATTTCCCGGAATTCCGCGATGTCAATATCATCCAGATAATCCATGCGCACCGGCTTCTTGTTTGTCTTGTAATTCGTGGTATTTATCACTTCAATGGACACTCCTGCATCCCTCAGCTTCTGGATGGTCTCGTCAGCCAGACACCCCCCTTTTGTACGCCAGAATTCAATGCTGACGGTAAGCTTTTTCAAGTAGTTCCTCCGGGTCTCTTCCGGCAAGGTGGAAAGCAGGAACTGCATAAAGCCTTTCCACGTATACCCTTCGGGCAGTCGGACCGTCTGCCACCCCATAGCACGCGTCCCTCCGTAAATACCGGTAAAGTTCACCCCGTTGACCCGCCCTATCATTCTTCCCCAAGTATTCGGGTCGATGACACGATACAGCTTCAGGCTCTCTTGTGCCTCACAAAGAAAAGGGCTTGCCACACGCTGGCGTTCGATATTGACTCCGGCTTTATAATATAGGTCATACAAATGGTTATAGTCAAAGCCGAATTTGCCATTGGCCGTCCAGATATCCGTCGTCTTCCAATCATAAATGGGATAAGCATTGAAAATGTCATTGCCTATCTTCGAGGTCCAGCGGTAATTGTGGTACATCTGATACTTCCGGTTCAGATGGATGCTGCGCCAGCGGTTAAAACTCTCTTGCGTACGGATGCCTATGAGAAAGCAGGCACGCACTCCATCCTTCTTCTCATGCAGCCATTTGGCAAAGTGCATCTGGAACTCATAATCCCACATTTCGGGAGTGTAGAAAGGAAACGTCTCTTTAGTGAGGCAGCCTTTCGGCATCTTCCTTACCCAAATGTCCTCCAAATCCTCCTGCCACGGACGCCAGTAACT
>ERZ506950.836-NODE-836-length-15109-cov-3.185001_pt1 | contig 15109 bp, 14 predicted proteins | sample MGYA00512897_ERZ506950 | MGnify/ENA metagenome assembly ERZ506950
CAGGTATGGCGTACTCCACCAGCTTAAGGTCAAAGGTTTCCACGATGGCCCCCTTTTCTCCCAGCACCCTGGCTGCTTCCAGCACAGCGTCCTTTACCTCCTGATCCAGCCCCTGTCCGAAGTAAGATTCCGGTATGCCAATGCGCATTCCTCTGACATCCTCTGACAGGGCTGCGGTGAAATCACAGTCACTCCGCTCCATGGATGTGCTGTCCTTGGGGTCATGGGAGGCCAGAACCTCCAGGACAGCCGCGCAGTCCGACACGTCCTTTGCCACAGGCCCTATCTGGTCCAGGGATGAACCATAGGCAATAAGCCCATATCTGGACACGGTCCCGTAGGTGGGCTTGATGCCCGTGACGCCGCAGAAGGAGCTGGGCTGGCGTATGGAACCGCCTGTATCAGACCCCAGGGCATAAAAGCACTCCCCGGCAGCCACCGCCGCGCAGGAACCGCCGGAGGAGCCCCCCGGCGCATGTTCCGGGTTCCATGGATTCCTGGTAACGCCAAAGGCGGAGGTCTCTGTGGTGCTTCCCATGGCAAATTCATCCATGTTGGTCTTTCCCAGGATAACGGCTCCTGCCTGCTCCAGATTGGCAACTGCCTGGGCCGTGTAGGCGGGGATAAAATTTTCCAGTATTCTGGAACTGCAGGTGGTCCGCATTCCTTCCGTACACATGTTGTCCTTGACAGCCACAGGTACTCCGGCCAGAGGTCCGCTAAGCCTTCCCGCCTCAATTTCCGCCTGGACCTTCCCGGCCTGTTCCATGGTCTTTTCTTCATTCACTGTCACATAGGCATGGATGGATGGCTCCATGGCCTTTATGCGTGCCAGAGATGCCTCTGCGGCCTGGACCGCGGTGATATCCCCTGACTGAATCCTTCTTCCCAGCTCCAGGGCCGTCATATCTAATATGCTCATGTTCCCATCCCTCCTACTCTACAGTCTTAGGCACTTTGAATGCTCCGTCCTTTTGCTGGGGGGCGTTGGAGAGAATCTGGTCCCTCTGGTCCGTGCCTGTGACCACATCCTCCCGGAACACGTTATGCACCGGAAAAACGTGGGACATAGGCTCCACGCCCTGTGTGTCCAGTTCATTTAACTTATCTATATAATCCAGCATCCTTCCCATGTCCTTCTTTGCTTCCTCCTTTTCCTCCGGGGAAAGTTCCAGCTTTGCCAGGATGCCTACATACTCGATTGTCTCGTCACTTATGATATTTGCCATAATTTCCTGCTCCTCTCAGTCATTTTCCTGTCCCTATGGCTCCAATCTGGTCACATCTCTTGGGAACAAGGATGCCTCCCTGACATTCTGTTCATCCAGGAGCCTCATGGTAAGGCGCTCCAGCCCAATGCCCAGGCCGCCGTGGGGCGGCATGCCGTATTTGAAAATCATAAGATAGGAAGCAATGTCCTCCGGATCCATGCCCCGCTTCTCCATCTTGGCTGTGATTTCTCTGTAATCATGAATCCGCTGTCCGCCGGTGGTCACCTCCAGCCCCCGAAACAAAAGGTCAAAACTCAGAGTGAATCTGGGGTCTGCCGGGTCGTCCATGGCATAGAAGGGCCGTTTTTTGGAAGGGTAATGTGTGACGAACACAAAATCGCTTCCATACTCTTCCTTGAAATACCGTCCTATGAGCAGCTCCTCCTCCGGCTCCAAATCGTAGGGGTTGCGTATCTTCCTGTCATATTTTCTTGAAACAAGTTCCTTTGCCTGGTCAAACCGGACCGCTGGAATCCGTCCCACCTCCGGCAGGGTCACTCCCAGCATATCCAGCTCCTTCTTATAATCCTGCTCCAGAAGTTTCATGACATACTGGAGCATTCCCGTTTCCATATCCATCACGTCCCGGAAGCTGTCGATATATCCCATCTCGAAATCCAGGCTGGTGTATTCGTTGAGATGCCGGGTGGTATTATGTTTTTCAGCCCGGAACACAGGCGCTGCCTCAAACACCCTGTCGTATACGCCCACCATGGTCTGTTTGTAAAACTGGGGACTCTGTCCCAGCTCTGCCTTCTTATTAAAATACTCCAGCTTAAATACGTTGGAGCCTCCCTCAGCTCCTCTCGCCACGATTTTTGGGGTGCGTATCTCCGTAAAGCCCTGGCTTAAAAGATAGTCCCGAAATCCCCTTACAATGCCTTCCTGAATCTTGAATTTGGCCCGCTCCCTCACATTGCGCAGGGAGATGGGGCGCAGGGAAAGCTTTGTCTCCAGGGATGTGTTCAGCTTCCATTTGCTGACCGCAAGAGGCAGGGGCTCTGCCGGCCGGGACAGCACCCGGATTTCCTTTAACCGTATCTCAAAACCCTGGGGCGCCCGTTCCTCGGCCTTTACAACACCCATCACCTCCACGGCGCTCTCTTCCTTCAACTCCCTGATGTCAAAATCCGTAATCCCGGCCTCATATACACACTGCACCAGCCCCCGGGACTTGCGAAGGATGACGAAGGCCACCTCGCCCATATGGCGTATGGTATGAACAGCCCCGTTCATCCGTATTTCCTTGCCCTCATATTCCCCTTCAAGCACTTCCCTGATATCCAGGACCCTCTTCTCCTTAACTCCGTTCACAAATTCCATGGCACTCTCTCCTCGCTATGAGCACTTGACATCTGTCTTTTAGATGTCTGGTACAAACTGGATTTCGGTTCCGGTTGATTTTCTTTTCCATGGACATAAGCCGGCTGTCTGGTCCACAAATAAAAAAACGCCCCGGAACACAGTAACTGCATTCCGGGACGGGATTCAATTCAGACATTTCCCGCGGTACCACCCGCATTGAGACCTGGTCCCGCAGCAAACTGCCCTGCGCTTCCAGCTCCCCTCTCTATGTACGTAACGTGTACAACGGATATACCTACTATCAGCCCTCTTCTGCCCGGCATCTTCCGGTTCAGGCCCTGACCGCTTCGATATACCAGCTCCAGAGTGTTCCCTTAGCCCAGTCCTGCCCGGCGGCGCTCTCAGTCGGTGACGCCCCCTTCCTGTCACATTTCTCAGGCCAGAGTCTCTTTCATTGCTGTTGATTATTTATTTACTAAAATAGTACATCACTGATTCAAAGTCAAGGGCAAATATTTCTCCGGGATGAATTTTAGATAATTTCACAATAAATATGTCCATGTCTGAATATTTATTGTAACAATTGAAACTGTCTGCCGTCATTCCATAAAACGGATGGAAAGCAGGTCCCGGCATGTCATATTTTTACTCCGCTCTGCATAGACTGCAATATGGAAACTACTATACATATAAAGGAGCTCATGATGTTATCCATCCATGATTTTCATTATTCCTCCGATGCACCCTATCCACCCATCAAAGCAGAGTCCGGGAATCCGGCCTATGCAAGGGTGATGTTGGACAACATAGGCGGAAGCAATTCAGAGATGTCCGCCATATCCCTCTATGTCTTCAACCAACTGATTACCGGATACTATCCCGATGTCAGCGCCGTATTCCACAAGGTCAGCATCGTGGAAATGCACCATCTGGAAATATTTGGCAAGCTGGCCCAGCAGCTGGGAGAGGAGCCGCGGCTGTGGACCCAGCACGGATGTAAGAAGATATACTGGTCCCCCAGCTACAACCAGTATCCCGGAGAGCTGCGGACCCTGATGCGCAATGTCATCGACGGAGAAAAGGCAGCCATCAGCAAATACCAGCACCAGATTTCCTACATACGGGATGAAAATATCACCGAAAACTTAAGGCGTATTATTCTGGATGAACGGCTGCATGTGGAAATTTTTGAAAAGGTTTACGGAGCGTATTGTTCCTGACCGCCCTTAAGCATGGCGTATATTGGTAAATTCCGATATCTCCCTGCTGACTGTGCATAAATCGTCCACATCCATATCGTGAATGTTGTCATGCCCCGTAATCCTGGCAAATGTCTTTATCTCCTCCAGGGATACCCTGAGGAAATTAGCCACTCTCTGCGCGGCCGCGTCCTCCTTAAAGCGGCTGCGCAGCTTTTCGTCCTGGGTCGCCACGCCCACGGGACACATTCCGGTGCCGCATATGCGGTACTGCTGGCAGGCGGCTGCCATCAAAGCTGCGGAAGCAATGGCCACCGCGTCCGCTCCCATAGCCAGTGCCTTTGCAAAATCAGAGGATACCCGCAGGCCGCCCGTTATCACCAGCTGGGCCCTGCAGCCTGCCTGGTCCAGGTATTTCCTGGCCCTGTAAAGGGCGTAAATCGTGGGTACGCTGGTGGAATCCCTGACAATCTTGGGGCTGGCTCCGGTTGCCCCTCCCCTGCCGTCTATGGTAATAAAGTCAGGTCCGGCATAGACGCAGAATTCCAAATCCTTCTCAATTCTTCCCGCTGCAATCTTTATGCCGATGGGCCGTCCGCCGGATACGAGACGCAGCCTGTCCACCAGGGCCTTCAAATCCTCTTTGGTGTCAATGCCCGGAAAGCGCGACGGACTGATAACATCCTGTCCCAAGGGTTTATTCCTTATGGCCGCGATCTCCGGCGTCACCTTGCCTCCGGGCAGATGGCCTCCCATGCCCGGCTTTGTGCCCTGCCCGATTTTTATTTCAATGGCGTCTGCTTCCCTCAGGTTCTCATCCGTCACACTGTACTGGTTGGGAACATATTCAAATATATACTTGTAGGCCGCCGCCTTCTCCTCCGGCAGTATGCCGCCCTCGCCGGAGCACATGGCTGTGCGGGCCATGGCGCTTCCCCTGGACAGCGCTGTCTTTGTCTCCCTTGAAAGGGCGCCAAAGGACATGTGTGAAATATAAACCGGATGGTCCAGCACCATGGGCTTCGCCGCATGTTTTCCTATAATGGTTTCTGTCTTTACCGGGGCGTGTTCGTCCAACGGCATGGGATTCAGCTGAGCCCCCAGAAACAGGATGTCGTCCCAGCCCGGCATAGGCATCTGGGTTCCCATGGCAGCAATGATGGACTGTCCCTTCACGGCCATCTCGTGAATCTCGTCCATATAGCGGGCGTCGGTCTGAGTCCTGGCATACTCAGGGTCATAGGACTCAGCTTCCCCTGTTCTGCCGCCGCAGTCTTTGCATGTTTCCCGTGTCTCCTGCTTTTTAACGGGCTCCTCCTTCTCCCTGTCCGGAGTCTTTCCTCCCCCCGTTCCATCCTCTGCCCTCACCAGCTTGTCGGCCGTGACCATGCACACGGGACAGACCTTTAAATCGGATACCGGTACCCCCTCCTTTTCCTCATCATAAATAGAACCACAGAATCTGCAACGGTATACTGCCATTATGTTTCCCCCTTCTCTTGTTCATCGTCAATAATAGTAATTATTACTGATATCAATATAAATCATTTAGGCTGGTTTGTCAATAGCTTTATCAACTTTTTTTTGTAAACAGCTGTTGCACCGTCCGTAGAACAGTACGTAGTGGCTGTCAATGATGCCTGGCGCATGTTCCTGGGCTTCCTCATTCAGGTCCTCCATGGCGCCTAATTCCATGTCGTAAACCTGATTACACTCGCTGCACACAAAATGGTAATGCTGACGGGTATCTCCATCAAAGTGAACAGCACCGTCCCCGCAGGTCAGCTTTCGTATCTCGCCGGTCTCAGCCAGCAGATTCAGGTTACGGTAAACCGTTCCCAGACTGATATTGGGAAATTCTTCACGGATGCTGGCGTATAGGGCGTCTGCCGTAGGATGGTCGTGACGATTCATCAGACAGGCTTTGATGGATTCCCTCTGACGGCTATACTTTAGAGCTTTCATCGCATCTCCTTCTCTATATAAAGATAATAATAATAGTTACTGTTTATATTTTAGCAGAAGATGGATACACTGTCAAGGGCTGAAAAATACCCTGCATCCATCTTATGAGGGAAGCAGGGTATCTAATACATATATCAGGTAGAAAGCATTATTTTTTAGGGGTATAGTCCAGACGTTCCTTTGCAATGCGGATGAATTCATGGGCGGCCCGGGACATGTAGCGGCCTTTGTGATAGCCGATTCCCAGGACGCCGTGTGCCCGGGTGTAGTTTAAGGCGTACAGATTCAGGTGGTTCTGCTCCAGGACCGCGCTGCGGTAGGAATGAGAGGCAGGGTCCGGGGACATGAACATTCTGGGATAAAAGGTGATTCCCATACCCTTGCCGCTGAGAGCCAGCACAGTTTCAATGTTTTCTGTCTCCAGCACGATCCGGGGGCTCATCTGGGCATCCTCGAAAATCTCATCCGCTATGGTGCGCACACGATTCCCCTTTTTAAGCAGTACAAAGGGGCAGTGTTCCAGAAGGCGGATATCAGAGGCGGCTCGGAGCTTTTCCTTTATCTCCTCCACCTGGCCGGGATATGCTTTTTCCAGTGTCTCATCCGGTACCACCATAAGAATCTCTTCATTACAGATGGGAACTGTTTCCACATTTTCCGCTGTAAAGGGCAGCAGATCAATCATCAGGTCGATGTTTCCGTGGAGCAGGTCTGAGGCCAGCTGGCTGGAATTTCCTTCCGCCAGGTGAAGCTCGATGCCCGGAAACTGGGACTGGTAGGTGGGCAGGATTTCCGGCAGGATGACCCTGCCGCGGGTATGGGAGACTCCGATGGAAAGCTGTCCTGTGGAGAAATCCTTTATGTCGGAGATTTCCTTGTAGGTCTCATCCCGCAGGTCCAAAAGCTCCCTGGCCCTGGTCTTTAGGGCCCTTCCCGCATAGGTAAGGGTCAGAGGGGAGGTGCGGTTGAAGAGAATTACGTCAAATTCCTTTTCCAGGTTGGATATATGGTTGCTCAGGGACTGCTGGGAGATGTAGAGCTTCCTGGCTGCCCGGGTAAAATTGAGCTCCTCGGCAGCTACCAGGAAATATTCCAGGTTCAGGAAATTAATCATGACTCATTTCCTCCCGGAGCGTTTCCTTCCTCCATTGTAACGGGCCGGTACAGGTGACCGCAGCGCTCATCCTCCTGCTGGGCCAGGATGGCGGCTGCTTTGGGAAGAAAGCCGCACAGCCGGTCCAGGGAGGTGTTGACTATCAGCTCCCGTGGAAAGTTCACTTCCTCCAGGAGAGCGTGGGCAAAGGCGTGATTGCCCGCGTCCGCTTCGCAGTGGGCATCGCTGTTTATAATGATGCTGGTGCCGTAGTGTCTGCACAGTTCCAGCATTTTTATATAATTATCCCTGGCTCCCACGCGGAAGCTTAATGGGTTTAAGGAGCTGTTGTTTACCTCCAGAAGTTTATGGTGTTCTCCGGCGGCAGCCACCAGTGTATCATAGTCTATGGGGAAACGGCTGTCATCCGGATGTCCGATAATATGGATCAGGGGGTTTTTAAGCGCCCCCAGGTAAGCGTTGGTATTCTGAAGCGCCGTGCCGCTGTGGATACAGGGCTGGTGCAGGCTGGCTATGGCATAGTCCAGGGGTTCCAGGACGCTCTGTTCCAGGTCCACGGTTCCGTCATAATCCATAATATTCAGTTCCGCGCCCATCATCAGCCTGACGCCGTAAAGGGTTCTTGGCAGGACTTTAAAATTGATGAAATGGAAGGAATGGCAGCTGCCGGGCATGGCAGGGGCATGGTCGGAGCATCCAAACAGGGACAATCCTCTGACTGAAGCCGAGTGAACCATCTCGTAAAGGGAATTATAGGCATGGCCGCTGGCTGTTGTATGTGTGTGCAGGTCCAGTAAATCTATCATGGAATGCAGGTCCTTTCTAGCGTACATTGAGACATTTTAGCCGCTGAATGCATCATATCATATTTTCAGGACAGTGAAAAGGCGTAAAAAGAGGATAAAAAATAAAAAAGGTATAATTTTCGTCATAAAACTATAGAAATATTAGGTGGGTTGTTGTTATAATGGTAAGGAATATATTTTGGTAAAATGTACAGAAGGCGAGGAGAGTAATTATGAGTGAAGAACTGAACAAAGAGCTGGAGACTGAAGTGACGGAAGAGGTAAAGGAGGCTGCGCCCGTGGAGACCATGGAGGATTATGCGGCCGAACTGGAGGCTTCCTATAAGACCCTGAACCAGAGACACATCAAGATTGCCGAGGAGGAGAGCGGCGAGGGGGAGAAATGGGCCCGGTTCGCTCAGATGATGGAGGACAGGACCGTTGTCAAGGTTAAGATTGCCGAGGCAGTGAAGGGCGGCGTGGTCACATCCCTGGAGGAAGTGCGCGCATTCATCCCGGCATCCCAGCTGTCCACAGAGTATGTGGAGAAACTGGAAGACTGGCAGGGCAAGTATGTGGAGGCCGTCATTATCACGGTTGATCCGGAGAAGAAGAGACTGGTGCTTTCCGGACGCGAGGTGGAGAAGGAGAAAAAGGAAGCTCAGAAAAAGGAGCGCATGGCTCAGTTCAAGGCCGGTGATGTGGTGGAAGGCACTGTGGACAGCATCAAGCCTTACGGCGCCTTCATTAAGCTGGACGACGGCGTGGACGGACTGCTTCACATTTCCCAGATCAGCACCCAGAGAATCAAGCATCCCAGCGCGGTCCTGACCGAGGGACAGACCGTGAAGGTAAAGATTCTCTCAACACAGGAGGGCAAGCTGAGCCTGAGCATGAAGGTTCTGGCAGAACAGCAGGCAGACAAAGAAGAGCATGAGACATTTGACTACAAGGAAACCGGTTCGGTATCCACAGGGTTAGGCGACCTGTTAAAAGGGCTTAAACTCTAGGCTTAAGGTAAGGAGGGATAGGAATGACCAATATCCCCAAAGCGGACGACCAGGTTGACCAATGGCGTTCAGTGATGTTTCTCTATGATTCAGCACTAAAAAAGGTCAATACAAAGATTGAAATATTAAACAACGAGTTTGCGAACCGTTATGACTATAACCCTATCGAGCATATCAAATCCAGACTGAAATCAGCTGAAAGCATTGTCATGAAGCTTAAGAAGGACGGATACGAGGTAACCATTGAGAATATGATGGAGTGCCTCAGCGATATTGCGGGTATCAGGATTATATGTTCGTTCACGTCGGATATCTACCAGATAGCCGACATGATAGCGGCTCAGGGGGATGTGACTGTCCTTCATGTAAAGGATTATATCAAGAACCCCAAGCCCAACGGATACAAGAGTTATCATATGGTAGTAACTGTGCCGGTCTATCTCACGGATGGACCGGTGGAGACCAAGGTGGAGATTCAGATACGTTCCGTTGCCATGGATTTCTGGGCCAGCCTGGAACATAAGATTGCGTATAAGTTCGAGGGCAATGCCCCGGAGAACCTGCTGAAGGAACTAAAGGCCTGCGCCGATATGGTGGATATACTGGATGCCAAGATGTTTTCACTTAACGAGGCTATCACGGCATTTGCCAGGGAGCAGAAGGAAAGGTCGGAAGAATCTTAAGTGAACCGATTGATAAAAGAGACAGACCAGGTAATTAAACTGAACCTGCGCCAGCTGGTAATTTTTGAAGTATTGTTCCGGCTGGTTGCAGGCACATTCTATATCAGGCTGGTAAACCAGCTCCTAAGGTTCTCGTTGCGCATGGCAGGATACAGTTATCTGACCATGAGTAATATGGGAGCCTTTCTTCTGCGCCCGGCAACCATTGTCTGCGCCCTGGCAGCGGCGGCGCTGGGCATGGTGCTCATGGTGGTGGAAATCGGGGGCCTTATCACTGCCTACCAGGCTGCGGCCTATTCCATGCGGGTGGATTCCGTGTACATTTTAAAGGGCGCGCTGGGCAAGGCATGGGATGCGTGTAAGGGCAGGAACTGGAAGCTTCTGCCCCTGGCTCTGGCTGATTATCTGATGATGAACAGCTATCTGCTGCTGCGGATTCTCACAAGGATAAAACCCCTTAATTTTGTCATGTACGAAATCCTGCACGCGCCGGCTGCCCGGCTGGGGCTGGTACTGCTGGCGGCTGCTCTGGTGCTCATAGGGATACCTACCATGCTGGTGTTTTTTGCCTGTATGATTGAGCAGAAGCAGTTTCGCGACGGTTTCAGAAGGAGCATGGAGCTTTTAAAGGGACGCAGCCTCAGGGCAGTAGTCCTGCTGCTGGTTATGAATTTTGGGCTGGCAGCCGGGCTGGTTCTCATGTATGTGGTCATTGTGGTGGTATCTGCCGTGATTGTCACCCTGTTTGTGGACAGCTATGCGGCCATGGCTGTGCTGGCAGCTGTATGTACTAAACTGGAAGTGGTAGTGCTGTTCATTGGAGGGATATTGGCTCCCCTGGTAGACTTTGGGGCTCTGACCGTGATATATTACCAGTACGGCATGAAAAGCGCACATGCAGCGCCCTGGGATTTTACCATGCCCTATGAACTGCATTTTAAGAGAAAATGGATACTGACCATAACAGGGGCGCTGGCAGGAGCCAGCCTGTTTCTCATATTCGATATGGTATATAACGGAACATCCCCTGACTGGGATGTGCTGGGGCAGACAGAGGTAACGGCCCACAGGGGAAGTTCCCGGATGGCCCCGGAGAATACCATGGCGGCTATTGAGGCGGCCATGGAAGAGATGGCGGATTACAGTGAGATTGATGTACAGACAACTGCGGACGGAATTGTGGTGGTGTGCCATGACCTGAACCTTAAGCGGGTGGCAGGGGTGGACCGCCGTCTGGGTACCATGACCTATGACCAGGTAAGCCGGCTGGATGTGGGCAGTCATTTCAGCCCCAGCTTTGCCGGAGAGCGCATACCCACCCTGGAGGAAGTGCTGGAAGCCTGCAAGGGCCGCATGAAGCTGAATATTGAGCTTAAGAATATAGGGAATGATTCCAGTCTGCCGGAGCAGGTGGCTGCCCTGGTCCGGGAATACGGTATGGAGGACCAGTGTGTCATCACGTCGGTTAAGCTGGGATATCTGGAGCGGGTAAAGGAGATGGCTCCTGAGCTGAGGACAGGATACATCCTGGCGGCTGCCTACGGAACGTATTACGATAATGAATATATTGACTTCATCAGCATCGGTTCCAGCTTTGTGGGCAGGAAACTGGTGGAAGCAGCCCATGAAAAGGGCAAGGCGGTCCATGTATGGACCGTGAACAGCAAGACAGAGATAGAACAAATGAAACTGTTAGGCGTGGACAATATCATCACGGATTATCCGGTGCGGGCCAGGGAGATACTCTACAGGGAGGAAACCACCGAGACCCTTATGGAATATCTGAAAATGATGCTGAGATAAAAGGAGATAAAATCATATGAGAGCTGTGGTACAGCGGGTGACGCAGGCCAGCGTGACCGTGGACGGAGAATTGTTGGGAAGGATTGGAAAAGGTTTCCTTATCCTTTTGGGAGTGGCGGACGGAGACACCAGGCAGATGGCTGAGAAGATGGCGGATAAGATTTGCCGTCTGCGGATATTTGAGGATGAAAATGGAAAAACTAATCTCTCACTGGAGGATGTGGAGGGGGAACTGCTGGTGGTCAGCCAGTTTACCCTGTACGCGGACTGCCGCAAGGGAAACAGGCCCAGCTTTATAAAGGCAGGCGCTCCCCAGATGGCGGAGTCCCTGTACAAGCATTTTATGGAGAGGTGCAGGACCCATGTGGATGTGGTGGAAAAGGGACGGTTTGGAGCAGACATGAAGGTAGAGCTTCTCAATGACGGCCCCTTTACCCTGATGCTTGACAGCCAGGAGCTGTTTGGAGAGTAGGAAACGGAAGAACCGGCGGCAGGAAAGCGGCGCGCAACATGGTGCGGTAAGGGGCTGTAAACAGGCCCTGATGAAAGGAGATGGCAGGACATGGCAAAGATGATGGAGACTGTGCTGTATTATAATCCGGGCAGACCGGAGACAATGAAGCATGTGGCTATGATGAAAAGCGTGCTGGTCCGCATGGGCGTGCGCATAAGGAACATAGGACCGGAACAGGTCCTGGAGAAGGTTGGATATCTTGCCGGGATGGAAGGCTATGAGGCCGCTAAAGAAAGCGCCGGGGCTGTTCCGGGAAAACTTCCGGTCATACCGGAGGAGGTCATGGTATTAAAACAGTTCTCCAGCCAGAGACTGGACATGCTGCTGTCCGGACTGCGCAGGGCCGGTGTGCCCAGGATTGCCCTGAAGGCAGTGCTGACAGAACATAACAGTGACTGGACCTTCTACCATCTGTACCAGGAATTAAAGGAAGAACATGAGACCATGACGGCAGGGCAGCAGCCATGACAGACCCTACCAGGAAAAGGCAGCTGGAGGAACTGGACCAGGTGACATTGTGCGCCAGGATTCTCTTCCAGGCCAGAAGTGAGCTGTATGTGAACATGAAGTTTCTGGATGTGTCTCTCAGCAGTCTGGGCTTTGAGGCTGACTGGGCAAGAGAGGGACTGGGGACGGACGGGCATCTGATTTACTATGGGCCGGATTATCTGCTGGGCCTGTATAAAAGGGGCAGGACGCTGGTGAACCGCGGGTATCTCCATATGCTGTTCCACTGCCTGTTTTGTCATATGTATACACGTAAGGGCAGGGATAAGGGATACTGGGACCTGTCCTGCGACATTGCCATGGAGTACGTCATTGACGGATTATATCAGAAATGTGTCCATGTGCCAAGGAGCGCCCTCAGCAGGGAGATGTATCTCAGGCTTGAGAAGGCTCTGGCGGAAAAAGGGCAGGTCCTGACAGCGGAGCGGGTTTACAGGGCCCTTTTGGAGATGGAGCTTCCTGAACGCCGCCTGGACATGCTGAAGGCGGAATTCTTCGTGGACAGCCATGATCTGTGGGAGCAGGAGGACAGCCCTAAAATCGCCCGGTCCAGGCAGAACAAGTGGAATGATAACCGGGAAAAGATGCAGACGGAGCTGGAAACCGGTTCAAAGGACGCGTCTGAGGACAACCGGAGCCTGCTGGAGGAAGTGCGGGTGGAAAACCGGGAGAGATACGACTACAGCCGGTTTCTGCAAAAGTTTGCGGTTCTGAAGGAAGAAATGCAGGTGGATCCGGATTCATTTGACTATGCGTTTTATACCTACGGCCTGTCCCTGTACGGCAATATGCCCCTCATCGAGCCGCTGGAGTCCAGAGAGGTTTACCGGGTAGAGGATTTTGCCATTGTCATCGACACGTCCATGTCCTGTTCCGGGGAGCTGGTAAGACGGTTCCTGGAAGAGACTTACGACGTGCTGTCTGAGACTGAGAGTTATTTTAAGAAGGTCCATTTACACATTATACAGTGTGATGACGCGGTGCAGTCAGACGTGCTGGTCACAAGCCAGGAGGAGCTGAAGGCTTATATGGATGATTTCCAGATTAGAGGAAGCGGGGGAACGGATTTCAGACCGGCATTTGAATATGTGAACGGGCTTAAGAAAAGCCGTCAGGCAGCCTCTCTCAAGGGGCTTATTTATTTCACGGACGGCAAGGGAATCTATCCGGTTCAGGCTCCTTCCTACGACACGGCCTTTGTGTTTATTGAGAATATGTTTTCCGATGAATCCGTGCCTCCCTGGGCTATGAAAGTGGTGCTGGAGGAGGAACAGATTATGGAGTACAGACCGGGAAAAAGGAACGGACATGGACAATAGAAGCAGGGATGCGTTGATTATCCCACAGAGCAGGAGAACAGGACATGAATATTAAGCGGGCTAAGGAAGAGATAAAGGATACCATTGAAGCATACCTTTTAAAGGATGAGAACGGAGAGTACGTTATACCATCCATACGGCAGAGGCCGGTGCTGCTGATCGGTCCTCCCGGAGTGGGAAAGACTCAGATAATGGAGCAGATATCCAGGGAATGCAGGATTGGACTGATATCCTATACCATCACCCATCACACCAGACAGAGCGCGGTGGGCCTTCCCTTCATCGAGAAAAAGACTTATGGAGACAGGGAGTATGCGGTGACGGAGTATACCATGAGTGAAATTGTGGCATCCATCTATGACCGGATGGAGGAAACAGGTCTTAAGGAAGGGATTCTTTTTATTGATGAAATCAACTGCGTATCCGAGACCCTGGCTCCGACCATGCTGCAATTTCTCCAGTGCAAGACCTTCGGAAGCCATAAGATACCGGAGGGCTGGATTATCGCAGCTGCCGGCAATCCGCCGGAGTATAACAAGTCTGTGAGGGAATTCGATGTGGTCACCCTGGACCGGATCAAGCGGATTGACGTGGAACCGGATTTGGGGGTGTGGAAGGAGTATGCATATGCTGAGAATATCCATCCGGCCATTATCTCCTATCTGAACATCAAGGGACAGAATTTCTGCCGGATAGAGACAACCGTGGACGGAAAGCTGTTCGCCACCCCAAGGGGCTGGGAGGATTTATCCCAGCTGATCCTGGTCTATGAGAGTCTGGAAAAAAGAGCTGACAGGGATGTGATCAGCCAGTATATCCAGCACCCCAGAATCGCAAAGGATTTTGCCAATTATCTGGAGCTGTATTATAAATATCAGAATGAGTATCAGGTGGATGAGATTTTGCAGGGCGTCATACGGGAGGCATTGTGCGGCCGGGTTGCCAGGGCGCCCTTTGATGAGCGTCTCAGCGTTACATGCCTGATTTTGTCCAAGCTGACGGAAGGGTTTAAGAAGCTGTGGGATAAGAATGCCTTCATGGAGCTTCTAATGGAGCAGCTTAAGAGTTACCGCCAGGAGATGGAAGGCAGGGCGGAAACATCTGCAATACCGGATAAATCCGAAGCGCCTGCCATGGTTCTGGCGTCCCTGGCTCAGGAGCTGGAGGAGGAGCGTTTTCGCAGGAAGAAAAGCGGACTGTCAGGAAGGCGGGAGGACCGCCTGTGGCTCAGCGTGCGAATCATGCTGGAGGAATATGCCCAGCAGATGAGAAAGGAAGCCGTTGAGGACAGGGAGCAGGCCTGGGAATGGGTGCGCACAAAATTCATGGAGCACAGCGACTGCTATGAGGCCATGAAGGAGGACTGCGGCAGCCGTCTGGAACACGCCTTTGACTTCATGGAAGCTGCCTTTGGAAACGGCCAGGAAATGGTTATATTTGTCACGGAGCTGAATACCAGCGAAGCGTGTGTCCGGTTCCTGGATGAATATGAGTGTGAACGCTATTACCAGTACAATAAGGATCTGCTCTTTGATGAACAGGAGCAGGCCATAAGGCAGAAGCTGTGATAAAATGCAAAAAGCGTGTCTGCGGCTCATCCTTCCCACGGTTGATATTACCGTGAGAGGAATGAG
>ERZ506950.846-NODE-846-length-14997-cov-3.229554_pt1 | contig 14997 bp, 12 predicted proteins | sample MGYA00512897_ERZ506950 | MGnify/ENA metagenome assembly ERZ506950
TTTTCCTTCGCTCCCAGCCGCAGGCCGGTAAGTTTGCTGTAATCTATATCCGCCGGTATCCGCTGGGCCTCCACCCGGCGCAGCTCCTTAATCTGCTGCTCCTGGCGGGCAATGTACCCGGCGTATTTAATACCGATCTCTACCTGTTCAAACACCGCTGCCGGCAGGTCCGGCCGCTTCGGGTCCACCGGTGCCAAATCTGCGTAGGTCAGTTGGGGGCGCCGCAGCAGTTCCTCCAGCTTGCAGCCGGTTTTTAGGGGCGCCGTGCCCTTAGCAGCCAATATTTGCTGAATGGTGTCGGTCAGAGGCACGCTCACCTGCGCCACCCGCTGCCGTTCTTCTTCAATCAACCGTTGTTTTTCCAAGTATTGATCATAACGTTCCTGTGAAATCAGTCCCACCCGGTAACCGGTAGGTGTCAGTCGCCGGTCGGCATTGTCCTGGCGCAGCACCAAACGGTACTCGCTGCGGCTGGTCATCATACGGTAGGGGTCTGTGCAGCCCTTGGTCACCAAATCGTCGATCAGGGTGCCAATGTAGCTGCTGCCCCGATCCAGCACCAGCGGCTCCCGTCCCAGCACCAACATAGCAGCGTTGATCCCGGCCACCAGCCCCTGGGCGGCGGCTTCTTCGTAGCCGCTGGAGCCGTTAAACTGCCCCGCACCAAACAGCCCGGGGAAGTCGTGAAACTCCAAGCTGGCTTTCATGGCCCGCGGGTCCACGCAGTCGTACTCAATGGCGTAGGCGGTGCGCATCACCTGGGCGTGCTCCAAACCGGGAATGGTGTGGATAAACGCCAGCTGCACATCCTCCGGCAGGGAGGAGGACAACCCTTGCAGGTACATTTCTTCCGTCTTTTCGCCGCACGGCTCCACAAACAACTGGTGCCGTTCCCGATCGGAGAAGCGCACCACCTTGTCCTCAAAGCTGGGGCAGTACCGCGGGCCTTTGCCCTCAATTTTGCCACTGTACATAGGACTGCGGTCCAGGTTGTCTAAGATCACCTGTTTGGTAGCAGCATTGGTGTAGGTGATGTGACACACCACCTTGTTCTCCGGCGGTGTATCCGTCTCAAAGCTAAAGGGCACCGTGCGGTCGTCGCCGGGCTGCACTTCCATTTTGTCAAAATCCAAACTGCGGGCGTTCACCCGGGAAGGGGTGCCGGTCTTGAACCGGCGCAGGGGCAGACCCAGCTTTTTCAGCGCCGTTGCCAGCGCCGTTGCCGGGAACATACCGTCCGGCCCGCTTTCGTAGCTCACATCGCCCACATACACCCGGCCGCCCAGGAAAGTGCCGGTGGCCAGTACCACCGCCTTGGCAGTATAGATCGCTTCCAGCTTAGTGGTCAGGCGCCAAAGGCCGTCCTCGCCTTGGACAATATCTGTAATTTCGCACTGGCGCAGGTCCAAATTGTCTTGCCGCTCCAGCGTGTGCTTCATTCCTCCGGCATAGGCGCGCCGGTCAATCTGTGCCCGCAGGGAATGCACCGCCGGGCCTTTGCCCAGGTTCAGCATTCTTGATTGAAGCGTGTAGCGATCCGCCGCCTTGCCCATTTCGCCGCCCAATGCGTCGATCTCTCGCACCAGGTGACCCTTAGAGGTGCCGCCGATGGAGGGATTGCAGGGCATATTGCCTACCCAGTCCATATTGATGGTAAACACAGCGGTGCTGCACCCCAGCCGTGCCGCTGCCAATCCGGCCTCGATCCCGGCATGGCCGGCGCCGATCACCGCCACATCATAAGCTTTTGCAAAATATTCCATTACTTACCTACACAAAATTTCTCAAAAATCCGATCTACCACAGCCTGTGTCGCCCGGGCACCGGTGAGAGAAAGCAGGGCGTCCGCCGCTGCGTCAATGCTCACATTCACCGCGTCATAGGTCATGCCGCCTTCCAGTGCAGCCACAGCCTCCGCCACACAGTCTGCCGCCGTTTGGCAGCACTGCCGCTGTCGCTCGTTGGCAAGGAGCGGATCCGCCGCGTCAAAATTCTGCACCCCAAGGGCGTCTGCCACCGCCACCGCCAAATCGTCCCGACCGATGTGGTTCTTGGCGCTGTACGCCACCACCCGATCAAAGGCGGCTCTGATTTTTTCCTGCACCGCCGCCGGGGGCAAATCGTTTTTGTTCACCACCGCCACAGCGGTTTTGCCCTTGCAGAGGGTCATCAGTTCTTCGTCCGCCGAAGTCAGGGGCGTACTGCCGTCAAACACCGCCAGCACCAGCCGCGCTTGTTGCAACCGAGCCTGGGCTCGTTCCACGCCGATCTGCTCCACCACATCGTCCGTTTGGCGCAGCCCGGCGGTATCCGCCAGCCGCAGAGTCAGATCTCCCAGCCGCACCGTGCGCTCCACCACATCTCGGGTGGTGCCCTGCACGGCGGTCACAATGCTGGTCTCCTGACCGGTCAGGTCGTTCATCAGGGCGCTTTTGCCCACATTGGGGCGCCCAACGATCACCGTGTCCACCCCAGCGGTCATCAGCTGACCATTGTCATAGCCTGCCAGCAGGTGAGAGAGCAAGCCCTGCGCCTGTTGCAGACTCTTCAGCAAGGTGTCGCCGGAGAGCTCCGGGATCTCCTCGTCCGGGTAGTCCACCCAGGCCGCCATGCCGGCACTCACTTCCATGAGAATATCCAGCGCACCCTCGATCTTTTGCCGCAGGGCGCCGGACAGGGCGGTATAGGCACTGTCTGCCGCCGCCTGGCCGGAAGCGGAAATCAGATCCGCCACGCTTTCCGCCTCGGTTAGGTCCATTTTGCCGTGTAAGAACGCCCGCTTGGTAAATTCGCCGGGACCGGCAGGGGCTGCACCGGCAGCCAGAACCGCTTGCAGGGTGCGTTCCACCGTCACCAGACCGCCGTGAACGCTCAGCTCCACCACATCCTCACCTGTGTAGGAGCGGGGCGCACGAAACACCAGCGCCACCGCCTGATCAAAGGCTTTTTCACCCTGTGCCACGCTGCCGAAACGGGCCGTGTAGCCGGGCAGATCGGAGAGCCGACTGCCGTCTGCCGCACGGAATACTGCCTGGGCGATCTCTACCGCCCGATCACCGGACAGCCGTACCACGCCGATCCCACCCACACCGTGGGGGGTGGCGATGGCTGCGATGGTTTTTGCCATACCTGCACCTTCTTTGTTTGGAGTTATGATAAAGTGATGTTCCGTATAATATCAATATCTGCGTAGGGGCGGATAGTATCCGCCCGCGGGCGGCAGGTTGCCGCCCCTACAATAAACCTTTTGCCTCCCTTGTAAAGGGTGACTCCCCACGGTGTGGGGAGATGTCGCGCAGCGACAGAGGGGACGGGCACCGGTTAGGTGGTGGGTTTGCCGTAGGCGAACTCGGAGGAATTTATGCACTCGCTACGAAACAGTCCCCCGGACTGTTTCTCCCAAATGCTGACGCATTTGGAGCCTCGTGTCTCTTGCACTGCGTGCAATTCACTCGGGAGCAAGCCCCCGCCCTACCACGGTCCGATGTGGGGATCGGACCCTACATTCTCTGTTTTTACAAACCCCAAAATATTATTTATACCTATTATAATATACCGCCGGGCAAAATACAAGAACGGCGGAGCCGTGGTTGCCCTGCGGTTCCGCCGTTGGTATTTGGACTTATTCCGCCGTAGGTGCAGCAGGGGCTGCTTCCTCAGCGGGGGTCTCCTTTTTCGGCACTTCGATCTTGCCGAACTTGGGCAAGTCTGCCCGGTCTGCCTTGGGGGCTGCCGCAGGCTTGCTGCCGGCAGAGCGATTGCCGCCGCGACGACCGCCGCGACTGCCACGGTTGTAGCGCTCCCGATCACTGCCGGTGTTGGTCACGCCGCCTTCCGGCTCCAACACCACGCGACGGTTCTGATCCACACCGATGGAGCGAGAGGTCACACCCTCTACCTCCTGAATGGCAGTGTGCAAAATGCGCCGCTCATAGGGATTCATAGGCTCAAAGGTATAGCGCTTGCCGGTGCGCAGCACATAGGCCGCGTTTTTCTTAGCCAGGTTCTTCAAGGTTTCCTGGCGCTTTTCCCGGTAGTTGCCCACATTCAGGGCCACGCGCACATACTTATCGGTCTGCTTTTTGATCTGCAAAGAGGTCAGATATTGCAGGGCGTCCAGGGTCTCGCCCCGGTGGCCGATGATAATACCGTAATCCTCGCAGTCAATGGTGATCTCCACCAGGCCGTCCTTCAGAATGCCGGCCACCTGGGGATCCTCCACTTGCAGGCCCTCGATCAGGCGCTTTAAGTACAGGCAGGCGCTGTTCAGATCTGCGTCGCTGAGCTGCACGGTTGCCTTCTCTCGGGGTTTATCTGCTTTAGGTGCACGGGCGGGTTTGTCCGCCTTAGGTGCACGAGGCTTGTCTGCCTTGGCAGCACGGGGCGCGCTCTGCTTCTCTGCCTTTTGGGGCTTGTCGCTGCGCTGTGCCTGCTTTTTGGGCTGCACCGGTGCTTCGCGGCGGGGCTGGGGCTTCTTTTCCCGCTTGCCGTCGTCGTAGCTGACCTTGACCACAGCGTCGCTGCCGCCAAACAGGCCAAGCACCTTCTTCTTCGGCATCTGTACCACTTCCACATGCACATCTGCCGAGGCGGGCGCATTCAGACCGATGAGGGCCGTGTTGCGGGCCTCCTCCAGGGTCTTGCCTCTGCCTTCAAATTCTTTTAACATGCTTTCCTCCGACTTATCCTCCCGGTGACCCGGGGGGTCGTGTTATTTCATTTTTTTGATGTTCGCTTCTCTGGAGCGCCGGTAAATGGTGTTCTCCAGCATCAGTCTGGCCTGGCTGCGCTTCGGCGGGAAGAACTTGGCCAGGAAAAGCTGCTGCACAATGGCCACCAGGTTGGAGATGATCCAGTAAAAACCGACCGCTGCCGGTACCTTAAACGAAATGTAAAAGGAGAAGAACGGCATCATCAGCATCATAATCAGCATCTGGCTGGTCTGCTGTGCGGCTGCCGGATTGTTCTTCTTCTGGATCATGGTAGACACCAGGGTGGAGGCCAGGGAGGTCACCAGACAAAGCAGGGGAACGATAATAATGATCCCGTCTTTCCAGTGGGGAATGGCGGTCATATCCAAATTACCGATCACCATACCGTCGCGGTACGCCTGAATGGCGGCGCAGTTGTCCGCAGTAAACAGGGTGGGGAATTTCTCAACCAAAGTGTCCTTATAGGCGCCGAAATTCTCCAAAATACCCAGCTGCAAATACTGGCCCTTGTAGCCCAGCTCCTGCACCACCTGCGCAATGTTGGCGGACTGATCCGCAAAGCCCTTCATCCCCAGCACATAAGACAGGGGATAATAAATAATCCCGATGATGCCCATCAGGAACACCATCTGGAAAAGCATCGGTCCGCAGCCCATCTGCATGGGATTGTGGCCCTCGCGGGCGTACAGATCCTGGGTCTCTTGCTGGAGCTTCATCCGGTCCTTAGGGTCCGGGTACTTCTTCTGCAGCTTCGCCAGCTTGGGCTGCAAGCGGGCGGTCTTGGCCATGGTCTTTTGCTGGTGGATGTTAAAGGGCAGCAGGATCACTCGGGTCACCACCGTAAAGATGACGATGGCCACGAAATACTGATTGTTCAGCAGATCCATCAGGAACCCCATGCACACACCGAACAGCCAATAAAGCGGCTTAAAAAGGCCCATGCCCGCGGAAGAAGAAGTGGCAGCTAATAAAATACTGTTCATGCATTGTCCTCGTTAGATTCAGTTGTAGAGCAGGGAGCGCAGGGCTTGTCCTTCTTTGGGGGCACCGGGTCATACCCGCCCTTAAAGAAAGGATTGCAGCGCAAAATACGCAAAAACGCCAGCCAGCACCCCTTCCACACACCGTGGATCTCAATGGCCTCCAGTGCATACTGGCTGCAAGTAGGGGTATAGCGGCAGGCGCCGTGCGAAAATCGGGGACTGAGGGTCAGCTGGTAGGTACGAATCAGGAAGATCGCCAGCTTCTTAACGATGTTCTTCATGCGATAACACCCCTAAGGCCGTCAACTGTTTTTCCATATCCGCCAGGACCACCTGCATCTTCACTCTGGTGGTGCGGCTGCGCGCCACGAACACCAGATCCCATCCGGTCACACCGTCCTCCAGCTGTGAAAAGGCGGCACGAATCACCCGGCGGGCGCGATTGCGCTCTACGGCGGTGCCGATTTTCTTGGAGGTGGTAATGCCCACCCGGGTCTCACCTCGGCGATTCTTCATACAATAGGTCACCAGGCTGGCTCCGGCCTTGCTTTTACCACGGTGGTACAGGCGGCGAAAGACCTTATTCTCCTTTATGGCGCTGCTTTTCACAATACGCTCCGTTCGGTCAATTAGTAAGACAGGGACTTGCGACCCTTAGCACGGCGGCGGGCCAGTACCTTTCTGCCGTTCTTGGTGGACATTCTCTTTCTGAAGCCGTGCTCCATCTGTGCGTGCCGCTTCTTAGGCTGGAAAGTTCTTTTCATCTTGCATTCACTCCGTTTCTGAAAATCAAACTGGTCTTGATTTTACTTATGCTCTGCACGGCATAGTGCAGGCGAATTGACTTTTGGCTTGTGGGATAGTGATCCACATTAGCGGTTGATATTATATTATAAAATGCGCCCTGTTGTCAATAAAAATCTGTTACTTCTTGTTTTTATTCTCATAATATATTATAATGTCACTATATGTTGGGGGTAGAACCTATGCACACTACAAGTCCGTGGCGCGCTGTCAGCCGTGTGGCCCTGGTTTTGGGGCTGTTTTTTACAGGCTGCTGCTTTTTAGACAGCTGGCACTCACCGTTCTTTTTCAACTTCCGCTACCAGTGGTTAAAGCTGATCCTCTCTTTTGTGATCCCGGCGGCGGTCACGGTGTGGAACTTTTTGACCGAGCGCTCCCTGCGCTTTGCGGGCACCGCCTGCGCCGTTTTAATGCAGGTGTCGCTGGTGCTGTTCTTTATCGACCGCTATACGGTAAATTTAATTGCCCGACTGGACGACAGCCGCATTATCTACCACTTTCTTTACACCCTCATCAGCGTGTTTACCCTGCTGGCTGCAGGCTGGATTTGCGCCCGGTGCAGCAAGGGGTGTGTGGACTTTGCCCTGTTTTACCGCCGGTTCTCCCTGGGCTATCTGCCTTTGTGCGCGTTTCTTTTTATCCTGCAGTTTTTTCTGCTGCGCACCTTTGGCAATATTTTCGTTACCGCCAACGGCGTACCCTTCCGGGGCGAGATCTACTGCCTGTGGTATTATGCCAAGACCGGTACCCTGTCTTTTTCCACCGCCCTGCACTCGGCAGGGAATGTGCTGTACTTTACCTCCCTGTCCCTGGCCCTTTGCGGCACGGTGCGGCGGCGCCCGGTGCTGTGGGGCACCCTGGTGCCTGTGGCCCTGTCCGTGTTTGTAGAGAGTTTTCAGCTTCTCACCAAAAGCGGGGACGCGGATGTGGACGATATTATCTTAAACACCCTGGGTGCCGTGCTCGGCGTCCTGATTTTTCGGCTGCTGCTGCGGCCCTTACTGCAAAAGGAGACCCGTATATGTTAGGCATTATCGGCGCAATGGATGTGGAGGTCCGCACCATTAAGGACAAGATGACCGGCACCGTCACCACCCGGGCGGCAGGCTGCGACTTCGTGACCGGCGAGCTGGAGGGCGTGATGATCACCGTGGTGCAGTGCGCACCGGGCAAGGTAAATGCCGCCCTGTGCACCCAGCTGCTCATTGACCGTTTCCAAGTGGATCGGGTCATCAATATCGGCGTAGCTTGCTCCCTAAGTGAGCGGGTGGTGATTAAAAATATCGTCATTGCCACCGATGTGTGCCAGTACGATATTGACATTACCGCTTTAGGCGAGCCAAAGGGCTTTATCAATGGCCTGGGCACCATTAAAGTGGCAACGGACCCAACCCTGTCCGATCGGCTGGCGCGCACCGCCATCAACAGCGGCGAGCGTATCCATCGGGGTACGGTAGCCAGCGGCGATACCTTTATCGGCACCGCAGCGCTGAAGTCTGCCATCGCCGGGGAGTTTGACGCCCTGTGCGGCGAGATGGAGGGCGGCGCCGTGGGTCAGGTTTGTGCTGCCAACGGGGTGCCCTTTGCGGTAATGCGCGCCATCAGCGACGGCGGCGACGAAAACGCAGCCATGGATTACCCCACATTCAAAAAAATCGCCGCAGAACTGTCTGCGACGATCTTAACGCGATTTGTGGCGGAGGAGCAAACCCAGGAGAGCCTGTTCTGATCACTCGATCACAAAATTATTCAGGATATATTCTTCTGCCTCGGCAATGATGGTATGCAGCGCCGTCTTTTCCGGCACATCGGAGCCGGTGCGGCTTTTGTCCTCAATAAACACAAAGCGGGCGTCCTGCACCGCCAAGGCGGCGGAGGCCAATTCACGACCCAGATTGTAGTCCAGCTTGAACATCTCTTTGGGCAGAATACCGGCCTTAGCCATCGTCAGCGCGCCTCGGTACAGGCTGAGCATATAGTAATCATAAATATACCGGGCAGCGCCCCCGCGAGAGGCAGCGGCTGCCGTATCCAGCAAAATACGGGTGGCTTGGCTCAGGGTGCTCAGGGGCATATCATCGTCCTCTGCACCCAAACTGGCATACACGGACGGATCCAGTCCGTTGCGGCTGGCAGACACCCCCAGCAGGTAGTCGGTGGTCACGCCGTAGTAGTCGGCGCACTTGACCACAAAGTCCAGCCCGCACTCCCGAATGCCTTTTTCGTAATGGGACAGCAGTGCCTGGCTGATCCCCAAATCGCCGGCGGCTTTTTTTTGGCTGATGCCCCGCTCCCGACGCAGCTGGCTCAGGGTGGCGGCAAACTTGCTGTTTTTCTCCGCCTTGTCGGCTTTACTTTGGCGCATGGCGCGCTTGGCGGCTTTGGCCCGCCCTTTCAGGTCCTTGAACTCTTCTTTGACCTGTTCCAGGTTCTCGTTTTGGATCTCCATTTGTTTATTCACTCCCAAAAATATTACAACGAGTATTATATATCAGCTTATACTCTTTGTAAAGGGCTATTTTATTCTGTCAACAATTTGTAATGTTTCGTCGGCTATCGCCGTTGTTCAGGAGGATTTTGCATTGAAGTCATACACGGTTTATCTTTTTCGACACGGGCTCACCAAAGGCAACCTAAACGCACAGTATATTGGGCAGACGGATTTGCCGCTCACTATGGATAGTATTAACCAACTGCATACCCTGCGGGGCAAGTACCCGTACCCGGAGGTGGACGCCGTGTTTACCTCCCCCTTAAAGCGGTGCAAGGACAGCGCCGCCATCCTCTTTCCGCGTAACAATTTGATTACTATTGAGGATTTTAAGGAATATAACTTCGGCGAGTTTGAGGGCAAGACCGCTGCGGAATTGCAGGACAACCTGGACTTTCGGGACTGGCTGCAAGGGGATATGCAGGCAAGCCCGCCGTACGGCGAGACCAACGCCCAGTTTATGCACCGGGTGTGTGCCGCTTTTGAAAAGGTGATCTCCGGCTGTGTCCAAACCGGCACCCGGCGGATCGCCCTGGTGTGCCACGCCGGGGTCATGATGACCCTGCTCACCTGCTACGGCCTGCCGGAGGCAGCCATGGCCAACTGGCAGACGGACCCGGGCTTTGGCTACAAGCTACACCTGGACCCGGCGCTGTGGATGCGCGCCAATAAAATGCAAGTGGAGGACACCGCCCCCATTCCCATGGCGCAGTTGGAGCAGGTAGAGGACTAAAATTTTGTGACGGCATTTAACAGTGCGATCGGGCATCGCACCCTACAAAATGGAATTTGATAAATAAAAAATGTTGGGATCAAGCGGGCGGATGGTATCCGCCCCTACGGTCCACCGGTTACCAAAACGCCTGCGGTCTTTTATGTTTTTTAACATCTATTTACTCGTAGGGGCGGCAATCTGCCGCCCGCATTTACATAAAATCATTATCAAAAAAGCACCCCCGGGTGGGGTGCTTTTTTACATTTCTTCTGTTTATTCTGCCGTTACAGCAGGTTGCAATAATCGCAGCGGTTCTCCGCCAACTTAATATTGCTCTTGCCGTAGATCTTCATTTGCAGGTCGTAGGCGTCCTGAGGAATATCTGACTTCCACAGCCACAGCCCACCGCCGGAGCGGCTGGGGGTCAACTGAGTGGGACCGATCAGGTAGGTGCCGCCGCGGGCATGATCCGGCGTAGGCACAGAAAAAGTGTGGGTCTCATAATTCATCCAACCGTTAGAGAGCGCGTAGGTAGCCAGGCTCACCAGTTCCTTTTTGCTGTACCCGGTGTACACATAGCCCACCAGGTCGTTGACCACTTTCAGCATCTCGGTGGTGGAAGAGCCTTTCATCTTCTTAAACACCTGAAGCAGCACGGTCTTTTGCCGATCGGCGCGGGCGTTATCCGTGTCAATCTTACGAATACGGCAGTAGGCCAGCGCCTGCTTACCGTCCAGCTTCTGCTTACCCTCGGTGCCCTCGTAGCTCTTCTCGATATACACATTGCCGTAGCGCTTGGGGTGGTTGTTGATCTCGTTGATCTCTCGGTCGGTAATGGTAATGGTCACGCCGTCCAGGCTGTTAATGATCTTGGGGAAGCTGGCAAAGTTCACCACCGCGTAGTTGTCGATCTGGATCTTATAGTAACGCTCCACGGTTTTGATGTATTCCTTCATGCCGCCCATGGAGGCAGCGCCGTTGATCTTGTCGTACTGGCCCTCACCGTTCGCCTCAAAGTACACATACAAATCGCGCAGTACGGAGGTCAGAGTGATCTTGCCGGTGTCGATATTAACGCTGGCGATAATGGCAGAGTCGGCACGAGAGGTGTCGCTGATCTGCTCCTCCCGGGTGTCCTCCCCGATGAGCAAAATGTTCTTTACATGGGTAGAGCTGACCGGATCGCCGTTTTTGTACCAGTTTTTCAAATATTCTTTATAGGTCGTAGCGTCTGCCGCAGACGGCTCCTTGATCTCCGGAAAGTTCTCTTTTAAGAAATCCATACCATGATAGGATGTGTCCGTCTTTTGGTAATCGTCCGCTTCGTCGGTGAACTTACCCAACAGACCGTTTACATAGCACACGGCAAAAACGCCGCCGGCCACAATCAGCACAGCCAGCACAACAATAATGGCAATGGAAATTTTGCCCTTTTTGGTCTTGCGCCAGGGCATAGCGTTCGGATCTTTTTGCTTTTTGCCGCTTTTTTGCTTTTTGCCGCTTTTGCGCTTTTTGTCCGCTGCCGCCGGTGCATTCTCCGCCTTGCCGGAGAGAGAGAACAAATCAATCATCTCGTCCGTGGCTTGGTGGCTCAGGTTCGCCGGCTCCAGCGGGGGCTGGTTTTCCGGCTTTTGGCTCGGCTTGTCCGGGGTCACGGTGCGATCCCGATTTTCGTATGCCGGGGGCGGGGGTTGCAGCTTGCGGCGCACCTGCTGCACCGGCACATCGGCAGTGTCTGCCTTAGGTGCGGCGGGTTTGGGTGCCCGTTTGGCTTCCGGCGCAGGGGCAGCTTTTTGCTGCGGCTCCGCTTTCTCCCGGGGTGCCGGAGTGGGCTGCGGCGCTGCTTTCTGCGGCTGCGGCGCTGCTGTTTTTTTCTCCTTCGGTTCCGGCTTTACAGCGGGCTTTTCCGGACCCAGCAGCTCCTCCACCAGTTTACCGGCGTAGGCTTCTCGATTGGCGTCCGTCTGTACAGGCGCAGCCTTGGGCGCAGGCGCAGCCTTTAAGTTGCTTTCCTGCTCTGCCCGGCGCTGCTTTACCTCGGACAAAATATCGTCAATATTATAGTCTTTTGCCATGAAAAAGATCTCCTCTTTTTGCAGGTAGTTCCGTTGGGATCGACGGCGCAAAAAAACAAAAGCGCCTGTGTGCCCCAAAGCATAGCCACAATTATACTTCATTTTTTATGTCATTACAATAAAAAATTTGTAAAATCTTGTGCTTTGTGAACACACAGACGGTTAAGTGTCTATTATTCTGCGGTTTCCGGGGCAGATGCCGGGGTTTCTGTGCCGTCACCCTCCGGGGTGTCGTCCGTTTTCTCCGGCTCCATGTGCTCCACCACGGACAGGGTAACCACCTTGTCCTCGTCTGTGGTACGCATCACCCTTACGCCCTTGGCCGGGCGCTTAAAGGCAGAAATCTGATCCACAGGGGTGCGAATGACAATGCCTTCCTGGGAGATCATAATAATATCCTGGTCCTCGCGCACCGGGGCGATCATGGCCACCTTGCCGTAGGTCTCGGTATGGTAGTTGATCAGACCCTTGCCGGCACGGGACTGCACCCGGTAGTCGTCAAAGTTGCTCTTGCGGCCGTAGCCGGTCTCGCTGACGGTGAGCAGGCGGGTGTCCTCCAGCGCCACGGCAAAGCCAACCACATAGTCGCCTTCTGCCAGCTGAATGGCGCGCACGCCGCGGGCGGTACGGCCGATCAGGCGGGCGTCGCTCTCCTTAAAGCAAATGCTCATACCATCGTGGGTAGCCACGATCAAATTGCGGTTGCCGTCGGTGATCTCCACCCAGCTCAGTTCATCGCCCTCGTCCAAATTGATGGCGATAATGCCGGTTTTGCGAATATGATCGTATTGGCTGATCTCCGTGCGCTTGATCACACCGTTCTTGGTAACCATGCACAGGTACTGGCGCTCTTCGCTGTCCGGCACCCGCACCATAGCGCTGATCTGCTCCTCATTCTCCAAAGGCAGCAGGTTCACCACATTCATACCCTTGCTGGTACGGGAGGCGGCGGGGATCTCGTATCCCTTCATCTTAAACACCTTGCCCTTGTTGGTAAAGAGCATAATGTAGTCGTGGGTGGAGCAGGTAAACATGGTCTTGGCCACATCTTCCTCTCTGCGGCTCATGCCCATAATGCCCTTGCCGCCGCGGTTCTGTGCCTTATAAGTATCTACCGTCTGGCGCTTCATATACCCCATGGTGGTCAGGGTGAGCATGCAGTCCTCTACCGGGATCAGGTCCTCGTCATCCACATCGCCGGAGGCAGCGGTAATCTCGGTACGCCGTTCGTCGCCGAATTTGTCGCCGATGGCGCGAGCCTCTTCCTTTACGATCTCCAGCACCCGGGTCTCGCTGCTGAGAATGTCTTGATAATCGGCAATCTTGATGTGCAGCTCGCCCAACTCGGTGCGGATCTTTTCAATTTCCAGTCCGGCCAACTGACCCAAACGGAACGCCACAATGGCCGCAGCCTGTGGCTCGTCAAAGTCGTACTTGGCCATCAATTCCTGCTTGGCCTCGGCTTGGCCGCCCTTGCAGCCGCGAATGGTGGCGATGATCTCGTCCACAATATCAATGGCGCGGGCCAGACCCTCTAAGATATGGGCGCGATCCTGGGCTTTCTTCAAATCATAGCGGGTGCGGCGGGTGATGATCTCTTCCTGGAAGGAGATGTAATTTTGCAGCATTTCCTTTAGGGAAAGAATGCGGGGCACGCCGTCTACCAGCGCCAACATAATCACACCGAAGGTTACCTGCATTTGCGTCATCTTATACAGGTTATTGAGCACCACCTGGGCGTTGGCGTCCCGCTTGACGGTAATCTCAATGTGCATACCTTTGCGGGAGGAGAAGTCCTTAATGTCCGCCACGCCCTCGATCTTCTTGTCTCGGGCCAACTCGGCAATGCTGGCGATCAGCGCCGCCTTGCGCACCTGGTAGGGCAGTTCGGTAACCACGATCTTGTAGCGGTCGCCCTTGCTCTCTACGATCTCTGCCCGGGCACGCAGATAGATCTTGCCCCGGCCGGTCTCATAGGCCTGGCGAATGCCCCGAGCGCCCATAATGATACCGGCGGTGGGAAAGTCCGGGCCTTTAATGTGCTGCATCAGCTCCGGCAATCCCACATCCGGGTTGTCGATCAGGCAGCACATACCGTCAATCACTTCCCGCAGGTTGTGGGGCGGAATATTGGTGGCCATACCTACGGCGATACCGCTGGAGCCGTTCACCAGCAAATTGGGATAGCGGGCCGGCAGCACCTCCGGCTCTTTCAGTCGATCATCGTAGTTGGAGGCAAAATCCACCGTGTCCTTGTCAATATCTTGCAGCATTTTCATGCTGATCTTGCTCATTCGGCTCTCGGTGTATCGGTACGCAGCGGCCGGGTCGCCGTCTACGGTACCAAAGTTGCCGTGACCGTCTACCAGCGTGTAGCGCATGGAGAAGGTTTGGGCCAGTCGCACCATGGCGTCATACACAGAGGCGTCGCCGTGGGGGTGGTAACGACCCAGCACGGCACCTACGGTGTCTGCACACTTTCTGTACGCCCGATCCGGGTACAGGTTGTTCTCAAACATGGTGTAAAGAATACGGCGGTGTACCGGCTTCAGCCCGTCCCGCACATCCGGCAGGGCGCGGCTGACGATCACGCTCATAGAGTAGTCCAAAAAGGCCTTGCGCACCTCTTTGTTAATCTCTACATCTACGATCTTTTGATTGTCATACCGGATCTCATTGTTATCCATTGGCATTCATCTCCTAAATACGGGCCGCAGCCCGGCAGGTTTTACTTGATCAATTTATAATAAGCGGTGTTTTGCAGCATTTCCCGCAGCCGGGGCAGTTCGCTCTCCGGCAGTGCCCGCTTGGGCAGCAGCAGCGTAACGGTGCCGGGAATGGCAAAGGCAAACAGCCGCCCGGTCTCAAATACGGCGCCGAACATGGCCATAGGGTACACAGCGTGAATTTCGCACTGATCCGGCTGGGTGGCAGGCATTACCCACTCCACCTCTGTGCCGGTAATGCGCATTTGCACCGGCGCAGTCAGGGACGGATGTGCCTTGCACAGGCGGGTATACATCCGCCGAGACACAGGTCCGCGGCACAGCAGCAGAACGCCCATGACCAACAGGGGCATACAGACCGCCAGTGCAACGATAGGCTGGTGGGACCGGGCGCTAAAGCCCGCCACCGCACAGCCAAATCCAACAGCTGCAAAAAAGAGAATGGGGATTATGCGGGTCAGCCGCCGACGCAGCGCCGCCATATCGGCAAA
>ERZ506950.887-NODE-887-length-14308-cov-5.056620_pt1 | contig 14308 bp, 12 predicted proteins | sample MGYA00512897_ERZ506950 | MGnify/ENA metagenome assembly ERZ506950
GTCATAGCTGCCAGAGGTGATTCTCCATTATCAGTAGGCATATAGCTTTCTACGTCCGGAAGCTCCAGAGGAAGCTCACTTTCCGGAAGAGCCACATAGCCGCATTTGTCACAGTGAACGATCGGGATCGGCTCGCCCCAGTAACGCTGGCGGGAGAAGACCCAGTCGCGGAGCTTGAAGTTGACCTTCGCCTCGCCGATGTGCTTCTCCGTCAGGTATTCCGTGATGGCCTTCTTGGCGTCGGCGACGCTCATGCCGTCGAGGAAGCCGGAATTGACCATCACGCCGGTGGCGCAGTCCGTAAAGGCCGCCTCCTGCACGTTGCCGCCCTTGACGACCTCGATGATCTCGCAGCCGAACTTCTTCGCGAATTCCCAGTCGCGGTCGTCATGGGCCGGGACGGCCATGATCGCACCGGTTCCGTAGGTGGAGAGGACATAGTCCGAAATGAAGATGGGGATCTCCTTGCCGTTCACGGGGTTGATGCCCTTCACGCCGCCGAGCTGCACGCCGGTCTTCTCCTTCGTGAGCTCCGTGCGCTCAAAGTCGGACTTCGCGGCGGCTGCCTCCTGATAGGCCTTGACCTCGTCAGCATTCGTCAGGCGGTCCATCCAGCGCTCGAGCAGCGGATGCTCCGGCGAAAGGACCATGTACGTCGCGCCGAACAGCGTGTCCGGGCGGGTGGTGAACACGGTGATCTCATCGCCGAACGTCGAGCCGAAGCGGACCTCCGCGCCGGTGGAGCGTCCGATCCAGTTACGCTGCTGAATTTTGACGCGCTCGATGAAGTCGACGTCGTCCAGATCGTCGAGCAGGCGCTGGGCATAGCGCGTGATGCGCAGCATCCACTGGCTCTTTTCCTTGCGGACGACCGGGCTGCCGCAGCGCTCACAGACGTTCTCTACGACTTCCTCGTTTGCCAGCACGCACTTGCAGGACGTGCACCAGTTCACGGGCATCTTGGCCTTGTAGGCAAGGCCGTTCTTATAGAGCTGCAGGAAGATCCACTGCGTCCACTTGAAATACTTCGGGTCCGTCGTGTTGATCTCGCGGTCCCAGTCGAAGCTGTAGCCGAGCGCCTGCAGCTGGCCGCGGAACGTGGCGATGTTGTTCTTCGTCACGACGGCAGGATGGATGTGGTTCTTGATGGCATAGTTCTCCGTCGGCAGGCCGAAGGCATCGTAGCCCATGGGGAACAGCACGTTCTCGCCCTGCATGCGGTGCTTGCGCGCGATGACGTCCATGGCCGTATAGGGGCGGGCATGGCCGACGTGCAGACCGGCACCGGACGGGTACGGGAATTCGACCAGCGCATAGAATTTCTTCGCGTCGCTGCCGGTCCTGGCGGCATAGAGCTGCTTTTCATCCCAGATCTTATGCCATTTGGCCTCGATGGCGGTAAAATCGTACTTCATGTTTTTCCCTCTTTATTCTGCAAAATCAATGGGAACCGGCGTTGCGTCGTTCCACAGGCGTTCGAGATCATAGAAGGCGCGCGTCTCCTCCGTGAAGACATGCACGACGAGGCAGCCGAAGTCCAGCAGGACCCACGTTCCGCCGCGGTGGCCCTCCCGGTGCAGCAGCGGCTCGCCCAGCTCATCGGCGACGGCCGCCTCCACGCTGTCGCACAGCGTCTTGACATGCGTGTTGGACGTGCCGGTACAGATCAGAAAATAGTCGGCGATGGACGTGACGTCCGTAACCTGCAGCAGGCGGATCTTCAGGCCCTTGCGGTCGTCGAGTGCCTTTGCGGCGCGCAGCGCCAGCTCCTTGGGTGTATACATGGGGTGTTCCTCCTTATTCTGCCGTCTCCGGCGCAGCGGTCGGCGCTTCCGTGGGCGCCTCGGTCGGAGCCTCCGTCGGCGCTTCCGTCGGGCCCTCGGTCGGCCCCTCCGTCGGGTCCTGCGTTTCGTCGGTTGGGCCCTCCGTCGGCTCCGTGGGATCTCCCGTCGGTTCCGTCGCCGTATCCTGCGTGGGCTCTGTCGGCTCCTGGCGCGGCTGCGTGCTCTTTGTCGGCGTTGTCGCCGTGGTATCGCGGGTCACGGTTCCATCCCCGCGCTGAATATCCGTCTTCTGGCGGATGTTGATGTCATATTTTCCGTATTCCTCGGACGTGGGGTTGAAGTGCTCGTTCAGGATCTTCAGCACGCCGTCCGGGTCGAGCTGATAATAGTCGCCGCCCTTGATCTCCACGGCCTCGCCGGGCAGGGTCACGGTGTACATGGCGTTAAAATCGCACTGCATCAGCTCGGAGCCGAGATAGATCAGGTTGCCGACGGTCAGGTCGGTGCGGACATAGGTCGCAAATAGCTCGGCATAGTCCTTCACCTTTGCCAGCGTCGCGGACGAAGCCAGCTTCCGTGCCAGCGCTCGCAGGAATTCCTGCTGCGTAGCCGCACGCTCAATGTCCATATCGGCAGCGCCGCTGCGGTAGCGGCACAGCTGCAGCGCATGTGCACCGTCAAGCAGCTGATGGCCCGCCTTCAGGTCGACGTGGATGTTCTCGTCGTCATCGTCATACTTCAGGTCGGTCGGGATATCGAATTCCACGCCGCCGACCATGTCGATCGTCTTTTCAAAGCCCTGCAGATCAACCAGCACATAACCGTCGACTGCAATGGCAAGCGTCTCGCGGATCTTATCGGTCAGCGCACGGATACCGCGGTCACCCTGGCCCGCCGCGCTGTAGACGGAATTGATCTTCGGAATGACGTAATTGCCGGTGATATAAGTGTCGCGCGGGATGCTCATCAGGCTGACGGTGTGCTCCTTTGTGTTGAGATTTGCGATCAGGAGCGTATCCGTGCGGGTGCTGTCGCCATCCGTGCCAACAAGCAGGATGTTGTAGATGCCCTCGTGGCCGGAGGCGTCCGGCACATCCATTTCGATGCTCTGGCCAGTCTGTGCGTCCGTCTCAACGCGGACGCTCGTGCCGCCGTCGGACTTTTTATTGCCGCCGGACGGAGCGACGGCCGTCGTGCGGCCGAGCAGCGCCAGACACATGGCTACAGAACCGAGGAACAGCGCGATGGAGGCCAACAGCAGGATCAGGCCGCGCGTTTTGCCGTTCATGCCGCTGCACGGCGCTTCGGCATCCGTGCGAGGCAGATCACGCGTCAGGTCCTCGTCCCTGACTTCCTCCCGGCGGGGCCGCGGCGCTTCGGCACGCGGCGCACGGGGTGCGGGAACGCTCTGCGCCGGCTGCGGGGCCGGCCGGCTCTGGGGCTGCTGTGCCGCCGGGCGCGCCTGCTGCGCAGGTCTTTGCTGCGGCTGCGCCGGAGCCTGATGCCGCTCCTGCGGCATGACCTGCGACAGCGGCGGGCGCTTCAGATATTGCTGCAGAAGCGGGATATCATTCTCTTCCGTCTCCGCACGGTGCTGTGCCGCCTCGCGGTTGGCATAATCACGCAGGAGCGGGATCTCCTCGTCATCCGCCTCGGGGCGCTGCACATCGGGCTGCACCGGCGCACTGCGGCGCTCGGCCTGCTTCCCGGCGACATAACGCCCGCCGGAAGCGCCGCGGCTGCTGTTGCCGAATAGTTTCCTCATTCCGACTTCGTCCTTTCGCTTTTCAAAAAATCTCTGGCCGCTCTGGAATTCACGTCAATGGGCTGACCGGTTTCCGTCAGCAGATCGAGCGACATCTCAAGGCCCAGAAGGACCGCCTCATCCAGATCATGCTCCGCCAGAGCGCGGAGCCGTTCCACACCGGGGAAATCCCGGTTCGGCTCCATGTAATCGGCAAGATACAGGATTTTCTGCAGCAGCGTCATGTCTGGCTTGCCGGTCGTGTGCCAACAGATAGCCGACTGCACCGCCGCAGATTCCCCGAACACCGCCCCCGCGACCGCCGCGCCGCTCTTGGCGTGCAGCAGCTTGGGGTGACTGCGTTCGAATGTATCCAACATCATACCATATTTATCGCATAATTTCAACTGCTCCGGACCGGGAAGCGCCTTTGTCACATCGTGCAGCAGACCGGCACGCCGGGCCGGGTCGGGATCCTCCCCGAAGCGGGCGGCAAGCTCCGCCGCCGTATGGCTGCAGCCAAGTACATGCGGCACGCGCTTCGGGTCGTGCAGCGGCAGGGCGATGCGGGCCAGCGCATCGAGCGGCAGGGCGCGCAGGTCGCTGCGCGTGTGATAAAGCCCCTGCATGCAGACGGCGTCATAGACCGCAGGCTCGAGATAGTCCTCCCCGCAGCGGAAGGCCAGCATGGCGCGGGCGATGGTGGAGGAATAGGGCAGAAAGTCATTTTCCACCAGCACGACGTCCGCCCCGAAGCGGTCGCGCAGCTGCTGCGCCGCTTCCCGAAGCGTTCTGCCGTCGTCCTTTCCGCGATGTGCGACTGCCAGCGAAGCGAGCTTTGCAATGCGCTCCGGCGCATGCCACTGCGCAAATGTCAGCAGCATATCCGTCCCCATCAGAAACCAGAGGTGGTCGTTGGGATACTGCCGGTGCAGCTCCTCGAGTGTATCGGCCGTGTAGCTTGCGCCGCTGCGGTGCAGCTCCAGATCGCTGACCTCCGCAAACGGGAGGTCCTGTGCAGCCAGCCTTGTCAGCTCCAGACGCGTGTAGGCGTCCGGCGATCCGGCGGCCAGCGCCTTATGGGGCGGCAGCGCCACCGGCATCAGAATGACGCGGTCCAGCCCAAGTCTGCGCTGGAACTCCGCTGCAGCCAGCAGATGGCCGCGATGCGGCGGGTTGAAGCTCCCGCCGAATATACCGATATTTGCCATGTGCGGCGCTCCCCTTTCCGATGATTTATGTTATTCCTCGCGGCTCTTCCGGCGCTCGATGGCGGCCTGAATGGCAGCCTGCCGGAAATACTCATTGCGGCGCTCGCGCTCCTCGCGTGCCTGCCGGCGGCGCTCCTGCGCCCCGCGCCGGACGGGGTTCGACTTGCGCTTTTTCAGCTCGCGCGCCTGCCGTGCGGCCTCCTGTGCCTTCTTCTCCGAGCGGCGGTAGATCACGAATTTCGAGCCGACGCACTGCACGCCGTCTGCACCGAGCGCTTCGCACAGCGCATCGCAGACCTCGCGTGCGGACAGGAGCGCCGCCTCGAGCACGCGGCCCTTGACAAGCTCACGCGCCTCAAGCTGCCGGGCGGCCTCGGACAGAACGTTCTCCGTCACGCCGCCCTTGCCCACCATCAGGGTGGTATCCAGATCATTTGCCTGTGCGCGCAGATCGGCGCGCTGTTTGCTGGTCAGCATAATTCCTTCTCCTTTTTCGTACCGAACGCCTTCTCCACAAAGGCGCGCAGCGCCCGGGCGCGGTGGGATACCTGATTTTTCTGCTCCGGGGCCAGTTCTGCGAACGTGCACCCGGCATCCTCCGCAAAGAACACCGGATCATAGCCGAAGCCGCCGGTTCCGTGGCGCTCGAACAGGATGTGTCCCGGACACTCGCCGCGCGCGACGATCTCCTTGCCGTCCGGCGTGACGAGGGTGATAACGCTGACGAATTTTGCCGTCCGCTTCCCCTCCGGAACGTTTTCGAGCTTTTTCAGCAGATAGTTGATGCGGTCGGAATCGGTGATGCAGTCCGGTCCGCCGTAGCGCGCGGAATAAACGCCCGGCTCCCCGTTCAGCGCGTCGACCATCAGGCCGGAGTCGTCCGCCACGGCGGGCAGACCGCAGGCCTGCATCACAGCCACAGCCTTGATGCGGGAATTCTCCTCAAACGTTGTGCCGGTCTCCTCCGGCTCGACATGCACACCCGCCTCACGCTGCGAAACGACGTCCAGCCCGTAGGCAGACAGGATCGCGCGCAGCTCGGCGATCTTGTGGGCGTTGTTGCTTGCCATAACGACCTTCATGTCGGGCACCTCCTTAAATCAGCGCGTCGACGAACGCGCGCGGCTCAAACGGCATCAGGTCGTCCATCTGTTCGCCGACACCGATGAGCTTCACAGGGATCTGCAGCGCGTCTGCCACGGCGATGACGATGCCGCCCTTGGCCGTGCCGTCGAGCTTTGTCAGGGCGATGGCCGTAACACCGGCGATCTCCTTGAACTGCTTGGCCTGCAGCAGGCCGTTCTGGCCCGTCGTGCCGTCGAGCACGAGCAGGACCTCTTTATCCGCATTCGGCAGCTCGCGGTCAATGATGCGGGAAATTTTGCCGAGCTCGTTCATCAGGTTGGCCTTGTTGTGCAGGCGTCCTGCCGTGTCGCACAGGATGACGTCGCTGCCTCGCGCCTTGGCGGCGGAAATGGCGTCGAACACCACGGCGGCGGGGTCCGCGCCCTCGTGCTGGCGGACGATGTCCACATTGGCGCGTCCGGCCCAAATTTCGAGCTGATCGGCAGCCGCGGCGCGGAACGTATCGGCCGCGCACAGCAGCACACGCTTGCCCTCGCCGGAGAGGCGGTGAGCCAGCTTGCCGATGGTCGTCGTCTTGCCGACGCCGTTGACGCCGATGACAAGCACGACGGACGGGCGCGTGCCGAGCTTCAGGCTCGTGTCGCCGACGTTCAGCATGTCCACAAGGATATCCTTCAGGGCATCGTGAATTTCTTCCGCCGTGCGGAGCTTCCGCTCCTTCACGACGGTGCGGAGCTGCTCGACGGCCTTGCAGGACGTTTCCACGCCGATGTCGGCGAGGATCATGCTCTCCTCAAGCTCCTCGTAAAATTCTTCGTTTGCGCCGCTGAACGAGGCGAAGATGCCGCCGAGCGTGTTGGCCATGGCGGCGCGCGTCTTTTTCAGTCCGTTTTTGATTTTTTCAAAAAAACCCATTTACTTGATCTCCTCCGAAATTCCGAGCTGCTGCTCCATTTGATTCAGGTCCAGATGCAGGATGCGGGAAATGCCCTGCTCCTGCATGGTCACGCCATAGAGCACGTCGGCGGCCTCCATGGTACCGCGGCGGTGCGTGATGACGATAAACTGCGTTTTCCCGCTGAAGCCGCGCAGGTAGCCCGCGAAGCGTTCGACATTCCGGTCGTCCAGCGCGGCGTCGATCTCGTCGAGCATGCAGAACGGCGTCGGCCGCACCTTCAGAATGGCAAAATACAGCGCGATGGCAACAAAGGCCTTCTCACCGCCGGACAGCAGCGTGATGGTCTTGAGCTGCTTGCCGGGCGGCTGCACACGAATTTCAATGCCGCACGTCAGCGGCTGCGAGCGGTCCTCCAGCTCGAGCGAGGCCTTGCCGCCGCCGAACATCTCCGTGAATGTCTGGCCGAAATAGGTGTTGATGCGGCCGAATTCCGTGACGAAAATATCGGTCATCTGGCCGGTGATATCGCCGATGATGCCCTCGAGGTCGCGCTTGGACGTCAGCACGTCGTCGCGCTGGCCGCAGAGGTATTCATACCGCTCGTTCACGCGGGCAAATTCGTCGATGGCGCCGAGGTTCGGCGTGCCGAGGCCGGAGATCTTCTTGCGGAGCTCCGCGGCGCGCTTCGTTCCGGCAGCCGTGCTCTCCAGCTCCGCCGCAGCGGCGGGCGCGCTTGAGCGCGTCAGCTCATAGGTATCCCACAGCCGGTCGAGAATTTGCTTTTCCTCCAGCTCGGCAGCATTTTTGCGCGACTCCAGACGGGCGCTCTCGCGCTCCATGTTCAGGATATCGCGGTTTTTCTCCTGTACTTCCTTTTCCGTGGCCGTTTTGCGCGCTTCGACCTTCGCACGCTCGGCAAGCGCGGCCTGCAGCTCTTCCTGCCTGGCCTGCGCCGCGGCGTCCTGCCCGGCCAGCTTGTCCTGCTCGGCCTGCAGCGTCTTTTCCAGCTCAGCGGCCTCCTGCGTATAGCGGTCGATGAGCTGCAGCTTCTGCTCGCGGTCGCCGCGCATGGCATGCTCCAGCCCGCGCAGCTGCTCGGCGGAGCTCTTCGCCGTGGCGCGCTCGGCCTCCAGTCTGGCCGCCTCCATGCGCAGCGCCGTCAGGCGCTCCGAAAGGCGGCTGCTCTGCTCCGAAGCAACGCTCTGGCCGTCCGAAACGACGGAAAGCTCCTGCTCAGCCTCCTCCAGTGCCTTCTGCAGGTCGGCAACGGCCTTCTGCAGCGCCGCGCGGCGGCCGCTGTCGGCGCCGATCCGCTTTTCGAGCAGCTCCTGCTCGCGCTGTGAGCCGGTGATCGCGTCCGTCAGGGCCTGCACAAGAACGTGGTGCTGCTTTTCCTCGCCCTGCAGGCGCAGAGCGGCGTCTTCGGCCGTGCGGAGGTCCGTCTCCGCGTTCGTCAGGTCATAATTTGCCTGCTCCAGCAGACGCTGCGCCTCCTTCTGCTCTCCGCGGAGCTTGTCCAGCGCGGCGGCGGCCTCCTTCTGCTGGGCCTGCAGACGCTCGATCTCGTTGGCGCGCGACAGGATGCCCGCACTGCGGGAGACGGAGCCGCCCGTCATGGAGCCGCCTGCATTCAGGACCTGCCCGTCCAGCGTGACGATGCGGAAGCGGTGGCCGAATTTGTTGGCAATGGAAATGGCCGCGTCAAGGTCCTGCGCCACGACCGTGCGGCCGAGCAGATTCAGGATGATCTCGCGATAGCGCGGCTCACACGAGACAAGGTCGGAGGCTACGCCGCAGAAGCCGGCGCAGCGCTCGATGCCGCTCTCGTTCAGCGGCCGGCCGTGGATGACAGACAGCGGCAGGAATGTGGCGCGGCCGTTGTCCGAGCGTTTCAGATATTGGATGGCAGCCTTGGCGCAGCCCTCGTCCTCCACGACGATATTCTGCATGGCGCTGCCGAGCGCGACCTCGATGGCAACGGTGTAGCTGTCCTGTGTGCGCAGCAGCATGGACACCGCGCCATGGATGCCGCGGAGCTTGCCGCGTCGGCTCTCCTGCATGACGGTGCGGACAGCGCGGGAATAGCCCTCCAGCTCACGCTCCATCTCCTGAAAGAGCTTCAGACGGGAGCTGACCGTGTCGAGCCGGACACCGGCGTCCGTGGCCTGCTTCTGCAGGGCCTCGCTCCGCTCCGCTCGGGTGCGGCTGCGCAAACGGTAGCCGTTGATGCGGTTCTGCGCCCGCCGTGATATCGGCCTGCGCTTTGGAGAGCTGCTTCTGTGCGGTCTCGAGCGCGCGCTGTGCCTCTGCACAGCGGCTCTGCGCCGCCTGCAGATCCTGTGCCAGCTGGGTCTGCCGCTCCGTGCTCTGGGCAAGACTCTCTTCCACGGCGGTCAGGTCCGCACCGCGGGCGGAGAGCTCCTCGCGCTTCCGGCCCTGCAGATCGCGCAGGGTGAGATAGCGCTTTGTCATGCCGTCGGCGGAGTCCGCCAGTCTGCGGCCCTCCTCCTCGGCCTGCTTCTGCTTTTCGGCCAGCGCGGCGGTCTGCGTGTCGATCTCGCCCATGCGCTGCTCCAGTGCTTCGATCTGCGCGGAGATGCTGCCGCTGCGGCTGTCCTGATCCTCCAGCTCGTGCTGCACGCGCTTCAGGTTGCTCTGCGCGTTGCCGCGATTCGTCTCCAGCACGGCGATCCGGCTGCGCTGCTCCTGCGAGGCGGCCTCCGCCTGCCGGATCGCATCACGGATCTGATCCGTCTGCAGGTCGCGGTTGTGGAGATCGAACGTCAGGGATTCCGAGGTGACATAGAGCTTGTCCAGCGCGTCGTGCTCCTGCTGCAGGATGAAGGCAGCGGAATGATAGTCCTCCTCGGCCTTGCGCGCCGTGGCGCTCAGGCGCTCGAGCGACTGCAGCCACAGCGCGACCTCGAGGCCCTTGAGCTCCTCGCGGTAGGTCAGGTAGCGCTTTGCCTTTTCCGCCTGATCGCGCAGCGGGCCGACCTGCAGCTCCAGCTCCGAGATCTTGTCGCCGATGCGGGTCAGATTGTCCTGCGTCGTGGCGAGGCGGCGCTCCGTTTCCTCCTTGCGGTGGCGGTATTTCGAGATACCGGCGGCCTCCTCGAAAATTTCGCGGCGGTCCGTGCTCTTGAGGGACAGGATTTCGTCGATGCGTCCCTGGCTGATGTTGGAATAGCCGTCGCGGCCGAGACCGGTATCCATGAACAGCTCGTTGACGTCGCGCAGACGCACGCTCTGCTTGTTGATGTAGTATTCGCTCTCGCCGGAGCGGTAATACCGGCGTGTGACCATCAGCTCGTCGGCGTCATAATGCAGGGCGCGGTCGCTGTTGTCCAGCACGAGCGTCGCCTCGGCAAAGCCGACGGGGGCGCGCTTCTCCGTGCCGCCGAAAATGACATCCTCCATCTTCTGGCCGCGCAGCGAGCGGGAATTCTGCTCGCCCATGACCCAGCGGATGGCATCTGAGATATTGGATTTTCCGCTGCCGTTCGGCCCGACGATGGCGGTGATATCATGGCCAAATCCCACGACCGTCTTGTCCGGGAAGGATTTGAAGCCCTGAATGACTAGCTGTTTCAGATACATATGGACAGATTGCTCCTATTGTATTTCAATGTCTGATTATACCATTGCGCCCCGAAAATTGCAAGACCGGGATTTCACCCCTGCAGGCGGTGCGGCATAGGATGACGCGGAGGTGATCGGAATGCTGCCGATCTTTCGGGGCGCCGCCACGGCGCTCCTCACCCCGTTCCGGCCGGACGGGAGCATCGATCTTCCGGCATGGGACCGCCTGCTTGAGCGGCAGCTGGATGCCGGGATCGCGGCGCTCGTTGTCTGCGGCACGACCGGCGAGGCTGCGGCCCTGACGCAGGACGAGAGGCTGACACTCCTGCGCCGCGCAAAGCAGGCTGCCTGCGGCCATTGTCCCGTTATCATGGGCGTCGGGACGAACTGCACGGCAGGCTCAGTAGAAAATGCAGAGCTTGCGGCACAGAACGGCGCGGATGCGCTGCTGGCCGTCACGCCCTACTATAATAAAGGGACACAGGCAGGCCTGCTTGCGCACTATACCGCGATCGCGGACGCGTCTCCCCTGCCGCTCGTGCTCTATAATGTTCCGTCGCGCACCGGCGTCGACCTCCTGCCGGAGACGGTGCGGGCGCTCGCCCGCCATCCGCATATTGCAGGCATCAAGGAAGCCTGCGGCAGCATCAGCCGAGCCGCACAGCTGCTGGGCCGGTGCGGTCTACCGGTTTGGAGCGGCAACGACGACCAGACGGCCGCGATCATGGCGCTCGGCGGCAGCGGCGTGATCTCCGTGGTGTCGAACGTCGCGCCGGAGGCCGTCGTTGCCATGACGGATGCCTGCCTTGCCGGAGATTTCCGCGAAGGCGCGCGCCGCCAGCTGGAGCTTCTGCCGCTGTGCGAGGCGCTGTTCTGCGTCGTGAACCCCATCCCGGTCAAAGCTGCCATGGAGGATCTCGGCCTGTGCGGCGGGACGCTCCGCCTGCCGCTGTCACCACTGGAGGAGCCGCACCGCAGCCGCCTGCGGGCAGTGCTGCGGGGGTATGGGCTCCTCTCATAAGAGTATCCCCGCGCAGCACCGGGACTGCTTCCTGCGCGGCATGAAAATGCTCCCCCTATGTGACGGTGTCTTTCATCGTCTCATAGAGGGAGCATATCACTTCACCAGCTCCGAAGCTTTTTCTTTAAGCGCGCGGGTGGTATTTTTCATAGACGCTCTTGAGCGTCTTTTTCACGACCTGCGCATAAACCTGCGTGGAGGAGATATCGCTGTGGCCGAGCATCTCCTGCAGGGAATGCAGGTCCGCGCCGTTTTCGAGCAGATGGGCCGCAAAGCTGTGGCGCAGCGTATGCGGCGTGATCTCCTTGTCGATCTGCGCGGTCTGCTGATAGTGCTTGATGATCTTCCAAAAGCCCTGTCTGGAAATGCGGCCGCCGTTCAGGTTGACGAACAGGGCCTGCTCGTCCGGCTCGGCGATCATATTCGGCCGGATATCCGTCACATAGGCCGTCAGGGCTCGGATGGCAGCCGGGTAGATCGGGATGATGCGGGACTTCCCGTTCCCGATGCAGCGGACAAAGCCGCCCGCCAGACTGACGTCCGAAACGTTCAAGGCGATCATCTCGCTGACGCGCATGCCGGTGGCATAGAGCGTCTCAAGCATGGCCTTGTCGCGGTAGCCCTTCATATCCGTACACTTCGGCTGTTCGAGCAGCAGCTCGACCTCGCGGCCGGTCAAAATCTGAGGAAGGCGCTTTTCCGCCTTCTGCTGTGGGATATCGTGCACAGGAGACTGCGCGACCGCGCCGGTGGAGACGCAGTAGCCATAGAAGCTCTTGAGCGATGCCACACACCGGGAGACCGTCGCAGGCGATTTGCCGATACTCGTCAAATGGCGCACATAGGCACAGACCGTCTCCTGCGTGCACGCCTCCAGCGCAGGGCCGTCCGTCTGCTCCAGATAGGTGGTGAATTGCCGCACATCGCGCAGATAGGAAGCGACCGTATTGTCCGATGCGTGCCTGATATTCATAAGGTAGGATTCATATGCAGCCACGAGCTTCCCCATCTTGCGTTCCCTCTCGCCAGCAGAAACTATGCCGCAGCGGCCCGGCGCATACAGGAGGCAACCGGAGCGTTCTGCAAACATTTCTGGCAGTGTAGAATATAATAACGCATATTTTCCCAGATTTCAATCCTTTCCGGCCCGGAAAGGAAAACTTTGTATATTATGCTCAAGAATTATGTTAACAATATTATGTTAACCAATGCAACGGAGACATCGTAATTCAGCGGCTCATCTGCATATTCCACCAGATGTTGTATTCATTATCTGCATATTCACCACATACTGTGTTTTGCATATTTGCAAGTTCTCCTGCATTTATCCGTTTTCGATTTATGCATAGCGGCGCTTTTTCCGGCGCCCGGCCCCGAGCAGAGCGCCGAGCAGCCCCGCACCGGCCAGCGGCAGCAGGACCGGCAGTGCTTCCCCGTAATGTACGCCGAAGAACAGCAGGTTCCCCAGCAGCAAAAACAGCGCATAGCCGCCTGCCGCCCCAAGCCCGCAAAGCAGCTTCCGCCGTCCGCTGTGCAGGGCTGCGATCAGCGCACCGAGAAAGGCGACCAGCCCCGCGATCACGCCCGCGGCGACCGTCAGACTGCTTTCCGGTAGCTTCCCGCCCAAGATCAGGCGCGCAGCCAATGCGGCCAGCGCCAGCGTTACCAGCGGCATGGCCGCCGCCAGCTGCAGCGGCAGCCAATTCCGTTTTTTCCTTCCCTGTTTTCCACCCATGGCGATCCCCTCTCCCATTGTTCTGTTCCAGCCTATGCCGCCACGCAGAAAAAAAGACCCGCCGTCCGGTTTGCCGGACAGCGGGCTTGCAGAAGGATCACTTGCGAACGAAGGACATGCAGTCCGTGCACTGCTTCATCGTGGGATCGGACTCGTGGGTGCCGACCTGGATGCGCTCGAGCGAGCAGTAGTTTTCGTCGCTGCAGTGGTTCCGGCACTGGGTAACGGAGCACTGGATGCAATGGTTGGCATGGCAATCACAGCTCATGAACGGTTCCTCCTTTGCTTGATTTCGAGCCTAGTTTGCGCCGCTCCGCCGGGAAAAATCATGGAAATTCCATCCATTTTCAAATTGACAGCCCCGGAAAATTCGCTATAATGAAGAGCAGAGGTTCAGGAAGAACTGCAAGGAGGTTATTTACACTATGATCAAGGTCGCACCGTCCATTTTGTCCGCGGATTTTGTCAATCTGGAGCGAGATATCCGCTCTCTGCCCGCCGCAGGAGCCGATTATGTCCACGTCGACGTCATGGACGGCATGTTTGTTCCGAATATCACCATCGGCATCCCGGTCGTCGCTGCCATTTCGCGCATCGCCCCCCTGCCGCTGGATGTCCATCTGATGATCGAGCGGCCCATCCGCTATGTTGACGCGTTCTGCAAGGCTGGAAGCAGCATCCTCACGCTCCATGTTGAGGCCGACACGCAGGAAAACACGCTCGAGGCCCTGCGCCGCATCCGGGAAAACGGTGTGCGCGCTGCCATTTCCGTCAAGCCGAACACCCCTGCAGAGGCCGTGCTGCCGTTCCTGCCGCTGTGCGATCTCATCCTTGTGATGACAGTCGAGCCGGGCTTTGGCGGACAGTCGTTCCTGCACAGTACCATGCCGAAGCTGCATCAGCTCCGCCAGTGGATCGACGAGCAGAACCCAGCCTGCGAGCTGGAGGTTGACGGCGGCGTCAATGTGGAGACGGCAAAGATCTGCCGCGATAACGGCGCGAACGTCCTCGTCGCGGGCAGCGCCTATTTCAAGGCCGCCGACCCCGCAGCCTTTGTCCGCGCGGTAAAGGCGTAATATCAGAAAAATTCCCCCGGTCCTGCATGGAAGATCACCATGTAGGGCCGGGATTTTTCAGGCAGCACCGCATAATTCAGCGAGAGCATTCGCCGAGGGATTTTTTGTCGAGACAAAGTTTGAAAAGTGCAGATGTACTTTGTGTACCTCAAACTTTTCGAACTGATGGAT
>ERZ506950.901-NODE-901-length-14176-cov-4.682105_pt1 | contig 14176 bp, 13 predicted proteins | sample MGYA00512897_ERZ506950 | MGnify/ENA metagenome assembly ERZ506950
GCTTCCCTATAATGTGAGCGGGTGGGACGCGAGTTTCGATGCTGATATCCAACTTTCCTTCATCGGGATCGACCAAATCAGCAGCCTTTGTAATGCCAATGATCTCACCAATGCTGCTTAGCTCGAGTTCCTCGCAGGTATCGCCGAAAATCATTTCTCGATAAACTGCAACAGGGCTGTCTTTTCTTCCTATCTTCCTGCATAGTCAATCGTTGGAATAATTTCATCGCGTTGGGGTGGTCAAAAGTCCCTCTTTTTCTACATTTATTCTGAAGAGCTCTTTAGTTTATGTAGAAGGAGAACTGCATGATGGATGCGAAACTGGAGAATACTATCGGTGGAGGCGAAAAAACCAAATGAGTGAAATAAAACTTTGTGAAGCGACCTATATTGTCCACCGATCCTATTCAGACACCCAATCTGTTCCAGATTTGATTATTAACCGACTGCTTAAAGATAAGAACGGAAAATCTTCATTTGACGAAAGTGCAAACGATGCCGTATAATATCTAATAGTGGGTCGGTTCGTCGAAGGAGGTTAATGTGAGAACCGACATTCGCAGAATCGCGTTTGCTTACCTGAGACTATCTAATGAAGAGGCTGCCGAGGGTGAATCCTCCAGCATCAAGAACCAGAGGATGATCATTCAAGACTATTGTGAACGGAATGAGATACTCCTGGTTCGCGTTTTTGTCGATGATGGCTGGTCCGGTGGCAATTTTGACCGACCGGCATTCCAAGAAATGATTGCGCTTTTAGAGCAAGGCAAAGCAAATATCGTAATCACCAAAGACCTTTCGCGACTTGGCAGAGACATGCGAGAGGCCAGCTATTATGCTGAACAGTACTTTCCTGAACACGGAATTCGTTATCTGACTGTAGCTGACAACTTCGATACCGAGCAGGAAAACGTCATGGCACCTTTTCAGTTTGCCATGAATGAGGTCTACCTTCGTGACGGTTCAAGAAAAGTCAAGGAGGTCTTAAAAGCCAAGAGAGAGAAAGGCCTATATTGCGCATGTGCCCCCTACGGCTATGTGAAAGACCCCCGAAACAAGAATCGGTTGGTTCCAGATGAGGAAACGGCCCCGATTATTCGACGGATTTTTGAAGCTGCGGCGAATGGAGACTCAAGCAGGAAAATAGCCATGGATCTTAATAATGACGGTATCGTGCCGCCATTAAAGTATAAGGTCCTCTATAAAGGGAACTTCTCGGAAGGCGGAGCAGCACGAGCGTCAGATTTATGGAATTATACGACTGTCAAGCGAATTCTAAAAAACCCAGTTTACTTGGGCCACACTCTTCTTGGAAAGTCCAAGAAAGTCAGCGTAAAGTCGAAGAAAAAATTGAACGTGCCAAAGGAACAATGGGCAGTCACAGAGAACACCCATGAACCGATCATAACGCAGGAAGTATACGATTTGGCTCAGTTCAATTTGGGTAAGGGCACTTTTGACTTCCGCCAATACGATCATGTCCGGCGAAGTATCTTTTCGGGGATCGCATTTTGCGCACAATGCGGACACGCTCTATGCTCGTGTGGAACTGTATATAAAGGTGAGCGAGAAAAATACTGGTATCTCAGCTGCAATCGTCATCGCCTTGATATTACGGATCCCTGTGTCGGTGCCCGCATCAAGTATAGCGATATACTTGAGGTAGTTCGCCAAGACCTGAATTCGCTCATTTGTTTAAGCCCCGAAGAGAAAGAAACCGTAGTTCGAGAGGCTATGCGGCGTGCTGGTGATGATAATCTGATTAGGGTCAAGCAGCTCCAGCTCCAAAAGGCCAAGGCTCGTTTATCTACCATCGACAAGGTCATAACGAAACTATATACGGACAATGCCGAGGGTAAGATCGATGACAGTCGTTTGGAACGGATGCTCTCTGAACTCCAGCGAGAGTCAGCTGGCCTTGAGAAGACGATCGACAGTCTGAGCGTTATTGATTCAGTAAATGAGACACAGGAAAGCTATCGAGCGTTTTTTGAACTGGCAAATAAGTACACGCATATCAAGGAATTGGATCGGGACACCTTAGTGACATTTGTTCGACGGATAGAAGTCGGCCCCAAAGAATTACCAGAAGGAACTCAGAAGGCTACGCACCGAAACCAGCCATTTCGGCAAAGTGTGCGTATCTTTTATAAGTTCATTGGCGAGCTGGAGAGTCCTCCGGTTCGAGAGTTTCCTGCCGTAACAGACCTGTAGACCTACTCATTACCCCAATCGTATCCTCCCTATACACCAGAGTGGGGCCTGTTTCATATTTCGTTGCGCAGGGTCCCTTCCCCCCTTTTTTTGCAATGCAAAGACATGCGCAAATGGGCTTTTTAAGATGCTCGGGGTACACCAAGGGAGGTCGGCGTCAACCTCAAGCAGGGCTACAACGGCGATCTGACCTCCCGCGAGGCCGGTTCCGTCGGCGGCCAGATGGTCAAGAAGATGATCGAGAGCTACGAGAAGAACCTGTAAAAGGCTCTTTCGCAAATCGCAGACAAAGGGCGCGGCCAACAGGCCGTGCCCTTTTTGCTGTGATGGACGAAATGACAGAAGATATTCTGCAAAGCCTTCCGGCACGCTCGCTCCGCGCGGGAATATTTTCCATTCCCGCGCGGAGGAGACAAAAGGGCAGGGGACTTGCCGCCCTTGGTGCTCATTTTGCGCAATTTATTTGCAAAAATACCTTATTGCATTTTCTGCTGATTTGATATAAAATTTCAATAACTGTGCATGTATTACTTCAAACGGAAACATACGCGCGCGGGAAAGCGGCGAACCGCGGCGGGCGGCCTGCCGGAATACGCAGGGAGGTGTCCGGATGCGCGCCATCGAGCACTTTAAAACCATCACGCATCATCGCCATCTGGTGCGGCAATACTGTTTTCGCCTCGGCCTGTACTATCAGGGGTTAACGCATGACCTGAGCAAATACAGCCCCTCGGAATTCTGGCGCGGCGTCAAGTATTATCAGGGCTACCGCAGCCCGAACGACGCTGAGCGGCGCGAAAACGGCGTGAGCCTTGCGTGGCTCCACCACAAGGGGCGCAACCGCCACCACTTTGAATACTGGATCGACTACTGTATTGCCGACGACGGTAAGGTCTACATGGGCGGGTGCAAAATGCCGCTCAAATATGTAGCCGAAATGTTCTGCGACCGCATTGCCGCCTGCAAGGTCTATCAGGGCGACAAATATACCGACGCCTCGGCCTACGACTACTACGAAAAGTCGCGCGGCCATATCCTCATCCATCCCGAGACCGGCGAGCTCATCGGCAAGATGCTGCTCGTACTCAAGGAGCAGGGCGAGAACGCGGCGTTCGACTATGTGCGCGCTCTTCTGCGCGAGGAAAAGCAATGTCCGACAAAATGAGAAAACTGTCAGAAGATCGCTTGCAATCCTGTATATTTCAGAGTAAACTATTTTCATTATAGAATTTTAACAGAGGACGGACAAGAACCAATGACTCATCCCTACAAGACGCGCGAGGGCGGCGCGACGGTAACGATCTTTGTACCCTACGATTGCCGGAACCACTGCCCGTTTTGCGTGAACAAGCAGGAATACGCCCATGCTGAGGGCTTCAGCGTGGAGGCGATCCTCAAGAGCATCGCCGTGATGGACGAGATCACGCCGCGCTGCGACTTTGTTTTCACCGGCGGCGAGCCGTTTGCCAACTTAAAAGCGCTCCAGCGCATGCTCGACGCCATCCCCACGACCCACAAGGTCTATATCAACACGACCTTCCCCGTGCAGCCCGGGTGCAGCGCGGAGGAAATGATCGCTTTCACCGAGCGCAATCGCGACAAGATCACCTGCATCAACATCTCGCGCCACCTGACGAAGTATGTCGAGGAGTCGCCCGACGAGGTCGTCGCCCGTATCGCAACGCCCAAGCGCGTGAACTGCGTGCTGTACATGGACTATCCCGCCGACGAGCTTGTGGACTACGCAGAGCGCTGGCGCAAATACAACATCCCCGTGCAGTTCCGCTACGACTACACCGAGACGACGCCCGAGAACCTCTATCAGGAGGAGGGCGACAAGATTTTGGCAGACCTTAAAAAGCGCTTCACCTACAAGGGCCTCGACGGCTGCCGCATGCGCAACGGCTACCACTTCGACTACAAGGGCCTGCACATGACCTACCATAAGACGCTGCCCTATTCCACCATCGTGGAGACGGGTGACGACGGCGTGACCTACGATATCCTCTATGATATCCTCATCAAGCAGACCGGCGAGATCCATTCCGACTGGACGGGTGTGAAGCTCGACGTGGACGCGTACCGCAAGGTGGTCTACGAGCCCTATGATCTGCGCGTGCGCGAGGGCACGATCGACTTTTGAGAAAGGCGGCAATGCTATGAGCTATCAGGCGGCAGTCATCACCGTGAGCGACCGCGCGTCCGCGGGCGTGTACGAGGACAAGAGCGGCCCCGCTGTGGCCGCGATGCTGAAGGAGGCTGGCTACGAGGTCGTGTACACGTCCATCGTGCCGGACGAACAGGAGAAGATCAGCGAAGAGCTCATCTCCTGCGTGGATGAAAAGCACTGCGGCCTTGTCATCACGAGCGGCGGCACGGGCTTATCTCCCCGTGACGTGACGCCCGAGGCGACGCGCGCCGTGCTCGAGCGCGAAATTCCCGCGATCCCGCAGGCGATGATCTATTACAGCTTGCAGATCACGCCGCGCGCGATGCTTTCCCGCGCCGTGGCCGGCACGAGAAGAAACAGCCTCATCCTGAACCTCCCCGGCTCGGAAAAGGCTGCGCGCGAAAACCTGAGCGCCGTGCTCGGCGCGCTTGACCACGCCCTCAAGATGATCGCCGGCGGCGGGCATTGAGTAAAAAGTATAAAAAAAGTTCCCACGTATGAACGCGGGAACTTTTTTTATACCTTTTGCAGGGGGATCATGATTTCAGTGACGAACTTTTCCGTGTCGGTCGTGAAGCCGTAGTCGATGACTGTAATCTCGCGCGAAAATCCGGCGGCGGTGTAGCCTCCCTCGCGGATGAACTGCATCAAGCGACGGTACTGCGCGGGCGACTCGGCGTGGTGTCCGCGGAAGCGCACGCGTGCGCAGAGCGAAGCGGGCAGATCAATGACGTCGCCCGCATAGCGGTCGGCCTCGTCAAGCACGAGAAATTCGCCGTCGTACTGCCCGAAGCGGCCCTCGTTCAAGTGCTCCTGCGATACGCTGAAGCCGACCTTGCCGAGGAAGACCAGCGCTTCGGCCTGCGCGGCGGCAAGACGGCTCGTGGAGAGCTCGAGCGCGGAGTAGTCCGGCGCGGTCAGCGCCGTGTCGATCCAGAAAAGGCGAAGCGCGGGCGAATGGATGAGCGTGATCTCGCCGAGCGGCGCATGCCGCACATCTTGGAGCTGGCTAAGGCGCGCGTCGAGCTTGCGCTCGATGCGCTTGAGCTCCTTTTGCTTCTGTACGACGGCGGCCTTCTGCGCGCGCAGCTTTTCTTCGATCGTCTCTACATCGCGGTTTTGCAGAAAATCAGCGATCTCGGTGAGCGGCATGTCCATCGCGCGCAGATACCGGATGGTGTTGAGCGGCTCGAACTGGCGGACGCTGTAGTAGCGGTAATTCGTCGACGGGTCGACGTATTCCGGAGTAACAAGGCCGAGCGCCTCGTAGTGGCGCAGGCTGCTCACGCTGAGATGGAAAATTTTTGCCATTTCGCCGATGGAGAAAAGCTGGGGAAGAGCCATTTATGATGCCTCCTGCGCACGTTTTTCCCGCCGCGTGAGGATGGCGTAGGCGATCACGCAGACGAGGATGGAGAAAAGCGACCCCGCGGCGTTGGCAAGGCCCATGGGCAGCAACGTCTGCGGGAAGTATTTGGACGCAAGGTACGCCCCCGGCACGCGCACGAGCAGGATCGAGAGCGAATTATGCAGAAACGAGATGCCCGACTTGCCGCAGGCGCAGAAATAGCCGCTGAAGCTGAACTGCACGCCGGCAAAGAAGCTGTCCCAGATGTAGCCGCGCAGATATTGCCCGCCAGCGGCGGCGACGGCGGCATCAGGCGTGAAGAGGCCGACGAGCGGCTCGGTGATAAACTGGATGAGGATGACGACCGCGATGCCGAACGAGCAGGCGATCATCGCGGCGCAGCGCAGCGTGAGACGCGCGCGCTCGGGCTTGCCCGCGCCGATATTCTGCGCGCCGAGCGCCGAGACGGTCGAGAGCATCGACGACGGGATGAGGAAGAGGAAGCCGATGATCTTTTCGACGATGCCGACGGCGGCCGCGTCCGTCAGACCGCGGCGGTTGGCGATGATCGTGATGATGACGAACGAGACCTGAATAAAGCCGTCCTGCAGAGCGACGGGCACGCCGATCTGAAGGAGCTTACCCATGACGGCGCGCTGCGGGCGAAAGTCCGCGCGGCGGACGGAGATGAGCCTGCGCTTCAAGATGACCGCGAGCGAGACGAGGACGCTCACCGCCTGCGAGAGCGTGGTGCCGAGCGCCGCGCCCGCGGGGCCGAGGTGCAGCGTGCCCATGAAGTAGTAGTCGAGCGCGATGTTGACGACGCAGGCCACGGCGATGAAGTACATGGGGCTCTTGCTGTCACCAAGACCGCGAAAGATCGAGGCGATGATGTTGTACGCCGTGATGAACGGAATACCGATAAAGCAGACCGTGAGATAGGCGAGCGTGCCCTGCACGGCCTCCTCCGGTGTGGACATGATGGAGACGATACTCCCGCGTAGCGCGAGCAGCAGTGCCGTCAGCGCAAGAGACAGCAGCATGAAGAGCGTGACCGTGTTGCCGATGGCAGAGGCGGTGCGCTTTTTGTCGCCGCCGCCGGCGGCCTGCGCGATGCTGACCGTCGCGCCCATTGCAAGGCCGACGAGCATGACTGTGAGCATGTGCATCACCTGCGAGCCGATGGAGACGGCGGTCGTGCTGGCGACGCCCTCAAACTGGCCGATGATGAAGAGGTCGGCCATGCCGTAGAGCGTCTGCAAAAAGTAAGAGAGCAGATACGGCAGCGAAAAGGACACAACGTTGCGAAAAACGCTGCCGGTGGTGAGATCGTTTTGCATCGGAAAGGACTCCTTATCAGTATAGCATGGAGTCATCATAAACTCTATAACAATTATAGAGTCAAGCGTAGATTTCTCCGCGCGGAAAAAAGTCTCACTTTCCCGGATAGCCCAGTGCGGCGGAAAGCATCTGCCCCGCGGCGACGACCGCGCGCTCGGCGTGCGCGAACTCGTCCGAGTGCACGGAGCGGAACATCCCCAGTACGCTGACGACGTACTTGAGCGCGCCGCCGCCGGTGAACACCGGCGCGGAGATGGAGCGAAGACCGATCTTATACTCACCGTTTTCCACGGCGAAGCCCGCCTCGCGGCAGGCGGGGAGCGATGCGAGCAAAGCACCCGCGTCCGTTTCTGTGTGCGGGGTGTAGGGCGTGAGCGGCACACGGGCAAGGAGAGTCGCCGCCTCGCTCTCACTCATGCAGGCAAGGACGATCTTGCCCTGCGAGGTGCAGTGCAGCGGCAGCCGCGCCCCCGGCGCGGAGACGATGCGAAGGCTGTCGCGCCCCTCGGCCTGGTCGAGGGCGACGATGTGCCCGTTTTCATAGGTGGAGAGCATGGCGGAGGCGCCGGTCGCTTCTGCCAGATGCTCGAGGTAAGGCCGCGCGAGGGACGAGATGTTCCAGAACGCGCTGGCGCGGCAGCCGTATTCAAAAAGGCGCAGGCCGAGGGCGTATTTGCCGTCTGCGTGCTGTGTGATGACGTCATAGTCGCGCATGGTGGTCAAAAGGCCGAACACTGTGCTCTTGGGCAGCCCTGCGCGCTCGCTGATGGCCGTGAGCGTCATCGCCTCGCCCGCGTCGCTGAGGAGCTGCAAAAGCTCCATCGCCTTCGCCACGGAGCGGATGGTGTTGCCGTCAGTCATAAATCGGCCCTCCCGGTCAAAAATCGTTGCTTGTATTCTAAAAAATACTGCGGAAAAAGTCAAGATTACGATAATATAAAAATGTATTTCGACATTATCGGACAACTGTGTTGCGTAAGAGCGTGATATTTGCTAAAATATCATGCTGTACCATGGAAGAAAGAGGCGTTTCAGATGCTGGACGGCTTTGCAAGATCAATTACATACCTGCGCATCAGCATCACGGACCGCTGCAATTATCGCTGCCGCTACTGCATGCCGGACGGCGGCATTGAAAAGTGCGCGCACGAGGACATCTGTTCTTTGGAAGAGCTGCGCGACATGGCCGCTGCGGCGGTCAGGTGCGGCGTCAAAAAGATCCGCGTCACCGGTGGCGAGCCGCTCGTGCGCCGCGGTGCAGTGGACTTCTGCCGCATGTTATCAGAAATTCCCGGCGTTGAAGAGCTCTGCGTCACGACGAATGGCAGCCTGCTCAAGGCGTTTGCCCAGCCGCTGCGCGATGCGGGCGTCACGCACCTCAACATCAGCCTCGACACGCTGAGAGAGGAGCGCTTTCGCGCCATCACGCGCCTTGGCACGCTGCAGGATACCTTGGACGGCATCGAGGCGGCGGAGCGCGCGGGCTTTGCGAAGATCAAGCTCAACTGTGTGCTGCTCGGCGGCGTCAACGATGACGAGATCGCCGATTTTGTGGACTTAACGCGCGAACATCCGTGGCAGGTGCGCTTCATTGAGCGCATGCCGATGGGCTGCGGAAAGGATTTCGGTACATACCTCCCCTCGCAGGCGGTTTTGGACCGCTGTCCGGAGTTGGAGGCCGTTTCGCACGACGGCGTGGCCGCGTGCTATCGTCTGCCGGATGCAAAGGGGACCGTCGGCCTCATCGCGCCGATGAGCCACGTGTTCTGCGCAGAGTGCAGCCGCATCCGCATCACGGCGGACGGGAAATTAAAGCCGTGCCTGCATTCGGACGCAGAGATCACGCTGCGGAGCTTGTCCGGTGAGGAGTTGGAGCAGGCCATCCGCCGCGGCATTCTGATGAAGCCGGAGCGCCACCACATGGACGAGACTGGCGTTACGGAGACGCACCGCGGCATGTTTGCGATCGGAGGCTGAGGATGGAACTGACGCATTTTAACGAACAGGGCCGCGCCCGCATGGTGGACGTGAGCGAAAAGGTGCAGACCTATCGCGTGGCGCGCGCCGCCGCGACGGTCTGCATGGCGAAAACGACGATGGACAAGATCAAAGAGGGCTCCATCGGCAAGGGCGATGTGTTGGCGGTCGCGCAGGTCGCGGGCATCATGGCCGCGAAGAAAAACAGTGAACTGATCCCGATGTGCCACCCGCTGCTGCTCACGAAGGTGGACATCTCATTTGAAATCGAAGAAACCGCCCTGCACATCCGCAGCGAGGTCCGCTGCCACGGCGAAACGGGCGTTGAAATGGAAGCGCTGACAGCTGTCAGCGTCGCCGCGCTCACGGTGTACGACATGTGCAAGGCCGTGCAGCGCGATATGCGCATCGACAGTATCCACCTTCTCTATAAAGAGGGCGGCAAGAGCGGCGCTTATGAAGCGGAGGAATGAAGAAATGGCACAGGTGACCGCTGTGAACATCAGCGAAAAAAAGGGCGTGCGCAAGCACGAGGTGCCCTATATCGACGTAAAGTGTCATCACGGTATCGTGGGTGATGCCCACGCTGGCGACTGGCACCGCCAGATCAGCCTGCTGGCCGACGAGAGCGTGGACACGATGCGCGCTATCTGCCAGCTTGAGCTGGACGCGGGTATCTTTGCCGAAAACATCAACACCCGAGGCATCGAGCTCAAGACGCTCCCCGTCGGCACGCGCCTGCGCGTGGGCGAGACGGAGCTTGAGGTCACGCAGATCGGCAAGCAGTGCCACAACGACTGCGAGATCAAGCGCACGACGGGCAAATGCGTGATGCCGACCGAAGGCATCTTTGCCATTGTGATCAAAGAGGGCCGCATTCAGGCCGGAGACGAGATCGAGGTGCTGAAGAAATGAGACTTATCAAAACCGAGGACGCGGTGGGCCATGTGCTCTGCCACGACATGACGCAGATCATCAAGGACCAGTATAAGGACGCGCGCTTCCGCAAGGGCCACGTCGTGACGGAAGAGGACATCCCCGTGCTGCTCAGCATGGGTAAGGAGCACCTCTACGTCTGGGAGATGACGCCCGGCATGGTGCACGAAAACGACGCGGCGGAGCGGCTTCTGGCCCTCTGCGGGCAGGAGAATATGATCCGCAGCGGCGTGAAAGAGGGCAAGATCGAGCTCAAGGCCGCCTGTGACGGCGTGTTTCTGGTCGATTCCGCGCGCCTTGTCGCCGTGAATAGCCAGGACGAGGTGATGATCGCCACGCGCAAGGGCGGCATGGCTGTACGCGAGGGCGACAAGCTCGCGGGCATGCGCGTCATTCCGCTGATCATCGAGGAAGAAAAGCTCCGAAAGGCCGAGCAGGCCGCGGGCGATAAGCCGCTGCTGTCTCTCAAGCCCTATGTGCGCAAGACCGCCTGCATCGTCGCCACCGGCGGTGAGGTCAAAAAGGGCCTCATCAAGGACACGTTCACGCCGGTCGTCATCGACAAGCTCAAGACCTACGGCATCGAAACGCTCGAGGTCGTCTACTCCGGCGACGGGGTGGAGAATGTGCGCGACGCGGTGCTCGCGATGCGCGAAAAGAAGCCCGACATGATCCTCTGTACCGGCGGCATGAGCGTCGACCCCGACGACAACACGCCGGGCGGCATCAAGGCCGCGGGCGCGAATATCATCGCCTACGGCGCGCCGGTCCTGCCGGGGGCTATGTTCCTGCTCGGCTATTTTGACGAGGATATGCCCGTCATGGGCCTGCCCGGCTGCGTGATGTATGCGGGCGCGACGGTCTTCGACCTGATGCTGCCGAAGATCGCGGCGGACGTGCCCGTCACACGCGCGGATCTCGCGGCGCTCGGCGAAGGCGGGCTATGCCTTGGGTGCAAGCCGTGCCACTATCCGATCTGCCCGTTTGGAAAATAAAACTTCAAAACGATGGCGGAGCCATCGTTTTGAGGGGGGGGTACAGCCTGCTGTGCGCACTCGCTTGCGCTCGCACACTTGCAGGCTGAGAGGTGTTTTTTGCCACGCGCATGGAAATTGGCGAAGCGCCGCCAGCGGCGGATGAAGCGAGCCGGTTTCGAGGAAGCGGCACGATTGGCGCGCCAGACAGGCGCGGGAATCGTAATGCCGCGACGGTGACGTCGGAATTTACGATTTTAATTTTTTTCGTGCCTGCGGGCACGGAATTCTGCGAAGCTGCCGTGAAATGGAAAAGCGTCGCAGACTTTTACCCACAAGGGGTGCGCGGCATCCGTAAGGCAGCGAAGCTGCCAACGGCTGCCCAGGACTGCCGCGCACGGCGGCAAATAATGTTAAATCTTTTTTTTGGCGCGACAGAAAGTGAATTGCCGCAGAGCAGCAAGAGAAGCCGCCCTGGGGCGTGTGCGTGCCAAAAAACTCTTCTCGCACAGCGAGTGTCGAGCCGTAGGCGAGGCACAGAGCGGAGTGAAAACGCTTCAAAAGGCAGGCCTTGGCCTGACTTTTGCGTAGTTCACAAACTGTTTACACTGCCTCCTATTGACAATGGGAAATGTCGGTGGTACACTGCGTTTAGCACTCAGGGGAAAGGAGTGCTAAAGCTATGAAAGGAGCGCGGCGTATGGACTTGACCGAGCGCAAAAAGCAGATTCTCAAGCGCGTTGTCGAGGATTACATCGCCGCGGCTGAGCCGGTCGGCTCCAAGGCGCTGGCCGAGGAGATGGGCGGTTCGGTGAGCTCCGCGACCATCCGCAACGAGCTTGCAGACCTGGTCGAAATGGGCTACCTTGAGCAGCCGCACACGTCCGCCGGACGCGTGCCGTCGCCGAAAGGTTACCGCTTGTACGTCAACGAGCTGATGGAAAAGCGCGAGGTCTCCGAAACAGAAGCGGAGGAGATCAACGAGCAGCTCAAGTCCAAGCTCAGCGGCACGGACAGCGTGATCGCCAAGGCGGGGCAGATGGTGTCGAGCATCGTCAATTACCCCGTGTACAGCGTGACGGGCGGACGGCGCGAGGCGAGCGTCAAGCGCTTCGAGCTCATCGCGGTCGATGAAATGAGCTTCATCGTTGTGGTGATGGGCGAGGATAACCGCGTGAAGAGCCAGCTCCAGCGCTCGGACCTCCCGTTCGACAGCCAGCGGCTTGCGGACGTCAAGGAGCTTTTGAACACGCACTTCACCGGCCGGAGCGCCGATGAGATGAGTGCAAGGCTGATGAGCCTTTCCGAGCAGCTTTCGCCCGAGCTGTTTTTAGTGGTGTCCAAAGCGGTCGAATATGCGATCGGTGTGCTCGAGCAGAGCGCGCAGCGCAATGTGGAGACCGCGGGCGCGAGCCAGATCTTGAAAATGCCTGAGTACCGCGATGTCGACAAGGCGCACGATCTCGTGACATTCCTTGTGGATAACAAGGAAGAGCTTCCCGTGCCGGATGACGGCGCGCCGCTCAAGATCCTGATCGGGCCGGAAAACGTGAACGAGGCGCTCAAGGAAACGAGCGTGGTCGTCGCCAGCTACGATATCGGCGACGGGATGCGCGGCCTCGTCGGTGTGGTGGGTCCCACCAGAATGGACTACGCCACCGTGACGGCGCGGCTGAGTTATTTTGCAGACAGCCTGACGCGGATGTTCGGCAAGAACGAGCTTCCGCCCAAGGAAGAAGATAAGGAGTAAGAAATGGGTAAGAAAGACAAGCAGAACGCGGCGGAGAGCACGCCGGAAAAGAACACGGCGCAGCAGCCCGCAGCAGACGAAGCGGCTAAGACCGCAGAGACCGCCAAGGCTGACGAGACCGCCGAAAAGAGCGCGGAGTCCGAGACCTTCACCGTCACGCGCGAGCAGATGGAGAAGATGGAAGGCCTTGCCAAGTCGCTTGCCGACGAGCAGGACAAATACCTGCGCCTTGCCGCCGAGTACGACAACTACCGCAAGCGCACCGCGAAGGAAAAGGAAAGCCTTTACGCTGATGCGAAGATCGAGACGATCAAGGCGCTGCTGGGCGTTTACGATAACCTCGAGCGCGGCCTTGCCCAGTACGGCGACGAGGAGTCGCCCCACCGCAAGGGCCTTGAGATGGTGTTCAACCAGTTTAAAGAGAGCCTCAAAAAGCTGGGCGTTGAAACGATGGACGCCGCCGGAAAGCCCTTTGACCCTGAAAAGCACAACGCCGTGATGCATGTGGAAGACGAAAACTACGGGGAAAACACCGTGGTCGAGGTGCTCCAGCAGGGCTTCACGCTGGGCGATAAGGTGCTGCGATTTGCCATTGTAAAAGTGGCCAATTAAAGTGCAAATTCCGCGCGGAAGCGCGAAATGAACATATAAAGTGGTTAACAAAAAAATTAAGATAGATCTTAGGAGGACAACATTATGTCTAAAGTTATCGGTATTGACCTTGGTACTACCAACTCTTGTGTGGCCGTGATGGAAGGCGGCGAAGCCGTCGTCATCCCCAACGCCGAAGGCAACCGCACCACCCCGTCCGTCGTCGCGTTCAGTAAGACCGGCGAGCGTATGGTCGGCCAGGTCGCAAAGCGTCAGGCCATCACCAACCCCGACCGCACGATCTCTTCGATCAAGCGCGAGATGGGCTCTGATTATAAAGTGGAAGTTGACGGCAAGAAGTACACCCCGCAGGAGATCAGCGCGATGATCCTGCAGAAGCTCAAGAGCGACGCGGAGGCTTACCTCGGCGGCCCCGTGAGCGAAGCCGTTATCACCGTCCCCGCTTACTTCACCGATGCGCAGCGTCAGGCGACCAAGGACGCCGGTAAGATCGCCGGCCTCGAGGTCAAGCGTATCATCAACGAGCCGACGGCCGCGGCCCTCGCCTACGGCGTCGACAAGGAGCAGAGCCAGAAGGTCATGGTCTACGACCTCGGCGGCGGTACGTTCGATGTCTCCATCCTCGATATCGACGACGGCGTTATTGAGGTTCTGGCCACCGCGGGCAACAACCGCCTCGGCGGCGACGACTTCGATGAGTGCATCATGAAGTGGATGGTCAGCGAGTTCAAGCGTACCGACGGCGTCGACCTCAGCGGCGACAAGGTCGCCATGCAGCGCTTGAAGGAAGCTGCCGAGAAGGCCAAGATCGAGCTCTCCGGCGTGACCTCCACCAATATTAACCTCCCGTATAT
>ERZ506950.918-NODE-918-length-13966-cov-5.445690_pt1 | contig 13966 bp, 14 predicted proteins | sample MGYA00512897_ERZ506950 | MGnify/ENA metagenome assembly ERZ506950
AAAGGCATGACATCCACCAAACCCTCAGTCAAAATGCACTCGGGAGGAACCTTGTCGGAAATAATGCACGGCAGCCCCGCCGCTTGCGCCTCGACCATGGTGACCGGCAAGCCTTCATACAGCGACGGAAGAACAAATATATCCATCGCTTGCATTAAGTCTGCAACATCGCTGCGCACGCCCAAGAAGCGGACATGCTCTGCTATGCCAAGCTCTTGTACCTTCTCCTGCATTTTGTACATTCCCTCGCCGCCACCGACCAGAAGAAGAACTGCGTTCGATTCTTTTTTCAGCAAGGCGGCAAAGATATCCATAAGAAAGGGATGATTCTTTTGCGGGTTAAAGCGACCGACATGGCCAATGACCAGCTCGTCCGCAAGGCCAAGCTGTCGCCGCAGTTCGACGCGCTTGTTCGTATCATAGGTGTATGCAGTGGTGTCAATTGCGTTGTTGATAATCTGATACGTTGCGCCGCCGAACATCCAGTCCCCAGCATCCTTGCCGCAGGCAAAAAGGTGTGTGGCACAACGGGGGATGCTGCGCCGACACCAGAGCTTGATGGGATATTTTAGATTCCTGTCTTGATTTGCGTTGTGGCTGTGGGCAATTCGTACCGGGATATTGTGCTGCTGCGCAGCCTTTAAGATCACGGAGCTCAGGCAATCCTGATGAACATGGACTATTCTGTATTCTGGGTGTTCATCAAAGAAGCGATTCAGTGCAGTGAGATACGCCTTGCTCCATGGCACAAGACGCGGCAAGTGGTAGATTTTTCCGCCCATTGCCTCAATTTCATCGTCATATGCTGCACGTTCCTGACGATGTACCAGAAAATCGAACTGAATCTTCTCCCTGTCGATATAGCGGTAGTAATTCATGAGCATAGACTCCAGCCCGCCACGTCCCATATATGTCACAACTTGTAAAATTCGGATCATTTTCATTTCCTCGTCAAAGAATGTTCCAAGCGACATGCATCTGGTAATAGAAAAAAGCCAGATAGCCGCAAATCAAGCCGCCTGTAACAATTTTGGCAGATTGCTTTGTGAACATATGGTCTATGAGCCAAGGCACCGCCACATATCCCTGTAGGGTCGTATAAATCGGCAGGCGGCCAATGTAGATGCCGGAAGAAAAGACACTCAGGAGATACAAAGCGGCTGTACAGATGCCGCAGTTGACACATAGATTTATGATGGGAGAGCGTTCCCGATCCACAAATCTTTTCCCAATCAAGGAGAGAATCGCAGGAATAGAATAGAATAATGCCCGCAATGCATTGGTGCCGTTGTCATTTTCCCATATGTCATTCGTAATAAGATCGTTATATTGTGTTTCGGCAAGGATCGAATCCACAAAAGAGGTAAAGGGGTCAATCAGCAAGATAGCTGTCCCCACGCCAACCAACAGGAGAAGCGTTTTCCAGTTCCATGACGGCCCTTGCATCACAAAGATCAACGGGATCATGATCAATGCTGACGCATGGATCGTTGAAGCCAGCAGAATAACGAGAACGGCAGGAATGTACTTCTTCCTCAAAACCAATCCAAAACTCAAGAGGACAATGCAGACGGCGATAAATTGCCGCATACCGTTGAACATCCAAGACAAGTAATCGGTAGAAATTACGAACATGAATACGGAGAGGAGAAAACTCGTGGAGTACTTGCGAAGGAAGTAGATAATGCAGAACATCTGAAATGCTGCAATCAAAAAGAAAAACAGCTTATCGTTGCTGCCAATTAGGGTTTTGATCACTGAAACAAGAACCGTGAATCCCTGATCTTTTCCGTGTTCGGACAGATATGAGGTCAGTGGCCCACCGAGGGTCGGTATATCCCGAAATGTTTTTCGATAGACTTCCGTATCGCCGAAGTTGACGCGGTTTGCTGCCCAGATTACATACGGGCACGCCAAAACAAGAGCTGCACCCCAGCTCCAGCGGTATTCTGTTTTTCCCAATACCCGTACTGGCTTTTTGGGTACAGCAACCGCCAACAATCCACCAGCTAAGGCCAGCCAAATCAGCAGCCACCAATAATTCGTCAGAGTCATGCTTTGCTCCTCGCTGCTTCTGCCAGGCCAAGGCCGTTCATGGTCTGCGCCACCACAATGCGCTTGTCAAACTTCCGCTCGATGAGGGCGCGTCCGCAGCGGCCCATCTGCTCTTGCTCACTCTGCGTTTTATTAGCAAATTCACGGAAGAAATTCATCAGCGCTTCTGCATCCTGCGCGGGGCAGAGATAGCCGCTGACACCGTCCTCCACTGCCTCATGGCAGCCGGGGATATCGCTGGTGATGAGGGCGCGGCCAGTGGCGGCACCCTCCAGCAGAACGTTGGACATGCCCTCATGGTAGGAGGGCAGCACAACACAGTCCGCTGCCTCGTAGAACGGATGCACGTCCGTCTGGAAGCCGTGGAAGTTGATGACACCGTCAGCGACCAGTTGATCGACAGCTTCCTTGTAGGCATCCTCGTAGAAACCCACCACATCAAAGGCGACCTTTTCGCCAAACTCCGCTTTGATGGTTTTCGCGGCAGCAAAGAACTCGTCCACACCCTTTTCCTTCATGATTCGCCCTACAAACAGGAAACTGCACACGCCGTCATTCTTCATGGGGACATAGGGATACTCGTTCAAATTGATGCCAGCGCCGGGGAGCACCTTCATCTGTCGGGCGGAGGTGATGGTTTTATGTAGGAAGAACTGTGCATTCTCCTCATTCTCAAAGAACACCGTTCCGGCCTTTCGCAGGGCACTGCGGTACATCACAGACACCACGTTCGACAGCACCGGCTTTTCAAACGCCGTGCCGAGTCCCTGCACATTGGTGACATAGGGAATACCCTTGGCCTTGCAGGCGCTGCCCATGTAGATGTTGGGCTTGATGGAATAGGTGATGACCAAATCCGGCTGGATCTCGTCCAGCATCTTGCGGTAGGTTTTCAGCAGCTTCATATCCTTGAAAGGATTGATGCTGCGGCGGTCGATCTCTGTGTCGATGCAGCGAAGTCCCATGGCCTGCAAATCGTCCTCGTGGCCCACAAAGGGCGTGCTGAGAATGATCTCATGCTCCTGCATCAGCGCCTCCACCAGCTCCTTGCGGAAGCGGTAGAACATATAGGAATGATTGGTTGCGATCAGAATTCTCATTTCTTGCTCTCCGTCTTATGCAGCTCTCCCGTGCCGCCCTCGACCACACCGTCGCCCCGCAGGGCGGAAATAGCCGTCCCGAAAAAGCAGCGGCAGTCAAAGGCAAAGCTCATGCGCCGCACATATTCGCCATCCAGCCGCGCCTTGTCCGCAATCTCCAGTTCGTCCCGGCCACAGATTTGCGCCCAGCCGGAAAGGCCTGGCTTCACATCGTTGGCACCGTATTTGTCACGCTCTGCCAGTAAATCCTCCTGATTCCAGAGGGCGGGCCGGGGGCCGATAACGCTCATGTCGCCCCGGAGAATATTCCAGAGCTGCGGAATCTCGTCAAGGGATGTCTTGCGCAGGAATTTTCCAACGCGTGTGATGTATTGTTCCGGATTTTCCAGCAGATGCGTCGGCATGTCGTGGGGCGTGGACATCTTCATGCTGCGAAATTTATAGAGCTGAAAATATTTTTTGTGGATACCCACCCGCTTTTGAGAGAAGAACACCGGGCCGGGATCATCGATCTCGATGGCGATCATAATGAGCAAATACAGCCACGAGGCGAGGATCAACCCTAGCAGGGACAGCGTCACGTCGATCGCCCGTTTTCCAACCTGTTTATACATGCAGCTTCGTTCCTATCCGCCCCGCCGATGGCAAGGGAATCTCAAAAATCTTTGTAATTCGTCATACTCTGGAGAAAATGGTATGAGAAATGACTATTTTCCTATTCAATTATAACGCAAACGGCGGAAATGCGCAAGGGGAAAGCAGAAAATATGTGTGGAGATGTGTGAAAGGCCGCAGCGCGGAGCTGCGGCCCGGTGGGGTGGCGGTATAGACGGAATTTGCGCAAGGGAACCTGTGTGATACGGAGCGGACATTCGGCGCCCATTGTAAGGGGGAAGCTGCATTAAAATGTTTGATGAGATGCTTTTCCGGAATTTACTCTATGTATAAACAGAATTCGGGAAAGAGCACGCGCCGAAGTCTGGTTCAGCTGATTTTAACGATTTAATTTTGAAGAAATTTTGTCTGAGATGTGAGCGTTAATTAACTTTGAAATAGAATCTGTATCATCAAGCGACTTTAGAAAATCAATCAATTTTTCAAAGTTTTCCGTTGTGTGCTGCATGTTTTCCGGGGTTGAGTATTCGCAAGAATCAAATGACAAATCCAGCAGAGCTAGCGCGATATTTCTTCTATCTATGTTATTAGATGAACGATATTCTCTGCAAAAAATAGAAAACAATTCATCATCAAACTCCTCCATGTATAAGTGAAGTATAGAGTAATTCGAACTCGAATCTCTATCATTCAAATATTGAATGAATTTTTTCCTATTATTTGCTGATTGAATTCGATTATCAAATCTATTTAATAATTTTATTAAGTCTGAAGCTCCTGTGTCAAATTGAGCTTCTTTAATAAAAAGATGTGATGTTGGCTCTTTCAATTTGCCATTTCTAATTTTTAACAGCCGTTTTTCGAGGCCGTCTTCGACCAGTTGATAGTCGATTTGCACTGGAATTGCTATGTTATACTCATTTAAAGCGTGAATTTTCTGAATTAAGGTGATTACGCTATCTTTTGAAAGCTCTCCCGCATATGCAAGCGATACTGCCTGTGGGAGTCCCACATCAATATCTTCTTGCTGCATATCCCAAAATCCATATGTTAAAAAACGATCAAGAGGCGTCTCGTCCCTTTTAGTATATTTTCGCTTGAGTTCATCGGTAAACTGTGCTTCATTCCAAGTACCAGATGTTATCCATTGCTTGATGGTGATAAAACTACTATGATACTTTCCCATGTTTGGGTATTGATCATCGCCTTCGTTAGTAAAAAACAAAAGGTCACGTTTGGGGGCAGGCTTGCCATCCTTATCAGGTGCCTTTGATAAATATACTTCGGCCCCAAACGTATAAAGTGCCCAAGGCATATATTCTATGGCGAAACCGAATTTTGTCCAAGCTGCGTATACTCTTTCAAAGTCAGCAAGTATAGTCTTGAGCATCCTGATATTGGATGTTCTGCTTTCCACAAATACACTCTTTATGAGGTCTGCGTTTTCTTTCAAAAAATCTCGATATCCATCAGCTGCTTCTGCGTAGTTCGCTGAAATGTTCTCTATAATAGAATCATAATCAGCGGTCAAGCAAAGTGTACGCGAAATGAGCTTTTCTTTATACTCCCGATAATCGTCGCCATCTATTTTGTCTTCATCAGCAATGACTATGACTTTAATCTGTTTGTTTTCAACGAAATTGTTGATTGCTCCCAGAATATCCTTTTTGCTGTTAATGTCGCATCTTTCAAGATCATCGAAAACGATGACAAATTTCCTTTTGCTATCGTTATTTCCAATTGTACTTTGAACATCAAAGAAACCAAATAAATCATAACTGAGAGCGGACGACAGGCCCTGAGAAGCCGCGGCTAATCCTGTTACGCCCGGTGCGGCACTTCCTGCAACAGCTAATCCATCTTTTACGAGTATGGCAAATTTTTTCGATAGTTTTCTTGCGCTTTTTCCGAGCGTTCCCAGTTTTAAAGAAATATACTCGTCTTTTACTCGTTTGTTAATAGCAGAAATACTATCTAATCCAAATAGAGAAATAACTGCAATAGCCGCGGCCTTTTCCTGATTGAGGTCTTTCGCGATTTGTTTCATTAAATAGGACTTTCCACAACCCCAAGGACCTGTAAGAAGTAGGGCGCCAGTGTTTTCGTTACAATTGATATAGTCCAGAATTTCACTTTCAATGTTCATTTTAAGCTCCTTTCATCGTGGTGCTCAACTCGGCAGGCATTGCGTTCAGCCACCATTCCCATTCCAGCCCCACTCAACCGCGGCTACTGCAAGGCATGCATAAAAAGCCTGCTGTTTACGTGGCTCGTCCAATTTTTTCGCGGCTCTGAACAGTTCTCTTGCCGCACGGACGACCTTTTGCATATCGACATCCTGTTCCGCTCGCCGAAGCTGTTCCTGCGTGTAATTGATGAGATTTGTGGATTGCGTTTCCCCCAAATCGCTATCAAGGTTCATATTATGCCCTCCCTCGCTGTGCTCAGATTTTGAATCGATCACGATACCCCAATTATACCATATCCCGGCACATAAAATAATTTCAATTTCTGAAAAATGCACCATATTCTGCCCGACAAATTCCGACACGCGCCCTTCCTTTTCCTTCCTTGTCTTCCATTCGCATAATTCCCCATTGTTTGCAGACAATAGCAATGTGATTTCGAACGCATAAAGTGGAGGAGCAATATATGAAAGCAACCGGCATCGTCAGACGCATTGACGACCTCGGGCGGATCGTCATCCCAAAGGAGATCCGCCGTACCCTGCGTATCCGCGAGGGCGACCCGCTGGAAATCTACACGGAGAAGGACGGCGAAGTGATTTTTAAGAAATATTCGCCGATGGGGGACCTGCAGGCGGTCGCGGCGCAGCTGTGCGAGTCCATCGGCAAGAACACCGGCCACATCGCGGCCGTGGCGGACCGCGACTCCATCATCGCGGTGGCGGGCGCGCCGAAGCGCGAGCTGCTGGAAAAGCGCAACTCCGCCGAGCTGGAGCAGCTGATGGAGCAGCGGCGCAGCTACCGCTATCATGGCGGCGAGAGCCGCCTGCGCGCGGCGGAGTCCGTGGAGCGCTACCACCTCGGCGTGGCGGCGCCGATCGTGGCCGAGGGCGACCTGATGGGCTGCGTCATGCTGCTCATGGGCGAGCACGACGCAGCGCCGACCGAGTCGGAGCAGGCGCTCGCGCAGACGTTCGCGGGCTTTCTGGGAAAGCAGATGGAGAGCTGAAGAAGAAAAGGGAAGATATTCGGGGCCGGGAGGCCCCGATTTTTTCGTATTTTCAAAAATAAAGGTAGAAAAAAGAGGCGTTCAACGGTATAATTACATAGTAGATCAGTATACAACAGGAGGGAACGGCGTGAAGCTTGCGGCGCTTTTGGGAAACGATACGCTGAAGCAGCGCCTTTCTGCGCTGCAGGCCAAGGGCAAGCTGACGCACAGCTTCCTGCTGACCGGGCCGGAGGGCTCCGGGCGGCACACGCTTGCGCGCATCCTCTGCGCCGCCATGCAGTGCACCGCGCCCGGCGAACGCCCCTGCGGCGTCTGCCCGCAGTGCCGCAAGGTGCTTGACGGCGCGCACCCGGACATCTGCATCGTGGACGACCCCGAGAAGAAGACCATTCCCGTCAAGCTCGTCCGCGATGCCTGCACCGATCTGTATATCCGCCCGAACGAAGGGCAGCGCAAGATCTATCTGTTCCCGCGCGCGCAGGACCTGAACCAGCAGGGGCAGAACGTCCTGCTCAAGAGCATCGAGGAGCCGCCTCCCTACGGCACATTCCTGCTGCTGGCGGAGCACGCCGAGCAGCTGCTGCCGACCATCCGCAGCCGCTGCGTGGAGCTGCGCCTGTCGCCGCTGCCGGAGGCCGTACTGCTTCCCGCGCTGCGGGAGCGTTTCCCGGACGTGCCGGAGGGCACGCTTCGCGCCGCCGGCGTGCGCGCCGGGGGCTATCTCGGCCGGGCGGAGTCCATCCTGCGGGACGACGCCGGGCTGCTGCCGCAGAGTGCCGCGTTTGTCCGTGCCTACTGCGCGCGGCGGCCGGAGGAGCTGCTGCAGGTGCTCGCCACGATGGAGCGGCTGAAGCGCGAGCAGCTCCGCCCCATCCTGACGCAGTGGCAGGCCCTTCTCGTCTCTGCCCTGACCTCGCGCAGCGGGCTGCCGCCCCTGCGGCCCGAGTGCGCGCAGATCGCGGAAGCACGCCCCGTCTCGGATATCACGCAGGCGATCGAGGCGATCCGGCTTGCGCTGCGCGATCTGGAGGGCAATGTCAGCCCCGGTGCGATCTGCGGCGCGCTGACCGTAAAGCTGCGGTGAACGCAGTATTTGCAGACTGTCAAAAACCTGCCGGGCCAAAAGCTTTGGAGGGACTTTTTTGACAAGCTGATTTGATTTTATGATGTTTTCCCGTTCATACGGAAAGGAGCTTTTCATGGAAGAACCCAAATTTGAGCCGGTCCCCGAGGAGACCGCGGAGGCCCCGGCAGAGCCCGCCGCGCTGCCCGCGGCCGACGAAGCCCTCATCCCCGAGATGCCCGAAGAGCCGGCCGCCCCGGCGGAAGACCCCATGGTCGAGGTCTGCGACGTGCAGTTCCGTTCCGGGTCAAAGGTCTATTTCTTCGCGCCCGGCGAGCTGAAGATCGCAACGGGCGACGAGGTCATTCTGGAGACTGCCCGCGGGCCCGAATTCGGCCAGTGCGTCCGCGGCAACCACATGGTGCACCCGCGCGAGGTCACTCCGCCGCTGCGCCCCATCCTGCGGCTGGCCACGCAGCAGGACAAGCGCGTCCACGCCGAGAACTGCCGCCGCGAAAAGCGCGCCATGGACGTCTGCCAGCAAAAGATCGCCGACCTCGGGCTGGAAATGCAGCTCGTCTCGGCGGAATATGCCTTTGACGGCAGCAAGGTCCTGTTCTTCTTCACGGCCGACGGCCGCGTCGATTTCCGCGAACTGGTCAAGAGCCTCGCCTCCGTGCTGCGCACCCGCATCGAGCTGCGGCAGATCGGCGTGCGCGACAAGGCGAAGATGGTCGGCGGCCTCGGCATCTGCGGCCGCCCGTTCTGCTGCCGCCAGTTCCTGGACGATTTCCAGCCGGTGTCCATCAAGATGGCCAAGACGCAGAACCTCAGCCTGAACCCTACGAAGATTTCCGGCACCTGCGGCCGACTGATGTGCTGCCTGAACTACGAGCAGGAGACCTATGAGGAGCTGCTGAAGACCAGCCCGAAGAACGAATCGTTCGTCGACACGCCGGACGGCCGCGGCACGGTCACGGAGGTCAATCTGCTCAAGCAGTGCGTCCGCGTCCGGCTGGAGCAGCAGCCCGACACCATCGTCTGCCACCACAACTGCGATATCTGTGTTCTGCGCAACGGCAAGGCGCGCAAGACCGACCCACCCATTCCGGACGATCTCGCGCCGATCTCCGGCAATCCGCAGAAGTGCCGCAAAAAGGAGGCTCCCGAGCTCAAAACCTATCTCGAGCCGGTCGTCATGCGCCAGAACGCCGCCGTGCTGGAAGAGGCCCGCACGAACGAGGCCGACATTCAGAACGAGCAGCAGCGCGGCAAGCGCCGCCGCCGCGGCGGACGCGGCCGCCGACATGAGGGCGAGGGCGAGGTCCCGCAGGAGCAGGAGGCCAGACGCCCGGCCGAGGCGAAGAAGCCCGCTGAGAGCAAAAAGCCGGCTGAGGCGAGAAAGCTCGCCGAGGCAAGGCCGGAGCAGGCCGAGGGCGAGCCGAAGAAGCAGCGCCCGCGCCGCCAGCGTCCGCCCAGAGCGCCGAAGCCCGAGGGTGAGAAGCCCCCGCGCGCCGAGGCAGCGCCTGTCGATGCCCCGCATGGCGGCGAGAAGCCGAAACCCCGCCGCCGCTCCCGCGGCCACCGCAAGCCCGGCGGCCCGAAGCCCGAGGGCGGAGGGGAAGTGTAAAAATTGAAAATTCAGAGCCGCCTCGCAAGGGGCGGCTCTTTGCAAAACGGAGACTTTACGATGAGTACCTCAAAAGAATATATGCAGTTCGTTCTGGACCAGCTGAAGGGGTTACCGGACGTGACATACCGCAAAATGTTCGGCGAATACATGGTCTATCTGCAGGGAAGGCCCGTCCTGCTCGTCTGTGACAACTGTGCAATGGTCAAAAAGCTCCCCGAGCTGGCGGAGCTGATGCGCGGCGCGCCGGACGGCCTGCCCTATGAAGGGGCCAGGGTCCACTCCGTCCTCGATCTGGAGGACCGTGAGCTGGTGCGGCAGGTGATGGATATCCTCCTGCGTGTCACGCCGCTGCCGAAGCGGAGAATTCAGCAGAGTAAATAGAACGCGATCCCCCCGCAGCGAGCCCGGATATTCCGGAAATCCGCTGCAGGGGGATCATGATTATTTTGCTTTGCGGCGATGATAGTTTACAGCCTGACGACTGCACTATACAGCGAGAAGCTGTCGCTGCCGTTTTTATCGGCGGCGTAGAATGTGACGAGTGCGCGGTAGGAATAGTTCACGGGACCGGTGTAGGTCTGCGTGTAGCTATGGGAAATCACGTTGTGGCCCAGCATGGCAGCCGTGTAGCGCGAGGAATAGGTGCGGATTGGGGTCCAGCTCGTCCCGTTTGCGGACTGCTCGATGACGATCGTCGTGACGCCGATGCTGGTCATGGTGCTGTCTGCACCGGTCGTGGTCTTGACCGAGATCGAGTTCGTGCCGCTCTTGGCGATCTTCACATCCGAGCGGCTGATGTAATCACTGCTGCGCGCGGCGGCCGGCAGGCACAGCGCGGCTGCCAGCAGGGACAGGATCAGTACAAGGGAAAGAACGCGCCTCATAAATACCTCCGTTTAGTGTATGGAATAGACAATGGAACGGATCACTTCCGCCGGGACCTTGCCGCAGACCAGACCGGAAACACGGCCGTTCAGCCAGCAGATGCCCGTGGAAGCGTTGTTCGTGTATTGGTAGTACCCGACGTCCCCCAACGTGAAGTAACTGACGGGCCGCTCGTCCTTTACGATCCAGTGCCCCTCCATTGCGGAAGGCTCCGCGAAGATCATGAAATCCATGCGGAAGCCGGTGCCGTCCGGCAGGGAGAAGCAGGCATAGAACGAGGTGGTACCAGCGAATTCGCCTCCAAAGTCATACTCCGCCAGCACGGCGCCCTCGGGGACCCAGGACGGGACGACGCCGGTCACGCCGTAGGCTGCCAGTGCGTCGTGCAGCTGCTGCAGGCCCGCGTTGTCCGTGTGGTACTCGCCGCCCTGCGGCAGGCTCCAGCCTGCATGCGGCAGAGCGTCGATCTTGAGATACTCGTCCGTCCAGGTGATATAGGCGTTCGGAGCGTCGCTTGCGCCGGTCTCGACGCGGGGGAACAGAGCGAAGATCAGGATAAACATGGCCGCAGCGGCGGACACCACGCGGATCGGGATGCGGAGGCGGGTGTAGGCCTTCTGGAGATGCGCGCGGGTGCGTCGGACCGGGGCGCCGGGGGAGTCCGGGGTGGAATAGTAGGCGGAGAAATCCTGCCATGCGGCGGACGTGTCGGCCGGAGTCCTGCGGCGCTCGGCCAGAACGGTCAGAATGCTGTCAACGGTCGCCTCATCCAGCGGCGGGCCGTCCAGATCGCTGCGCAGAAGCGTCTGAAGATGTTCGGTTGATAATTTGCGGTACAGGGCAAGTCGGGCTTCGGTTGGTTGATCGGCCATATGAAATTCCTCCCTTCATCCCTATATTTCTTCAGAAACGCAAAACGGACATGTTTTCGGAAATTTTTTTACTTTTATTTGGCAAAAGCTGCTTGCAGAGCTTTTTGCGGATGCGCTGCAGCCGTTTCTGGCTGCTCCAGACCGAGATGCCGAGCTCCTTGGCAACCTCCAGATGCGTTGCTCCTTCCAGCGTGATGCGGCAGAGCAGACGATAGTCCTCCGGCGGCAGCAGGGCGCGGATGGCGTCGAGCAGCTCGTTGATCGAGCCGAACGGCCGGTCCTCCACGGCGAGTTTTTTGCTCTCCTGCGCAAGATCCTGCTCGAGCGAGATGAAGTACAGGGCCTCCAGCGCCCGGCGGCGGCTGCCGACGCGGATCTTGTTCTTGAGCGTCTCCATCAGCCAGGCCTCCGGCTTTGCATGGCGCATGAGCGCGTCCTGCTTGCGGACAGCCTCGAAGAAGGTCTCCTGCACGGCCTCTTCGGCGTAGGCGGCATTGAAAAGGAGGTTCTCGGCGTAGATATACAGCCGTTCATAATTTGCATTGTACAGCGCTTCCAGAAAGGCATTGGCCTCCATGCGCTTCACCAGCCTTTGTGCGGCCGCATGGCCGCGGGATCGGGTTGTGCGTCGGGTCAGCACCGCACGGCTCCGGAGCGTGATATCCTGTGCGGTGTTGACTTTGGGCAACACCGCATAATTCCCCTTCGTCCTTCGCCGGACATTTTTCGCCGGTCCATCGGTTCGAAAAGTTTGAAATACACAAAGTATTCCTGCACTTTTCAAACCTCGTCCCGACCAAAAATCTCTCGCCGAATGATCTTGTTGAATTGTGCGGTGTTGCCCTTATTATAGCAGGCAGGTTCGTGCAATGTCAATCGGAGCCTGCCAACAGAATCTGACAATTCGACAGGGTTCTCAGGGCGCGAGCCGGACGAGCTGCTCCGGCTCGTCCGCCGTCAGCGTGACGGTGGCGCGCTGGACGCCGTTTTCCAGCAGGGCGTATGTTGTTGTGCCGAGCGGCACGCCGAACAGGCTGCAGCGGGCGTTTCCTGCCCCGTCGGGGTAGACGACGGCGCGGCGCTCGAAGCCGTCGTTGTCCGTCAGCGTGAATTCCAGACAGCCCTGCTCCCCGGCGGCGAGCGACCGCTGCACGAGCACGGAGCCGACCGGAACGGCCGTCAGATGGAGCTGCTCGCCGTCGGACCAGCACGGGCCGGATTCCGCGCGGACGGATGCGTTCGGCAGAAGGGTAAAGACGGCCTCGCCCAGCGTCGTCACGGCGCGGTAGCGGCCCGGCTCCAGCCGCGCGCTGACGGCGCTGCCGTCCCGGCCGGGAATGAGACGCTGCAGCTCCTGCCCGGCCTCGTCCTGAATGGTGATCTCGCTGATCTCGCCGTCCGTGCAGAACAGAACGCGCACGAGCATAAGCGGCGCTTCCGTCGGAACCTCTGCGGCCTGTATGTCCGGTGTGCGCAGGCTCTGCGCCGCGAAAACGGCGCTCATCAGGCCCATGGAGGCGGCGATGGCGACCGCCATGAGCAGAATGGCGCAGCAAAGCCTTGCTGCTTTCTTTTGCATGATTTTTGCCTCCTTCGATAAGATGCCGCCAGTATAGCGCATCCGTCCGGAGAGACCGTCCGAAAATCGTCGAGGGAAACAGGTATAAAAAATTTCCCGCCGGGCGATACTCATGCTCGGAGGTGCTAATATGCAAAACAAGGAAAACGGCTTCGGCCGCTTTGTGAAGGAGAAGGGCTACTACATAGTCCTGCTCCTTTGCGCAGTAGCGATCGGAGTATCGGGCTATCTTCTTCTTTCCGGAAAAAACAGCGACCAGCAGGTCCATCTGAGCACGGAGCGCGCCACGGTCCCACCGGGCGTGCGGGCCACGGAGCACGCGGAAAACGTTGTGGCGACGGATGGCCCGGAGCCGGGCACGGAGGCTACGGAGCCGACGTTGCGCCTGCAGCCGCCGGTGGCGGGCGAGCAGACGGGAGGCTTTGCGGCGGACCATCTGGCCTACAATGCGACGACGCGCGACTGGCGCACGCACGAGGGCCTCGATCTGGCCGCGGCACTCGGCGATCCGGTCTGCGCCGCGGCAGACGGGACTGTCTACACGATCTATGAGGACGAGCGCTACGGCACGACCGTCGTGCTGCGCCACAGCGGCGGCTTCACGACGCACTATGCCAACCTCTCCGAGGAGCCGGATGTCGCCGTGGGAGACACGGTCCGCGCCGGGCAGCGCCTCGGCACGGTCGGTCAGACGGCCCTGACGGAGACAGGCGACGCGCCGCATGTGCATTTCGCCCTCTACAACGGCAATACGCCGGAGGACCCGGCAGAATACTGGCAGTGAACAAAGCAGAGGACGGCCGCCCGGCCGTCCTCAGACTGTCAAAAAACCTGTCCAGCCGAAAATTTCGGAGGGAAGAAAAGTGTGAAAGGAAACCGTCAGGGTGTCCTTTCGCGTTCCATAACCCGCCGCAGCGGCAGAATTGCAAAATCATGCTGCAAAAATTGATTTTGCAATTCTGAAAG
>ERZ506950.930-NODE-930-length-13815-cov-7.146730_pt1 | contig 13815 bp, 11 predicted proteins | sample MGYA00512897_ERZ506950 | MGnify/ENA metagenome assembly ERZ506950
CTGCTGGAGTTCCTCACCTCCGAGGACTACAACAGCATCACGAGAAAGAGCAAGGAGCACTACGCCATGATCGCCGCGGTGGCGCCGAAGCCCAGGAGGCCCAGGAAGAAACCATGATTTGTACCTTGGGAAACTGCCCCTTTCCCGCCTGATTCCAAGTGTCGCCCGCCGGCGGACTGCCGCAGCACAGCGGCCAATGGGCCCACGGTGGATTCCTCCGGGCCTTGGCCTGTCACATCCGGGCAGAATCCCTATTGCTCCACCGCTGCATCCATGGCTTTCGCAAGTTCCGAAGGCTCCAGAGTGCCCTTCTCCTCCGCAAGCGTTCCTCAGGTGATGGCATTCCGGCGGGCGGGATCGACCACAAAGCTGATGTCTGCCATCTTTTCCAGCAGAGCGTCCGCGTCGTGCTCCAGTTTATATTGCAGTTCGTTCCGATAGAGAGGGATCACCTGATAGAAGTTGACCTCCTCGCCGCCGGGCAAAACGCAGACCTCGCCGCCTTCCCATACAACATCCTGAGGGCCCACCAGAACTGCGCCGCAGAGAGCCGTGTTCTCCGCAAAGGGCGATTGCTTGTCCATCGTGTGGCCAAAGCCCAGCCAGGTATCGCCGGAAATGGGCAGGCGGGCCAGCACTTTCAGGAGGCCAATGGGCCAGTACCACCGCTCCTCCTTCAGGGCTTCCTCATCCAGTTTCCAATCCGGCGGCAGCGCGATGGCCAGCTCCGCCCGCTCCAGTTTGTATTCCGCCAGTTCCTCCGGCACATGCATCCGGTGAGCCCCCATGCCCATCGTCACCAGTGTGTAATAGTCCCGCTCCTCCGTGGGAGGGACCACGCAGACGTCCACATGGATGTCGGGAGAAACCAGTTCATGGAACACATTCTCAAACTCACCAAAGGTGGTTTTGATGTGCTGCTCCACTGCCGACATTTCTTCTTCGGTGTAAACCTCCGGCTGATTGTGTTCCGTCGAGGACCAGATAGCATCCGCCTTTGTGCCGGCCGGATTCAGGAAAATCTGAAAATATTGATCCTCTCCCGGCTGCTGGTAGACAAGGCTGACACGGTAGTTCTGCTCCACAAACACCGCAATCAAGGTTCCCTCCGGCTCGCCTTCGGGAGTGTGGGTCAGCCATTCCCCGCTGTCCAGCCGTTCCTTGAACTGCCGCAGCCAGTCTGTTCCCAGCTTGGAGAGGCCGGCTTCGTTCATGCGGAAGGAAAGCTCCACCCGCTGTTCCTTCACCGGGTATTGAAATTCACAGCAGGGGGCATTCTTCACATAGCCGCACCGCTCCGGGCTGAACAACTCATAAAATGCGGCAAGGCCCGCTTCGTCCACCCGGATACAGGCCAGGGCGCGCTGCTTGTCGTCCACATCCTGGCCCAGCCCCTGCTGGAGCATTTGATCGGCGCCAGGATCGATCCAATGGTACTCCATCTGTTCCAGGGTTGCTCCGGCTTTGATCTCTTTTTGCAAGGTCAGGAACTCATAGTCACCCGGTTCCAGGGCCAGGCCCTGCGTCACAGCGTCCAGCGCGCCGGCTGTATCGCCAAAATGCGCCCGCAGCTTGCCCACCTGCAGCCAGATCCAGGGGTAATCCGGCTCCTCCCGGGCGCCCTGCTCCGCATATTCCCGCGCTTCTTCCAGTCGGCCGCAGTACATCAGCGCCACAGAATACCGGTAGTACCAGGTGGCGCAGCCGGTGGCGTTTTTCTCCGAATCCTTCATCCACTCTGCCGCCTGGTAATAATGGATATAATCATCCAGATTGTTGCAGGCAAAGGCATACCAGAGGGCAATCTGCAGATCCTGGTGAGCCTGTTTTTCGGTGAACCGTCCTTCTTCCACGCCGTTTTTGATGAAATCCTCCAGCCATTGGAGCATTCTCCAGAAATAGCCGGAAACGCCCTCGTCAAAGGACCCCAGCGTTTCAATGTCCTCTGCTGAGAGCAAGGAGCCGGTTTCCTCGTGAACGGCAGGCGCCGGTTCCTCCTCTTCCAGCAGCGGCACACCGCCCACATCCCGCCGGAAGGCATGGAAGTGAGCGCAGGGCAGGCCGCTTTTTCCAAAGAAGGCCTGCGCCGCTGTCAGTACGGCGGGCAGATCCCAGGCGATGAGATCCAGATACCCGTAGTACAGGCCGGTGGCACCACCCAGGAAGGTCACGGCTTGTGCTCCCGCCTCCCCCAGAACAGCATCCCGCAGAGCATCCCGGAAGTCCAGAACGGCTTTGCTTCGCTCCTCGCCGGTAAAGCCCTCTATTGGGTAGCAGAGAAACCCCGTCGCGATGCCGTCCCTGTGGTACTCGTCCACCGTGTCGCTGCGGGCGGCCAGGTAGTCGTTGATGAGCACCGGCAGGCGGCAGCTGCCGGCATAGACATCCAGCCGCCAATCCGCCTCCGGATCCTCCACCGGTTCCAGCTCATAGGTAAGATAGCTGTTTTCCAGATAGTCGCTGCCATCCCGCCAGAGGGAGAGCCCCATGCCTTGCAGCAGTTCCGGCAGCTGGGAAAGGCACATGGCCGGTTCCTCTTTCGGCCGGGCATACACATCAAACCCGGCCACAAAGGCGATTGAGGAAATCTCGCCGACGGTTTGATCCACCAGCATGGACAGCGCCCACCAGACCTTGTCTGTGTCCTCTTTCAAAAGCGGAATCAACTTCTCGCAGTAAAGGCCCAGGCTCACCCTCTGATCCTCTGTTTTCTCTGCCCACATCTGAACATCCTCGACCCGGATCTCTATCTCTCCGGTCCGAAGCAGAAAGCCCGGGGCGGGCTGGCGGCCCACCCGGATATTCCAATGGGCAAGCACCGATTCCGGGGCCTGCTGCTGGAAATACACCAGCGGAAACAGACGGGATCGCAGGCCCTCCGGGCTGAGGATCAGTTCATATTTTTCCCCGTTGAATCCCAACTCGAAGGCGGTGTCGCTCAGCGCGATCTCCAGCGCCCGACTGCATAGTTCGACCAATTCCTCGCTCCGCTGGTGGCTTTTGTCTGTGTCCATGATCTGGCGCAGCGTCCCCTCGATGCGGGCAAAGGCCGCCCACGCCTCCCGGGTCCTTTCCCGGAAGTTCTTTGTAAACCGGGGCAGGGCCAAACGATGGCGGCAATCGTCTATGTATTCCTGGGTGTCCTTGTCTCCGGGGCGGGCTTCCAGCGCCTTTTCAAAGTACCGCAGGGCGGGGCCTTCCTCGTCCAGGTAATAATAGGCGCAGGCGATCCGGTAATTCCAGCAGTGATCGCCCGCAAAATGCTCCTCATGGGGCGCCAGAAGTTCCAGCGCCTTTTCATAAGGCTCCCGTTCTCCTGCATCGGCAACGGCGATATATGCCTTGGCCAGTTCGCTGTCCAGTTCCGGGGTACGCTCCCCGGCGGGGATGGCCTCCAGAGTGTCGATCACCTTCTGAATTTCATTCTGTTCAAACCATTGCCGGCATTGTTGCAACAAATCCATATCCGTACCTCCGTGTTTTGGCTTTCTATGCGGTCGTTGCTTTACTATAAATCATCATTCAAATATCCCAGTCTATGAAATCTTCATGGTTCAATACAAAGTGCTGATACAGGCACTTCAAATTTTCCTGTTCATCCCGTGAGAGCTTCGCTCCGTTTTCATACCGCAAAGTGTCGGCATACAGGATAAAACCATCCACTTTTCCTGATGAAGCCCGAAACTCACCATTTCCAATAATAGCAATATCGCCACATACAAATGTAACCGAAGAAGAAGTGGTATGGATTTTCATAATTGCTTCGATCATCTGGTAATATCACCTCTCATCTCCGGGCGATACCATTCTCCACCCGGATGTCTGCACCCGAATCACAGGGCGGAAAACGTCATAGTCATTGTGTATTTCGTTATCCTCCCGGACCTCCGGTTTACGGTGGGGGGAACAGGGAAGATACCCAAGCAAAGGCCCCATGCCGCCGCAGATATTGCAGCCGCCGTCGCCGCCGCAGGTGGTCAGTGTTTTCCCGTCCACCAGCTCCCGTTTATAGGGGTCGTAGGCGATGGACAGGCCAAAGAAGTTGGGCTGCTCCATATCGTATGGCTTGCCCTGCTCTTCCTCGCTTTCATAGTGGTGCAGATGCAGGGAGTAGTCCAGCCCATCTCCCCAGGGGAACAGGGTGCGGCATCCGCCCCCGCACAGATAGGCCCACTCATCCGGCGTGGGAAGGCTGGCTGCCAGTTCCCACAACAGGGACCGCTGAAACTCCGGGTAGGTCATGGGATGGCACAGCCACGCCCGCCAGCTGTCGCCATGGCGTTCAAAGCGGACGGTTTCGTGTATTTCAAAACTCCGGCCGTCCCGGCCTGCCCACTTTCGCAAAGCATCCAGCCAGTCCGGGTGGGCGGTGATACGGGGGTCGTTCATGGGCACGCTCTCCCAGCCGATCTCCTCCGGTTTTCTGCCCACAAACAGGGGGCCGATGGTCACCTGGCGAACCGGGGCCATGCCTTGCCGGAGAAACGCCTCCGCGGTGCCCTCATATTCGATCTCCGCGAAAAAATCCGCCAGTTCCTCCTGGCTGGCCTTGTCCATCCCCTGGGCAAAGCTTTCCCAGCCAAGCGTCACGGTATCGCCCGGGACAAAGACAAACTCCCGGCCACCTTTTTCAAATATACCCGTTGTGCAGCTTTGCCCCCAGCGGGAAAAGGCGTACAGCTCCTTGAAGGCAAGGCCATAACGAGCCCCCAGGGTCTGCATCAGCCAGAGCTTATCGGACAGTTTCAATGTATCAAATTGTGGGCGAAATAAATTCTCGTTCATAGCCGCGCACCTCACAGCAAGTCCGCCTTGATACCGCACCGTTCCAGCACCGGCAGCACCTGTTCCGGCTTGGAGGACATGAGAGTTATATGTTTGAGATTGGGGAACTGGCGCAGTTCCGCCTCGGTAATGGTGTTGAGATCAAAGGCGCCGTCCTCGCCATCCCAGAACGGGCAGAGCTGGGTATAGATCTCGCTGCCGCCATCCATCTCGATCTCTGTCACCTCTGGGGCCAACCGCGCCGGGATCGGGTATTGTTCCAGCCACTTGCGAATTTCCGGGATGGGTTCATACCCTTCCGCGTCCAGGTCGATCTTGCGGCGGCTGTACTCTCTGGCGAACTCATAGGCATCCAGTTTCGGGGCCAGCAAGCCTTTTTCGTACATCAGCACTTCCATGACCGCCAGCTTGAAGTTGAAGGTAGTAAAGTGCAGCACGGATTCCGTCGGCTTGGGCAGCTTGTATTTCTGCGCTTTCGCCGTCTTTTTCTCCGGCTCTTTCCAGCTGATCTGCACCATGGCGGAGAGGGCCTCCAGCTTTGTTCTCTGGGCGGACCGCTCTTCCGGGACAGGGCCCGGCAGGCGGGTATAAACGGTAAAGCCACCGAATTGCAGGGTATGGGCAACGCCGCCAAAGTCCTTCCAGCTGGCCTCCCGGTAGTCTTTGGACCCGATCCAGACCGCTCCGTCAAATGCTTGCCGCACCGCATGCTCCCCCTGCGCCGCTACCCGGACGCCAAGGGTTTTGATGGTCTGCTCATCCTCCTCCAGCCAGCTCTGGAGCCCAAGCTCGTCCCACAGGGCAAGGGCCTGGGTATAGGGGGTCTCCCGGCCTGTAAGGGGGCTTTTCCGTGTTCCGTTTTTCAGAACGATGCGGGCGGGCCCCAGCTTTTCCGCCAGCTGCGACAGGGTAAACGGCGGCGTAAAGACCGACCCCAGAATGGTCAGGCTGTCCTTTTTGAGAACGATTTTTCGCTCCGTGGCCTTGGGCGGCAGAAAGACGGGCAGATTCGGGTACACTTCTTTGTACTCCCGCCATTCCAGCTTTTTGGGCTTATTGGCCGAGCGCAAAAAGCCCCAGAAGTCGACGGGGTAACGGAACACCGGCCCGACCCCATCCCGCCGGGTGACGATGACCACCGTGCCGTCGGTGAGTATTCCGATGTGCTGCATTTTCTCTCCGCCGAACATTCCCGGACGGATGCGCAGCACTTCACGGGTGTTGCTGTTCATGAGCTGGGCAAAGTCATCGGAGAGGATCTCGCCGTTCCCCTGCACCAGCAGCCAGTCCCCGGTGAACCGGCGAAGTTTCAGCCCCTCGCCCATGCCGGGCAGGGGGGCAATGCGGCACCGCCCGGTGTCCATATCCAGTTCCAGCAGGCATTCTTCCACCCGTCCCTTGCCGCTGATGGCATGGATCATGGTAATGCGGCCTGTGCCGGGAATGGGAACGGCCTCGGAGAGATGGTCGTATCCGTATAAAGGGAAGGCGTGTTTTGTTACCTTGCCCTTTTCCCAGCGGTAGATCTGCCCCTTGTACCACTCGTTGGAAAAGTAGACCCGGCCCAGCCCGTCCGCCACAATGCCGCAATGGTATTTGGTGCTCCATCCATCTTCCGGCAGAGTCCAGTTTTTCACATCCTGGCAGGTACCCCGGTCAGTCAGTTCGATCCGTGTGGCGTTGGTGGGGTCACCCACCCAGAGGGAATGGTCCGCCCAGCAGAGGGTGCGGGGCGGGCCGTCGTACCCGATGGGGGACGGTTCGGCCCAGTTGAGGGTGGCTGGGTCCTTGCTCAGCAACGCCCGGCCAATGATCCCGCTGCCGGCGGCCCTGGACGCGGCATAGAGTTCATTTTCTGCGGAATAAGTAAGACACCCGAGGTGCGGCAGGCTGTGGGCGCGGATCACCTTGGGCGGACGGCAGCGCAGGTCGGCCACACAGCCGTTTTTCCATTCCTCCGCGTCCCGGCTTTTCCACTCGCCCGCCGCGAAATCCCCTGCCAGCGAATTGAAGAAATAATCGTACTCATCCTGAAGGATATATTCCTCGCAGGGCATCTGCTTCCCGGGGTCCTGCTCCCTGGCATGGTCGCCCCATTTTCGCCCTTGCTGTTTCATCAGGTGGCAATATTGCCCCTGCTTTTTGCAGTAGCGTTCCCATTCGCTGCGTTCTTCCTCCGGGATCAGGGCAAACAGATACTCGTCCTCATCGTCCAGGTTATACAGCGCCCAGCCGAAGGCAGAAAGTTCCTGCCCCAACGCCGCCGCCCCTTTTTCATGGGGCAGTTTCATATACTGGACACCGACGGCATCGAAGCGTTCATCCAGCAGCGCCGGAACCTGTGGGCCCCATTTTTCTCGAAGCCGGGCCAGCGTGTCCTGTACGGCTCCATCAAACTTCAGAATGTCCAGCGCATCATCTATAATTTGTTTGAACTCTGCCATAGGTAGTTTCTCCTTTTTCCAAGGCCCGCATTGCCGTGACAGACATGTGGTGGCGGTCATTTTTCCAAAGTCGCCGCTCTCACTCTTACAGTACTCAGTCCCCAGGCACTTACGGATCGGGAAATTTGCTTTGAAGAAAAATTCATATAGTTTACGTCGCTCTCTCGAACCCTACTGTCAGCCTAGATCTGGCTGAAAATTTCCCGATACCGTTCTCGCAGTTCATCAGGAGCTGCTTCTACCACTTTCTGACCACCCTTTGCGCTGGCTTTGCCCCAAATTACATAGCAGACCGTTTCCCATGCGTATTGCAGCACTTCCTCCGGGCTGGCTTCTGTTTCCTCGGCGGGTTCCTCGTCCTCGTCATCATCCTCGTCGGAGGAAAAACCGCTTGGAACGATCTCGGACAGGTGGATTTTTGCCTCCAGCAGAGCGTCCAGGCTTTCTGCGTTTGCCATCCACGCGGCATAGTCCTTGGAATACTTCATGTTCTGCATGGACAGCACCCCACGGACAAATACAGGGACGGTATCGACGGTAAATCCGAACTGTTTCACATATTCCCGGATGAATTTTTCCTGTAAGTGGGAGTGCTCATCATCGCAGAGATCGAGATAATCCCATACCAGCTGCCGCCACTCTTGCCCCAGCATTCCCAGGGCGAACACGGCAAAACTTCCGGGGAGCGCGCACTGCTCATCGCTGAGATTGGTGTACTGCTCATATTGCCGCATGGCAAGCCGGGCGTACCGTTCCATCAGGGGGTGGAGGCCGGGGTACTGCACGGCACAGGCAAAGAGCTGGTTTATTCCCTTTTTGGGCAGGCCTGTGATGGGAAGATACCTCTTTTCCGGCCCTTTGAACTCCACCGCATAGCTGCGGGGAAAATCCTCCTGCTCCAGAACCTCACACAGGTAGTTCAGCACTTCACGGCAGCATTCCTCCGTGTTGTCCCCGGCAGTGATCCGGATCACGGCAAAGGCATCGTTGGCCGATGCGGTGAAGTGCTCTGTTTTTCTCTTTTGCAGAGAGATCGGTAGCCTGCCGGTTCCATGTTCCCGGAGCTTTTTCACCATATCAGGACGGACTTTCTCTACCAGGCCAAAGAGGTAATTGGTGTCCAGATACTGAAAGTCCATACCATATACCTTATAGCTCACCGCCACATAGCAGGCGAAACGCAGCAGCGGCTGTGGGACTTCCTCTGCACAGATTCCTGGTTTCAGGGAATACTCCCGATCCCAGAAGTGATCATCTTCATTGCCTGTCACGGCAAAATATTTCTCCTGCAGCTCCCGTTTCAGCATATTAAGTAAACAGTGGTCAATTTCACCCCACCGGCTCTGGCGGCGCAGGTTTTCGCTGAAGGCGATGGCCTTTTCCGCATCCAGGGTCTCGGCCCGCTGCGCTTCGGTCCATTCTCTCACCAGAGCGTGCACCTCAAAGGGCGCGCCTTGACTGCTGACCACTACCGGCGGCCAGAGGGAATCAAGCCGCGTGATTCTCCCGTCGATGGCGTCCTGGATGCACTGGTCAAAGAGCGGTTGCAGTTCTTCCTGTACCTCGGGCTTCATCCAGTAACAGCGCCCGTCCGCACTGTTTCGTTTTGGTAAATTCATTTTAGGCCACCTCTTTCCAAAGAATCAAAAATGCCCCACGTCATTCTGTCACTTGGACAAGCCGACGCAGGGCGTGAAAAGGCCGCACAGAACCAAGACCTGTTTTCCCAAGGCCCTGTGCCTGACGATATTCTTCTGTCTTTCCCGTCCGTTTGGACATGGGTACCGATCTCTATCCATTTGCTTTCACCTACCGCCCACTTTTATCCGCTCCATCTCGTCCACCAGAGCCCTGACCTGGAAGTCCACCATGTCCTCCGACACTTCCGGGAACAGAAACGGCATGGTGTCGGGGACGGCCTTGTGCACCATCATCATGCTGAGGGCCAGATTGCCAAACAGCCGGGGATCCATACTTTCCACAGGGAGGCCAAAAATGGAAAGCAACTTCCCATAAAAACCGACCTGGTCCTGTCGGAAAGCCTGGAAATTCTCCTCGGAAAGGCATCGGCGTACCTGCTGCTCCTCCTCGATGGACAAGACAGCGACTCCACTTTTGGCTCCATAACAGCAGTTTTTTAGGAAGATTTCCACTCCCGCCCGCCAGCTGAGCCCGGGGTCCTCCATCAGGGACCTGGCATGGTCCAGCAGCTGGGGCTGCTGGTAGCGCAAAGCGTGAAGCACCAGTTCCTCCTTGGAGGAGAAGAAACTGTAGAAGAAGGTCTTGGAGATCCCTACTTCTCTGCACACAACATCAATACTGCTGTGGATCAAGCCCCGGTCCGCGATACACCGGATCATGGTGGCCATCAGGTCCTTCTTTACCTGTTCTCTCTCCTCATCGGAATACGCCTTTCTTGCCACAAGCCGTCACCGCCCTTTAAAATACAAAATCAAAAAATAGTATTTATTTGTATTATAGCGAAACTGGACTGAATTGCAAGACTGTTCCTTAAAAATACGCCGGGGGATGCAGTGTGCTGCTTTCGGGATGCCCTCGGTGCCGCTCAGAGTACACGGAAGCCGTTCATCCGAAGAGTGTTAAAAAGTATACCAGCGCACCAGCGCATCTGTAAGGTGCCCAAAAAGCGGCGGCTGGAGTTCCTCATCTCCGAGGATCACAACAGCATCACTAGAAAGAGCAAAGCCCACTACGCCATGATCGAGGCGGTAGCGTCGAAGCCCAGGAGGTCAAGGAAAACACCCAAGCAGCAGAGAAAAGGCACATATCCCGTTTTGGGATATGTGCCTTTTGGGGTCATCCGTTTTGCTACGAATTTCCTTCTCCCTGTTCATGGTGATCTTCACGAAAACAAAATTCCTCATTGATTTTGATGATGATCAAAACCATGATTTTCAGAAGCTCTATATAATCCTGCTGTTGCTTCGTTTCATCCAAAGGATACGATCCATGCACATACTTGTTCCGAAGCTGGTGACCATTGCTGTATTCCGCCTGATTCAGCATAAAGTTCAGATACTGCTGTTCCGGCACCGAAAAGAGAGAACTTTCGCAACGGATAAATCCTTGCCTCTGCAACTCTTCCAACGCCGCATTGCAGTCAGAATAGTATCCGTTAACGATCACACCCTTATCATACAGATCTTTCAAAAGCCGCACTTTTTTCCAGGCGGGTATAATAGCCCCAATCGGGTCGGTTGCCAACAGGTTTCTTTGTATCAACCACTGTAAATCTCGCTTTTGAAAGTCTGCAAAATCTTCCAGGCGTACCGTTTCTTTGCGTAACAGTTCATACAGCGTTTCGTATTCATGTCCACAACTTTCTACCATCCCCAAAACAGACTGATTTGAGAACAGCAAAAATTGTGCCGTTGCGCTTTCATCCCCAGTCGTATAGATATACTTGTTACCTCTCAAGCTGGGAATTCTATCGATTTTTTCCGAACATGTTTCAAGCTCCAACAGTTCATGGTCGATTTTCCCGTCCTCGCAATAGAGTTTATATTGTTTGAATACCCGCTCTATTTCCGTTGCCATCATTTTGGCCTTTTCCAGTATGCTTGCCTCTGGGGAGCATACCGGAAACGAGAAGTTCTCTACACCAAATTCTTCTTTCAAATAGATTTCAAAAAACCACTGGAATACTTCTTCAATCACAATTCCCTGCCTTTTTAGGAAATTGGCATACACGACCAGCTGAGCGCTAAAAAGAAGGGATCTTTGCTCAAACGCACAGCCGTATCTATACTCTTTGGGCCCACGAATTCCTATGTTCTTTTCCCTCTCAGACATCTCGGAAGAGATCGCCGGAAATTCGCTGCGAAACTGGAAGTCTACATAGCCAAACAAGTAGATAAAGTTATTCAGCAAAGTAGGGTAATCAAGATTTTCTAAAAACCAGCTTGTATTGTATTGAGCACAGAGATCGGTTCCTTTCCGGGAAAGGCACCCGGCTTCCACCGGGCAATCGGGTGCAAACTCTACGCCGACGCTTGTCTCAACCCCCTGGTGGGTTTCAAAATGGTTTTTCCAAAACGCATCCAAGCGCTTTTGTGCGCGTTGCTTCAAACGAGGCGTTACCGGAAACTCTTTGTTGTTGGTGATTCTTCCGTTCAACAGGCTCTGCAGATAATTCATGTTGCAGTCATCTGAAGAAATGTATTTCTCCAGGATCTGCACTTTTTGCTCAGCACTTAATTCGTTTGGCAGAAAGCAAGGAGCTTTATCCAAGCCGAGAAAGTAATCCAACAGCAGTTCCGCGCTCTGGGGATCGTCCAGCATATGCTCCGCCAGTTCCTGCCCATACTCACGCACAACTTCCTTCTGCCGCAGGATATACGTGATCAACGGCTTCTGGGTTTTCAAAAAGAAGCGGAACGTTTCTTTCGATACCCTTCTATAGGTTTTGTGCCGTTCAAATTCTTCCCAAAAGTTGTCTCTGTACAGTTTTTCCGTGTTTTTATATGTCTCGATGAAATTCTTATCTTCCACAGTTTTCCAGAAGGCGCCGATCGTGGATGTATGGCCTGTCGCTTTTTGCGTCAGCTGGCGGAAATACTCTTCGCTCCAATCCGGGAGTTTTGCTCTGATTTGAAAAAGCTTTTGAATATTATATAGTTCCAGTGCACTGTTGATATCGCTGCACTGTGCGCCGCTTTCATATTCCGCCAGCACTTTTTCCGCACGCTCCAAGGCGCGGCCAATACTCCAATCATCATCGCTGAAGTATTTTGCCCTTTTCATCAATCACTCACCACCTAAGCAGCCTATTATCCGACTAAACCTTGCACCACATCCAAAATTTGCTCATAGGTGATGTTCTGCGCGTAGCCGAACTGCTTCTGGTATTTGTCCCACATGGCGCGCAGCTCCGGGCTCTGCCGGATCGAACGCAGAATGCCCGGCACATCCGTGATCTGCTCTGTGGTGCCCCGGTGCCGGGCGGTCGCACGCAGAGCCTCCGCGAACACGGCCCTGTCGAAGGGCTGCGTAGTCGCCAGTATGTAAGCGTCATAAAAATCTCTCGGGCGGGTATTGAACACACCGCGCCGCAGGATGGTCTCCACCTTTTCCGCCAGAACGGTCTCCACGTTATAGGCCCACAGCTCGTAACTCTTTTCTTCGTCAAAGATCTCGGCAAAGCAGTAGGGTATCGCATGGGGGGGTGATGGCGTCGCCGGTGGACACATCAATGCTCAGCGGAACGGCCAGCGTTTCAAACCTCGCTGTCAAAGCCACCCGGTATCCGCCATAGGCATCGTCCTCCCGGATCGGTGAGATCGCCCCCACCTCAAAGTTGACCGTGTCCCCGGACGGCACTGCACAGATCTGCTCCAACCCGCTGCGGATGGCGTCCGGCGTCAAAGGAAGATTTTTCAGTGTGGTGTCCAAATCCATCGTCGCCCGGTTATCCAGTCCTACCATAGCGGCCACCAGCATGCCGCCCTTCAGTACAAACTTGTCTTTGCAGGGCGAAGCCGACAGCCGAACCAGCAGCCGCTCGAACATATAGTTTTGCAAAACCACTTGAGCCGGAATATTTTTCTGCCTGGCAATGTTGCGGATCCTTGCCTTCAAACTCATGGCGTTGCTCATAAAAGCACCTCCAAATACCGGCGCAGAACAGAGGCAACGCGCATACGGGTCGCGTAGTCGTTGAGCCGGTTCAGGTCTTTTTTCGGGTCGGCCGCATACGCCTTCAGCGCCGCCAGAAACGTCTCCGTGCCCAGCCGGTTCCGGCTGCGGACACAGTCGCAGATCGTGCGCTCCAGGTCGTAGCAAGGGACGAGGTTCCCGGCGGGCGTGGGCCGCTCCGCTTTGCCCAGTTCAAACAACTCCGGCTTGATGTAATACACCTTGCACTCCGCCTTGATCGTCGCCGAGGGAGCGTACCCCGAAGGCGCCGTCAATGTGTGTTCAAAGGGCGTTCTGTCGGAAATGCCGTGCAAGAACAAGGCGGTCTCGTGGGAGAAGATGATCTGTTTCGACCGCTTGCTGATGGACAACAGCTCGTCCTCCAAATCGTCCGGCAGGATGTACTGCCCTCTTGCAATGCGGTGGATCCTGTCTGCTTTGCACAGTTTATGCAGCATCGCCTTGGAAACGCCGCGCTGCGCGGCGACCTTTGTCTCGATGATGCCGCCATGCTCTTTGGCGATCACGCTAAGTTCCGTAATATAGTCCATGCGGCTCGCCCCCACTCCATTAACTTTTATAACAATATCATACACAATATTGTTATTGTAGTCAACAGCTTCAGAGAAGCCGAAAGCCTCTCGTTTTACATATGTCAGGATGCTCCACTGGAAAATCACACAGAGAGTTCGGGTTGGTTTGGAGTGTATCCGATGCAGCCGCCATTAGGCTGAATCCATCACCAACACAAAATATTTTAGAAATTCGAACCAAGGCAATACTGTTGGTACTGCCGGTGCTTTCGAGTCCTGTGCCGAAAAGGATTTCCCGGAAAAGGGCGGGTCAGAACTGGTCAGTTTGTCCCCGGATTTTCGTCGGTGTCAAGCCGTTTCCAAGGAGCCAACCCCCGAAAAATGGCTATGGTACGAAT
>ERZ506950.942-NODE-942-length-13523-cov-6.090437_pt1 | contig 13523 bp, 11 predicted proteins | sample MGYA00512897_ERZ506950 | MGnify/ENA metagenome assembly ERZ506950
GCGCTCATCAGGCCGTGGCCGTATTCAAAATCCAGTTTCATTCGCGTTTCCTCCTCACAGGTCGTTTTTGAAGGTGACGAAGGTGCGCAGCGGCTCGCCGATCAGCGGGCGGCACCACTCCACAAAGGCGTCGGTCACACCGTTGCCCCGCCGGTTGATGAACTCGTCGGGCATGGTGCGCTCAGTGAGCATGACCTGCTGGATGGGGATGTGGATGGGGCGCACGGCGTACTCCGCGCCGGGCAGACGCTCAAAGCCGATCATCACACCGGTCTTGCCCCCCACGGCGGCTTTCACCGCCTCGGCGCCGGCGAGAATGGCTTCCTCCCGGTCCACCGAGGACTGGAAGGCGATGGAGGCCCGGCCGCAGATGCCGGGCTTTTCGCTGCGGGCCTTGATGCCCAGCTTCTTGATGACCAGGTTGGCCAGATGGGCGCTCACGTCGCCGTAATAGGTGGCGCGACCCACCTGAAAGATGGGTTCCACGATGGGTTTTCCGTCGGGGCCGGTGAGGCCTTCGCTGGCCACCACCACAACGCCGCCCTTTTTCTCCATAAGGGCCTTCACATCCGCCAGGAACGCCTCCTCGATGAAGGGACGCTCGGGCAGATAGATAAGGTCGGGACCGTCCCCGTCGCCCGAGCGGGCCAGAGCGCTGGCGGCGGCGATCCAGCCGGCGTTGCGGCCCATTGCCTCCACCACGCTCACGTGGATGGGCAAGGCCCGCACGTCCTGGCTGATCTCGCTTACGGTGGCCGCGATGTAGCGCGCGGCACTGCCGAAGCCGGGGGCGTGGTCGGTCACCGCAATGTCGTTGTCGATGGTTTTGGGGATGCCCACCACCTGTACGTCCACCCCCAGTTCCCGGCAGGCGCTGTACACCTTGCCGCAGGCATCCATGCTGCCGTTGCCGCCGTTGAAGAAAACGTATTTGATATCATTCTTTTCGATCACACGGGCAATGGTCCGATAGTCCTCCGGCTCCAGATGATCACGGCTGGTGCCGATGGCAGAGGCGGGAGTGAAGGGCAGCAGCTCCAGCCGCTGCTCATCTACGGTCTTCATGTCCAGAAACTGCTCCCGGATGACTGCGCCGCTGCCGCCGATGGCGGCATAGATCTTATCAATACAGTCATGTTTTTTTGCTTCCTTCACGGCGCCGTAGAGCGACGCATTGATCACCGCCGTGGGTGCGCCACCGTGAACGATCAAGGCGTTTCCATTCATAGCTGTCCCTCCTTATCGATTATTGAACGGCACAGAAAACGCGGCGCCCCTTCACAAAAGTGGCCTTTACCGCGCCTTCGTCCGAAATGACCGTCAGGTCCGCGTCATAGCCAGGAAGTATCCGTCCTTTGCGGCCGCCCAAGCCCAAAAGATCGGCCGGATTGGCACTGAGCAACCGGCTGATCTGATAGGGCGGCAGATCCGTGAACTGGCGCAAATTTGCAAATGCTTTGCACATGGTGAGCGTGCTGCCGGCACGGCTGGCACCGTCCGCCAGCATTGCGTCACCGTTCTTCACAACAATGTCGTTCACTCCCAGTTTGAACCTGCCATCGCCCAACCCGGCAGCCATAATGCTGTCGGTAACGGCAATGACCCGCTCCAGGCCCTTGGCTTTCAGCAGGATGCGCACCGTGCCGGGATGCAGGTGGATTCCGTCACAGATGGCCTCAGCATACACATCGCTTTCCAGCACCGCGCCGCTGATGGCCGGAAAGTGCTGGTGGAGCAATTTCATTGCGTTGAAGGTGTGGGTCGCACTGGCTGCGCCGCAGCGGATGCAGCGCCATGCAGTATCATAATCAGCCCCGGAGTGCCCAATTGAGACAGAAACGCCCGCCGCCACCGCCTGCGGGATGAACTGCTCCACGCCCTCCACTTCGGGGCTGACCGTGACGCGCCGGATTTGCCCGCCGCTGGCGGTCTGATACTGCATGAACCTGGAAATATCCGGCGTCTGCAGCAGGTGTTCCGGCATGGCGCCCTTGTATTCAGCGCACAGATAGGGGCCTTCCAAATGGATCCCCAGGACCGCTGCGCCTTCGGTAATATCTGGAGCTGCCACGCCGATGGTGCGTACATATTGGAGCAGTGCCTCATGGCTGTCGGTGAGCAGAGTTGGCAAGAAGCCGGTCACGCCTTGACTGGCAAAGAAAGCGCTCACCTTGGTCAGACCCTCCCGGTCGGCTCCGTTCATATCCACCCCCACAGCGCCGTGCGTATGGATGTCGACGAATCCGGGCATCACCAGAAGTCCGGATGCATCCATCTCTTCTGCCCCGGAAACCGGCAGTTTCTCGCCCACGGCGGTAATGCGTCCGTTTTCCACCAACACCTCGCTCTTTTTCATACCGTCTGGCAGGCAGACCGTGCCGCCGCGGATCAGCCAGGAACCTTTCATTCTTTTTCCGCCTTTCTATAAAAGCTGCAGGGCCGGGACTCGATTCACATCCCGGCCCTGCAAGTCCGTGTGGAACTGTTGCGCACAGGCCGCGCAGCAAGCTTACTTGTCGTTCAGCACGATCGCCTGTGTCAGGTGACGGGGGCTGTCCGCGTCGATCCCCTTTTTCTCTGCGATGTAGTAGCCGAGGAACTGGCCGATCAGGCCGATCAGTGCCGCGCTGCGGGCCGCGTCATATCCACAGCCCAGCTCCAGATGATAGGCAGCGTCCGGCATAGCGGCTGTCACGCCCTCGCCAATGGCCACGGTCACGCCACCGTAGCTGTTCATCTGGCTGAGCAGTGCCGCATCTTCTTTCAGCGTGTCGGGATGGGCAAGCGTCACCAGCAAAGTTTTGTCATCCACCAGGCTCATGGGACCGTGGCGGTATTCCAGGCTGTAGTAAGCTTCGCTGTTGGCGATGCCCATCTCCTTCATTTTGTTCATGCACTCATTGGCCACACCGTAGTATTCGCCCTGGCCAAGTGTAATGTAGAGGTCCAGTTCCGGATGCTCCGCCACGATGGTGCGCGCCAGGTCATCAGTGGCTTTCAGCAGACGGCGAGCGTGGTCAGGATAATCAGCCAGGCTGTCCAGATCCGCCTTGCGGCCTGCGGCATGCAGCGACAGCACGCAGGCCAGATAGACCATGCTGGTAAAACTGCGGGTCATGATAACACTGTCCTCGGCAGTCTCCGGGCTCAGGACAAATGCGTCATTGTACAGCCGGCTGTCAGCATCGCAAGTAATGGCCAGAGTCTTCACCTCCGGCAGTGCTCTCACCTTGTCGATGGCCATGCGCACCTCTGTGGTATAGCTTTTGCGGGTAATGGGCAGGATCAGGACCCTGCGCCCCGGTTTCACATACACACGGGGGAAGAAGTACAGCTCGCTGCAGCACACCGCCCTGGCGGGAACATCATTGAATTCGCTGAAAATGTGGGCAGCCGTCTGGGCCAGATACAGACTGGTGCCGCAACCTGTAAAAATCAGCTCATCGTATTTTTCGGCAAACACCTTGTCCAGGGTTTCCCGGATGGCAGGCATTGATGCGTTGATCGCAGCAAAGGAATCGGCCTGACCGTAGATCTCCGCATAAGTCAAAGCGCTGTTTTTCTTTTCCATATTCAGGTTCTCCTTTCAGCATCGGGCGGCACCGCCGCCAAAACGATTCGGTCATTCCTGAGCCCACTGGTCAGAAGCATCGAAACGTGGTTTCATCAGCGTCTCCCCCCTTCTGCATCACAGCCGGATCACAGGGATATCCAGCAACTGTGCGGCGCGCGCCATCCGGTCAGCCACATCAGCCCAGACCAGACTGTAATGATGCGCCATGCCGCTGTCTGCGATCTTCTGCACCAGATCCAGCACCGGAGTCTCAACTTTTACATTCACCATGCATCCACGGGTATTGCGCACGGTCTTCACGCCGGTACCGCTCAGAAGGAACAGCCTGTACCGGCCATCGATGTTGGTCAGCCGCGCGGCCGTCACCGGCCCTTCTTTGAGCGCGCACCAGAACGCAGTGCCCTGCCCCAAAAGCGGGTGATTGCACATCGCAACGCCGTCCCGCTCATCGTGCAGGCTGGGCGCAGCGTTGCCACAGTGCCAGAACGTCACCGTATTTTTTCCTTCATCCAGATCGATGAGATCTGTTACAAACGTGGGAAGCCCCGTGAGCTGATTCTGCATCACGCCGGCCAGCCCTGCATCCACGTCGCCTTCACAGGCGATGGAGATTCCTTCGTCTGCCAGACGGCCCAATACCGCACAGGGGGTGGTGTGCAAATTTCCCATTTCGGGCCAACACTTGATAGCGGCATAATCATATTTCTGCTCCGGCATCAGCTCTTTCAGGACCAGATACAGCCGGGCATGGTTTTCCAGATGGCCGTCGGGCAGCGCCGTTGCATCCCATGTGCCGCTCACCCTCTTCATCTCGGCCTCCACCTCGCTCCAGGGCAGGGCGGACATCCGGTCAAAGACGACCTTCAGGTCGGTCTCTTCCATATCGATGCCAAAGGTTCGGCGGATCACTGTTTCGTCAAACGCGCAGTTGTAGAATGCGGTTGGCCGATAGCCAAACAGTCCGAAGGTCATTCCCTTCATGCTGTGGACCAGCGCCTGGGCAGTGAGTTCCTCAAAAAGTTCTTTTTGGACCCGTTCCTCTTCCTTATTTCCATAGAGGATACGGGCTGGAGCATCAATGCGCTTGAGGGCCGCTCCGTTCATAGTAGCGCAGCACAGTGCATTGGCATAGAGTCGGTCCTGCCGGACCCACTGTTCCTCCCGGGGGGCCCACAGGATCATCGGCTTGCTCAGCCGGTCTGCAAGGCCGCAGGCGATATCATCCCCAGTGAAAGCTCCGTACAGTTGGATCACCAGATCCACCTTGGCTGCCGCAAAGGCATCCGCGCATTGTTCCATCTCTTCACGGGTGCACACCACCCTTTCAAAGGCTGTCAGGGTGCAGTGAGCCGGAAGATTCTTTTTCAGCCAGTCTCCATAGTCCGCCAAACGACGCTCGGGCAGCTGGCGTGGCCATCGGCCGGATAATGTGACGACAAAGCCTACGTTCAACCTGTGTTTCATGGTCATCCCCTTCCAGCAGCCATCTTGCTCTATCTGGATGTTCTCTCACACGGTATGCGCAGAGCCGGACAAACGAATGATGTTCTCCACATCTTTGGTCAGCGCCTCGTTCGCAAACTGGCTCAGCTTCCAGGAATGACCCTGGTGATTCAAATGCTCAAGCCCCTCCTGATAGTGCTGCACATATTTATAACGGATCTCCGTGCCAAAGTTGATCTTGGCCACCCCCAGCTTGATGGCGTCTTTGATGACGCTTTCCTCCATGCCGGTGCAGCCGTGCAGCACCAACGGGATATCAGTGAACTCGCGCACCGCTTCCAGCACTTCAAGATGAATGTCCGGCTTGCCTTGGTAGTAACCGTGGGCATTCCCGATGCCGATGGCCAGGGTGTCCGGCTGGCACAGTTCCAGAAAACGTCGGACCTCTTCCGGATCCACAATGTTTTTGTTCTCCATCGGGACACCGTTGTCCAGACGAAGCAGTTCTCCGATCTCCGCCTCCACCGGCACATCAAAATGGCGCGCCACGTTGATGACCTCGTTGGTCATAGCCGCGTTTTCCTCGATAGGGCGGGTGGAGCCGTCGATCATCACACTGGTGAAACCAAGCCGCAGCGCCTCCATGCAAATGGCAAACCCGTCGCCGTGGTCCAGATGGATGGAAACAGGAACGTCCACTTTATTGGCGCACCACTTGGCCACTTCCACAAAAAAGTCGTTTCCGGAATAGGCGCCGGTGGAAACATAGTGGGCCAGGATGATGGGACTGCGCAGGTTTTGGGCTGCTTTGCAGCACGCCCAGATGATGTCGTAGTTTCCCCCCTGGGTGTTGATGGCCGGGATGGCGAATCCTTCGCGGGAGGCCCGTTTCAACAATGAAAGGTTATTTGTAAGCATAATGTATTCCCTCCTTAACGCGGACCGATCGGCATATCATCCTTTGACTGCACCAGCCACCAGCCCCTTGACCATATATTTTTGGAAGAAGAAGAAGAGCAGCAGCATCGGCACAGTGCCAATGATGGAAATGGTATTGATCAGCGACCAGTCATAACTCAGTTCGCCCAAGTAGCGCATCGCCACACCGGCCGACATCGTGCGCAGCGAGTCATTCTGGATCAAAGTGATGCAGTGCAGATAATCGTCCCAGGTCATAAGGAACGAATAGATGCCCACTGCCAACATACCGGGCTTCACAAGGGGTACAACAATGCGCCAGAGCACTGCGATCCGGGACGCGCCATCCACATAGGCGGCCTCCTCCACCGCAGTCGGTACACTATCAAAAAAGCTGCTCATCAGCATCACCGTGAAAGGCAGCATCGCTGCGGTCAGAGCAAAAACCAGTCCCGTCAGCGTATTGATGAGGTGCATCTTATTCATCAGATCATATAGGCTGATCATTCGGCTGACGACCGGGAACATCTGGCTTGAAAGCAGCAGAGCCACCACGATGCCATTCCACTTAAAGTGGAAACGGCTCAGTCCGTAGCCCGCCAATATGGCCAGGCAAGTCGTGATCAGTGCTGTGGCGCCCGACACGATAAAATTGTTTTTGTAATAGACAAAGAAATCGTTGTTTTCCGTGAACAGTTTGATATAGCTTTCCACCGTGGGCGCATCCGGGAAGAATGTGGGGATCGCCCGATATGCTTCCATATTTGTTTTGAAACTGGTGATCAGCACCCAGTAAAGGGGAAAAAGCAGGAAAAACAGAATCAGAATCAACAATGCCCATTTACCGGCCGAAAGCAGGGCGTTTCTCTCCTTCATGGCTCAGACCCCTCCTATCAGTTCATATCTTCCGCTTGGAACAGTTTGCGATAAACCGCAACCACAACGATCATCAGCAGCATCCAAATCGTGGTCACGGCTGCGCCGCTGCCCAGGTTGTTGGAAACGAACGCTTCTCGATAACTGAGCACCGCCAGGGTGGTGGTGGATTCGCTGGGACCGCCGCCGGTCATTGTCCAAATCAGGGGGAACTGTTTAAAGTTCTCTATGATCGCCATGCTCACCACGATGCTTATGACGCTTTTCATATAGGGAATCACAATGGCAAAAAACCGTTTTGCCCGAGACGCCCCGTCAATTGTCGCCGCTTCCAACATATCGTCCGGAACATTCTGCAGACCGCTCAAAAGCAGCAATGTGGTAAGGGGCACCTGTTTCCACAAAGCGGCGATCGCCACGCCCAGCAGCGCTGTATTGGGGTCATTCAGCATGGCAAAATCGGTGACCGCACCGCCGGTGATCACACCCACAACATATTTCAACAGGCCGTATTGCGGCTGAAAGATCCACATCCATACAAGGGCGGAAATGATGGTGGGCACGACCCAGGGCATCATCATAAGGCTGCGAATGAGCCGCGCGCCTTTCATGCCAGAGTTCAGGATCACCGCCAGCGCCATGCCCAGAATAAACTGAGCAAGCACTACGCCCACCACAAACAGCAGCGTATGCACCACCGCCGGGCCCAGTTTTCCGCTCTGAAAGAGTTTGATGTAGTTTTCAAAATTATTCCAGACGCCGGGTGCCCCACTGATGATGTTCTTGATGCGATATTCGGTGAAGCTTTTGATCACTGAATCGATCACCGGCACAATGATGAACACGATCGTGATCAACATTGTGGGCGCGATCAATGCCAAACTGAACAACTGATCGCCAGTGTTCTTTTTCAGCTTCAGGCGTGGCTGTCGGGCAGCCGTGGAAGTGGTCATTTTTGAATACCCCCTTTGATAGATTCAGCCGGCACAGGCGCGGCAAAACTTTGCAATTGGTCAAAACAGCCGCGATCCCCGTCATTCTTCAGATGTCTTCAGCCGCTTTGAACGCGGGCGGAACGCCCGGCGCATCCCTTTTTCTCGTTATACTTACGTGTGTATCCAGCTGAAAGCCTTTCCTTTCTCAACGAATGCTTCCAGCCCTTGTAAGGCCGATCATGCAGGCGGCCGTCCAACTACGTTTTGGCTCATGGTATGCAGCGAATCATCCTCTTCGCAGCCTTTCCTTCACGCCTCCCGCCTCGACGTCTTGTCCCGCATTTTATCAACACGTATGTACATCTTCTTGCCTCATTATACGGATCCGCCAGGGGAAAAGTCAATCCCCGTTGTTCATTTTCGTCGTTCATACAGTTTTCAAGGGCTTCGGATGTACAATCCTTCCAATGAAGACGAATGCCTTTCTGTTGCCTTCTGCCACGCTTGCGCAAGTGTGTGTTTCAACGGAAGCGGCAGGGATGAGTTTCCATTTCTTGACAAAAAGCATTTCCAGGGGATATAATAATATTGATTATCAAGCTTAATACACTCGTGATTATATGATGAGGTGCATCCCATGTCTTCCAGCACATTGCGCAAGCCCGCTACCCGCAAGGACGTAGCTCGCCTGGCAGGCGTGTCGGAAACGATCGTTTCCTATGTACTCAACAACAATCGATACGTCGCTCAGGACAAACGTGAGCGGGTACTGCAGGCAGTGAAGCAGCTGCAATATCGTCCTAACAACATCGCACGTGCTCTGCGGGGCAAACGCAGCGGGCACATTTTGTTCATCGCTGACAATATTGCCGACGAGCATTTTGGGCGCATCATCCGCGAAATGGAACAATTGGCCTATGACCGCGGATACTTGATCAGCCTGACCGCAAGCCGCAACGACCCGGATTTTGTCTCCCAGATCATCAGCCGTCAAGTGGATGGGATCGTGATCAGTTCTGTCAGCCTTGAAGAACGATACGTTTTGGAGCTGGTGGATTCAGGAGTGCCCGTAGTTCTTCTGATGAATCGGGAGTACTCCGATGAGATCGATGGCCGCGCAGGCCGTGTATACACCGGTATTCAGCGCGGCATGGAAGATGCCGTCCGCCTTTTGCAGGAGCGCGGCCGCCGCTCCATCGTTTACATCGACCGTGTAAGCCGCCGGGGCCATTTCAGCAGCATGGACGATATGCGATACAGCGGATTCTGCAATGAAATGCAGCGCAGCGGGCTGCCCTTCTCTGCAGAAAATATCATGACTGGCTACCCAAATGAGGAAGCGCTGTTCGAGGGGCTGTGCAGCCGTCTGCGCTTGGGCATGCGGATCGATGGCTTGGTAGGTCGAAACGATAATCTTGCCTGCTTATCTTTGGCTGCACTCCATCAATGCGGCTTTTCCGTGCCGAAGGATGTCTCGGTGATCGGCTTCAACAATTCCCGCATCGCTGCCTGCACACAGCCCGGTCTGACTTCTGTAGAGATCAACCGTCCCGAAGTGGCACGCGCGATACTGGCTATGCTCGATCGGATGTTTGCCGGCCAGGCCCCCGGGAAGGTCCGCATCGACACCCGCATTATCCATCGGGGCAGCGTGTAACGCGCCTGCCGCCAGCGGAAAGCACTTCCCCGCTATAACCACCCGCAGGAAAGCAACGCGCTGTTCCTGCGGGTGGTTTTTTCCGTTGTCCGCTCCATTTTCTCGGTTCCCCAAAATATCCATACGTGCTTATTCCTCTTTTCAGCAATACCATTTTGTGTTTTGCCAGCGATGTTTTTAGCGCAATGTCATCGGCATTATCCACAACAAGCTCTCGCAATTTAATGCTATTTGAACAAAAATAGTCAAAATCAGTTAAAACATATTGACATTTATCCCCTGCTTGTGTTTAACTGAGGACAAGCTTACAAGCCGGTTTGTTTTTTGGATCATGTACATACGTGTTTACATCGCATCATCCAATCACAGTTTTGGGAGGGAACAACATGAAAAAAATCGTATCGCTTTTACTGACGTTTGCCATGCTGGCTCTCACAGTGTCCGGCTGTGGCGGCAGTCCTGCTCCGTCAACCAGCACCACAGAAAGCACCGGTGAACCGGTCACGATCAAGTTCGCAAACTATGCCGTTCTTGAAGAAGGGAACCGCGAGTTCTGGGAGAATGTCAAAACGAATTTTGAAAAGGAAAACCCTGATATCACCATCGAATGGGTAAGTGCTCCCTTTGGTGAGCTACTGCAGCAAGTGATCAACATGGCCGGCGGCGGCGAACGGGTCGATTTGATCTTCGGCGAGCTGGACTGGATCCCCAGTCTGGTGGATTCCGGCCTGATCTGCCCTGTTTCTGATGTGTTGACCGAAGAATATCTGAGCGACTTCTATCCGAACGTTTTGGATGCTCACACAATGGACGGAGAGGTCTACGCCGTTCCGATGTATGTCGGCCCGTATATCCTGTACTACAACGCCGACCTGTTTGAGCAGGCCGGTCTGGACCCCAACGCACCACCGACCACATACGATGAAATGCTTGTGGCTGCCGAAAAGCTGTCTCAGCTGACCGACAGTGAGGGCAACCCCGTTTATGCATTTGGTCAGTCCACCGCTTCTGTGGCTGTGACCGGCGCTTCTCTGATGAGCATGGTATACAATTTTGGCGGTCAGATCCTGGATGAAAACGGCGCTCTCAGCATTGACAATCAGGGCTTTAAAGACGCCTGCAACATGTTGAAGACCCTGCATGAAAAAGGCTACAATCCCCCGAACGCGAAATTGAAAGACCTGCGCAATCTGTTTGCGCTTGGAAGACTGGCCATGTACTACGATCAGTCCTGGGGATTTGCCGGCATCGAACCGATCAATCCGGATTCTGTCAACTTCACGATGACCGCAATGCCTCTGGCGGGAGGCGAAGGGACTGGCGAAAGCCTGATCCAGTCCCATTGCCTCATGACCGTTGATAACGGAGACGCGAAGAACGAAGCTGTTCGCAAGCTGATCGAATACATCATCACCAACGATTGCCTGAGCGACCGTATGTCCAACGAGACGCTGGCTTTCCCCGTCAAGGAAGAAATGGCCGACGCCATCGAAGGCAGCGCCATTCTGCAGGGTGCAAAAGACGCCGTTACGGTGGCAAAGGGCTACACCCTCATTCCTCAAACCAGCGATCTCTATTTGGAACTGTGCACCCTGGCTCAGAACATCACCATTGGCGGGCAGGATGTTGACAGCGCTATTCAGAATTTCAAAACAAATGCAGAAGCCATTCTAAACGGTTGAACGGCAGAAAGGCAAGGACGCAAGTGAAAAAGATGCTGCTTGATCATGACCGTGCAAAAGAGATGGAGCTCCTGTATCGCAAACAACTTCTGGAGATCATGCAGGAATGGGCAGACCATGTTCTGGACGCGCAATACGGCGGATACACCACAAATTTTGACGAAAACTGGAAGCTGACCGGGCGCCAGAAAAACATCTGGGCGCAGGCAAGGCAGTCTTATATGTTTGCCGCCATCCAGACCAAAATAGACAATGACTCCAAATGGGGTTCTTTGTCGAAAGCCGGAGTGGATTTTATCGTTCAGCACGCTTACGCCGGAAATGGGCGGTGGAATTATGAGTTAAGCGAGGCCGGAACAGATGTACTGGAAGGAACAACGACCATTTTTACTGATTTGTTCGTTCTAATGGCTCTGTCTGAATTCTCGCTGGCCACCCAGACCGAGCAGTACGCCGGGCTCATCAACGAAACCTTCCGCGCGGTCGAAGCGAATGTCTTTGATCCCAATTTCAAAGATATCGCCCCTCACGTCTGGGAACCGGGTGTTGAGCGTTACTCAGTCTACATGATTGCCCTCAACGCCGCCATGGTCGCGGGACAGGTTTTAGGTCAGCAGAGAGTACGGCCGTTCATTGAAAAATGTATGGATAAAATCCTCTGCTTTTTTGACCAGAATGACAGCGGATTTTTGCTGGAGAGCCTGCGAGCGGACAAGACGATCATAGATACTGCCGCAGGGCGGCAGGTCACCCCGGGCCACATCTATGAAGGCATGTGGTTCTGTATGCAGGCCGCATGGGCTTTGAAGGATAACGCGGCTATGGAGCGAGCAAGCCGCATCATCGAAAAAACCTGCACACGTGCAATCGATAAAAAGCACGGGGGCATCATACACCGTTTTGATTGTCTGGGATACGCGCCACAGGATGAACTTTCAACAGACACTGGCGTGCTTCGGCCAGACGATAAGGTGGATTGGGTGCAATGCGAATCGCTGTATGCGTTCGCCTTGCAGGCGGCGTATAAGAACGATGCGGCTTCCTGGAATGATTTCCTTGAATTGCACGATTACTGCCAAAAGAATTTCCGTCCTCCTCAGGGGGGTGACTGGTACCCTTTGCTGAGTGCCGACGGAGCAGTCCTTCGGAAAAACAAAGGCGGCAAACATCGGGTGGCCTTCCACGTTCCGCGCGCCTTGATGAACCTGTCTCTTCTCTTCCACGAACTGGCCCGATTGCAGGCACTCTGAATGTTGCGTGGATCTTGCCAATTTTCTTCCATTCCGCATGCTAAAAAAGCCCGGGATCCCTTCATGTGGATCCCGGGCTTTTCCATGCCGGCAAGCTATGCATCAGCGCATTGCAATATGCTCCCCGCTTTTTTCTCAAATGCCTGTCTGTACCCGCCGTCTCATATGGCTGATCTCAAAGCCGAATACCACCGTCCACCGCGTCCTCCCCTGTTCCGTCAAGCGTTCCGCCTTCTGGCCCTTTCAAGTCACCCCATATCTCCACAAGCCGCCCCACCCCGGCAGCATTTGTCCACACTTTCACTGGACGCAGACGTCAGGTTCGTGCAGACCGATCCCGCAAAATCCACAAGTTTCATTGACATTACTCCGGCATGGAATATAATCAAAAATACGACATAAAATTTATGCCCTTTGCAGCTTTTGACATGTACGGTCTGTTTGCCGGCAATGCTCCAGCTGACCCCGGTGCAATTCCCTCATGTCAATTAAAGCACATGAATGTTCGTCAAGAGAAATTTGGAAGGGAGTCTTGGATCATGCAGAAATGGACCTATTATCTAACTGTCGTCAACGAGCTGGATCGTCCCTTGGAGCTGATAAGTGAAAACCTGGCCTGGGGCAGAAAGGAAAAAGACAGGGATAATTTTCCGCGGATCATCAACCCGGGAACAAGTGCAGAGTATCGTGTGTTTTCCCCTGCGGGCACCTCCACGGGGATCGAATTCTATTTATCCTTCCGCGACAAGGCTCCTGCCGGGGAACATAGCTATGGTACCGTGGAAGTAGAGGTAGACATGCCCTACTGGAAGCACCGCAATACAAGTTCCTGCCGCACCACCGGAACACTGACCCAAAATGGTTTCACGCAAGTGCCTAATGGAGTCCATGACTTTTCCACCTCTTTTGTTGTCTCCAATCTTTCGAAATGAGGCCGTTAGGATACAAACGGATTTTTCGTCTGTGCCTGCGCCCTGTGGCGGGTGAGCATGGTCAGTCGAACTCACGGCTTTTTGATCCTCATTTTATGCGATGGGTGGTATGGGCGGACGCACCGTCAGATCTCATTACCGTCGTCAACGGCGGCGTTCAAATGATGTTCTATTTTCCCTAAAATCATCTTTTCCAAAAACAATCATAACCCCACGTTAAACGTGGGGTTTGCAGAACGGCCCTATAAGGGCCATT
>ERZ506950.944-NODE-944-length-13518-cov-11.484959_pt1 | contig 13518 bp, 10 predicted proteins | sample MGYA00512897_ERZ506950 | MGnify/ENA metagenome assembly ERZ506950
TAAAATGAAGGGCGCCTCCCGGCGCCCTTCCCCATCAAAAATTAACCCTTAAAAATTATCCCCTTTTCGGAAGACTTCCGAGAGATAGTGGTGCAGATAACATAAATCAGCGTCACCTTGTATCACTTCCCGCATCATCAAGTCTTCGTCCTCGGAGATGCCGTTGTCTGAAACCTCGTTTTTGTCAATATCCTCCATAGGCTTTGGTTTTAACTTGCTTGCATTTATATAACGCAACCCATTCGGGAATATTGTGCGGGGTCAGCTCAAGATCAGATTTTTTTCTTTGATCATCCGCCGCAGGTTGATCAGCGCATAGCGCATGCGCCCCAGCGCCGTGTTGATGCTCACGTCGGTCTGTTCGGCGATCTCCTTGAAGCTCAAGCCCGAGAAGTAACGCATGATCACCACCTCGCGCTGCTCGGAGGGCAGCAGTTCGACCAGCGCGCGCACGTCGCGTTCGATCTGCTCGCAGACCATCGAATCCTCAACCGTACGCTCGGCCAGCTTCAGCGTCCCGAGCACGTCGTAGCCGGCTTCGGTCTCGCTCACGGATTTGTTCTGCCGCTGTGCGCGGAAGTGGTCGATCACCTGGTTGTGCGCGATGCGCAGAATCCACGAAAGGAACTTTCCGTTATCGGTATAACGGCCTTCGTCGATCACACGGACGGCTTTGATAAACGTCTCCTGGAAAATGTCATCGGCCACATCACGGTCCTTGACCATCATGTGGATGTAGTCTTTCACCCTGCGGCTATGGCGTTCGATGAGTTTGGATATGGCACTACGGTCACCTGAAAGGTAGTGATTAAGCAATACCTGGTCACTTAATACTTGCACGTTCATACTCTTGTCTCCTAATTAGTTACTAAGAGTAGATTTCTTTCCCGATAGGCGATCCTTTTTTAGTTGTCTGATGTCGTTACAATTCCTTGTTCGGGCCTTGAAAACATCGGAATTTTCGGAGGCTTTACGTTGACAAGATAAGCACTTTTTCCGAAAATACCAAATTTTTCTACTCCGCCGGCAATATTCCGGCACATTTTTTCCGCCCAAAACAAACAAAATCCGTGCCAGAAACATCCCGTATGCGGACAAAATGAAGGCCCGCGCCTCCGGCGAACCGGCAAAAGCGGCCGATGAGATTCCGCCCGGCCGCGCCCCGCTATTTCAGCGGCTCCACATGAATGGCGATCATCGTGCCCTCGCCGAAGCGGGCGCGCAGGCGGCGTTCGATGTCGACCGTCAGGGCGTGGGAGCGCGCCACGGTCATCGCCCCGTCCATGCGGACGTGCACTTCGACGGCAATCGCGGCCCCGATGCGGCGGGTCCGCAGGTTGTGCGGCTGACACACCTCGGGATCGGCCGTCACGATGCGCAGAATCTCCTCCTCCACATCGGCCGGAAGCGAACGCTCCAGCAGCTCGTTCAGCCCCGTGCGGACCAGATCGAAGGCCACCTTGAAGATGAACACCGCCACGACGAGCGCCGCGATGGGGTCGGCGATACGCCACTTCTGGCCCAGAAAATAGGCGCAGGCGATGCCGACGAGCGTCCCCAGCGACGACAGGGCGTCGCTGCGGTGGTGCCAGGCATTGGCCACGACGCTCGGGCTGTCGACCGCACGGCCTTCACAGACGGTGTAGCGGTAGAGAATCTCCTTGACGACGATCGACACCCCGGCCGCCACGAGGGCCACCAGCCCCGGCCGGGGCAGCAGTCCGCCGTCGACCACGATGCGGATGTCGCGGATGCTGCCGGCGAGAATCCCGGCCCCCACGATCCCCAGCGCGAGGCTTATGATGATCGTGGCGAGGGTTTCGTACTTCCCGTGGCCGTAATCGTGGCCGTCGTCCCGGGGCTTGGCGGAAATCCGCGCGAAGGCGATCACCACCACATCCGTCGCCAGGTCGGAGAACGAATGGACGGCATCGGCCACCATCGCTCCGCTCCGCCCGACGATTCCGGCGGCAAGTTTCAGCACAGACAGCACCAGGTTGACCACGAACCCCACAAAGGTCACGCGGTAGATTTTACGTTTCCGGATTTCCGCTTCGCTGGACATAGGCTCAAAAGATTGAAATTCAAAAATACGCTTTTTTTTCGATTATCACGAAACTGAATTTAACCGAAATGCGGCTCCAAGCTATTTTTGATTTCAGAGGAGCAGGTTTGCGCTTAACCGAAGTGCGGCGCAGATGGGTAGTACTTCGGTACGTCCCATTTGCGCCACACGAGAGCAAGTGCAAAAATGCCCTATAAAATCGAAAATCAATAGCTGCGGGCGAACAGCACCCGACGATGCGACGGCCTGCCGGAGAAGACGCAGACGCCCTCTTCGTCGACTGCATCGACCGGAATGCAGCGGATCGTGGCCTTCGTGGCCTCCTTGATCGCCACCTCGGTCTCCACCGTGCCGTCCCAGTGCGCCGAAAGGAAGCCCCCCTTCTCGTCGAGCACCCGCTTGAACTCCTCCCACGTGTCGACCTTCGTAATCATCGACTCGCGGTAGGCGAGCGCCTTTTTATAGATGTTTTCCTGAATCTCGGCCATCAGCCCCTCGATACGTTCCACAAGCCCCTCCTGCGAAATGGTCTGCTTCTCAAGCGTGTCGCGGCGCACCAGCTCGATCGTGCCGTTCTCCAGATCGCGTCCGCCCATGGCCAGCCGCACGGGCACGCCCTTGAGTTCGTACTCGGCGAACTTGAATCCCGGACGCACGTTGTCCCGGTCGTCGATCTTCACGCTGATGCCTTTGTCGCGCAGCTCTGCGGCAATCGCCCCGAAGCGTGCGCAGATCTCGGCGAGCTGCTCGGGGGTCTTGTAGATCGGCACCATCACCACCTGGATCGGGGCGAGTTTCGGAGGCAGGACCAGACCGTTGTTGTCCGAATGGGCCATGATCAGCGCACCCATCAGACGGGTCGAGACGCCCCACGAGGTCGCCCACACGTATTCGAGCTTGCCCTCCTTGTTGACGTACTGCACGTCGAACGCCTTGGCGAAGTTCTGGCCCAGGAAGTGCGACGTACCGCTTTGCAGCGCCTTGCCGTCCTGCATCAGCGCCTCGATGGTGAGCGTGTCCTCGGCGCCCGCGAAACGCTCGTTGGGCGACTTGTGGCCCACGACCACGGGCAGCGACATCCACTCCTCGGCGAATTTCCGGTAAACGCGGATCATCTTTTCGGCCTCCTCGACAGCCTCCTCGCGCGTGGCGTGCGCCGTGTGGCCCTCCTGCCACAGGAACTCGGCCGTACGCAGGAACAGGCGCGTGCGCATCTCCCAGCGCACGACGTTGGCCCACTGGTTGCAGAGGATCGGCAGGTCGCGGTAGGACTGAATCCAGTTCTTATAGGTGTTCCAGATGATCGTCTCCGACGTCGGGCGCACGATCAGCTCCTCTTCGAGCTTGGCGTCGGGATCGACCACGACGCCCTTGCCCTCGGGATCGTTCTTCAGACGGTAGTGCGTCACCACGGCGCACTCCTTGGCAAATCCCTCGACATGGTGGGCCTCCTTCGAGAAGAAGGATTTGGGGATGAAGAGCGGGAAATAGGCGTTCTGGTGTCCCGTATCCTTGAACATCTTGTCCAGCGCAGCCTGCATCTTCTCCCAGATGGCGTAGCCGTAGGGTTTGATGACCATACATCCGCGGACGGCGGAGTTCTCCGCAAGTCCCGCCTTCACGACCAGGTCGTTATACCACTGCGAGTAGTTCTCGTCGGACTTCGTGAGATCTTTCAGTTCCTTTGCCATATCTCTAAATCTTTAATTTTGCGTTTTATCCGGCAAAATTAAAGATTTTAATTAAAAATTAAGAATTAAAATCAAGAATTATGGATACCATCTGAAAAAAGCTCCCTTTGCAGAGAGCTTTTCTGAAAATCGCCGACAGATCAGAAGCGGAATCCGAGCGTCAGCGCCACGTTGTGACGGTTGATGTCGGTCGAATAGAGGGCGCTCTCGGTGTACCCGACCTTGTCCTCGGCATAGAACAGGTAGTAGTCCGACAGTTTCGACGACACGTACTGATAGGCCAGGTCGAGCAGCACGCCCCGGGACAGGACGAATCCCACGCCTGCGCCGTAATAGGTCGTCTGCTTGATGACGGGCGATGCCGGCGGAAACTCATCGTCCCGGACCATCGAACCGCTGTAACCGAAGCCCGCACGCAGCGACAGCACCGGCAGGGGTTTGAACTCGGCGCCCACACGCACGATGTTCGAAGCCTTGAAATTCTGGCGGAACGAATCGTTGTACCACGACTGCGAATCCAGCCCCGAGGGGTTGTCCTTGATGCGGATTCCGTTGTACCAGTCGCGCTCGTAGTCGACCGAAATCACGCCCCGCTCGCCGAACGTGTACGACGCGCCGAACATCAGCCGCGTCGGCGAGACGAACGACCAGCCGTTGGGTCCGTCGTCGACCAGCAGCGGCGAGGTCATGTTGGGATCGTTCGCCGTGGAAATGTATCCATCGTCGTCGGGCTTCACGTTCGGATCGGTATCGTTGTTGGCATAGGCCAGTCCGGCCGCCGCGCTCTGGAATTTCCGGTCGAGCGAATAGTAGGTCGGAGTGTGGATCGCCGCGCCGAGACGCAGGTTCGCCGTCGGACGATAGACGATGCCCGCCTTGAAGTTGACGCCCGTGCCGTCCACGATCACGCTCTGGTTGAGTTTCCAGCGCAGCAGCTGATAGTCCAGCCCGGAATTTCCGAAATCGGGCGTGTTCTGGCTCGGCGCATCGTAGAAATACTCCTCGACATAGTCGATGTACTTGCGCTGGTAGACGCTCTGGATGCCCAGCGACGCACCGATGTAGATTTTATTGTTGATATTGGCGCCCACCGACAGCACATACTCGCCGATCGAGCCTTTGCTCCGCAGCATCGTGTAGTGGTCGACGCCCGCATTGTTCCCGACCCATGTCGGTTTCCACGTCCCGGGATCGTCGGGATCGGTCTGGTCGATCAGAAACCCGCGGTAAGCCAGCATCGCATTCCAATACTGGGGATCGTTCGGCCAAACCCAGTCGCCCGAACCGCCGTTCGTATAAAATTTGTTTTTCGAGACTCCATCCCAGTTCAGCTGACGCGCATAGGCGTCGCCGATCGTGCCGCCCTGGTTCTGCCGCACGAACCCATAGTCGTAGTTGAAATCGGCGATGCGGTTGTAGCCGAAGCCGACATTGAGGCTGATGAGCGAGCGCGAACCCTCGTAAGCGTTGATCACGACACCGATGTTGGCCATCGAAAAGCGGTCGCGCGAATTGCGCCCGTACTCCGGAGCGTTGCCCTTGCTGCGCGCGAAGGACATCATCGGCGTGATCGAAATGTCGCCGTGGCGGTACATGCCCAGACCCGCCGGGTTGATCGACATCGACGAGAGGTCGGCGCCCAGCGAGGTGAAAGCCCCCGCCATGGCCATGGCGCGCGCCGTGCCGAAGTTGAACTGCGTCTGCGAGAGTTCGATCATATCGGTCGGCATCAGCAGGTCCTTGTCCATCAGAAGTCCGCCCCATTGCTGAGCCGAAGCCCCGGCCGCCGTCGCGGCGGCCGCAAGCGTGATTATCAGTCGTTTCATAGTCGTTTGCACATTAAGAAAGTCAACCGTTAACGTCCGCCGGAGTTCCGGTAGCTGCCTCCCGAAGAGGTCGTACCCGACCCGCCGCGCGAACCTCCGCCGTAACTGCCGCCCGACGAAGGCGAACTGCCGCGGTTGTAGGACGACGAACTGCCGCGGTTATAACTGTTGCCCCGGTCGTAGGTGTTGCCGCCGGAGTTGCGGTAGCCGTTATCGTTGTACCGGCTGCCTCCGCGCGACGAGCTGCCCGAATTATAGCGTCCTCCGGACGAGTTCCGCCCGCCGCTGTTGTCGCGCACGCCGAAGGTGTTCCGGCCGCCGCTGCTGCCGCCGCGCATCGACCCGGTCGATTTCGAACCGGAATACGATCCCACGCCGTAGCGGGTTCCCGAAGGCGACGTGTAGGGATTGGGCCGGCGCACGATGTTCGACTGATAAGGCCGTCCGTGCCAGCCCGGCCCCCATCCGGGACCATGATGATGCCCGTGCCATCCGGGCCCCCAGCCCCAGCCCGGTCCGTACCAGGGGTCGTACCACGAACTGTACCACGGTCCCCAACCGGGTCCGTACCAGGGATTGTGCCACGAGTTCCACCCGAAGCTCCAGCCCCAGCTGCCGAACGAGAAGCTCGGGCCCCAGGGCCTGTTCCACCCGTAGTACCACGGATCGGAGTAGATCACCGTGCCCCACGATCCGAACATCGAGGTGATGTACTTGGGTTCCACCCACACCTGGTCGCCCATGACCACGATGTTGTAAAACGCCGGGTCGTAGGCCGACACGTAGTTGAAGGCCGAACCGTAGCGGGCATTGATGTAGCTCGACGGCATCTTGTAGGTCGGCGACTCGAATCCGCGCAGGCGGCGCGCGTAAGCGCTTTCATAGTCGTCGGCCAACACGCTCTCGTAAGGATTTGCGTCCGCAGAGCGGTATTCGTAATAGCTATTCTCCGCGGCAGCGGCCTTCGCTTCGGCGATCCGCGCCTCCCATTCGGCCCTGCGGGCTTCGGCGGCAGCGCGCTGCGCCTCGGCCTCGGCCTGCTTCCTGCGGGAGATCTCCGCGCGGTCATGCACGGCGTAGAGATCGTCGGAAGCATACCCCGCCGAGGCGTAGTAAGCCGACGAGCAGCTTGCGAGGCCTGCGGACAGGATGACGGTTCCGAATAAAATTTTCAACTTTTTCATAGCGCACGTAATGTTTGCGTTAGTTCTTCAGATACCAAACGAAAACCGTACCGGTTTTAGTATCGTTCATCTTTATAAACGGCCGCGCACGGAAAATACTGCATGCGCGAAGCGGGTCCGTCCGTTTGCAAAGATACGAACCGGCGAAAGCAAAAGCAAACTTGCCTGCATTTTGCCGCGCGGGCGTATCTTCGACGAAGTCAAAGGTACGAATAATTCCGGAAAAGCGGCAGAAACAGGGCCTCCGGAGGCGTTTTTTCAACCAAATGTGATTTTTTCCGCACGAAAATGTGCGAAAATAAAAAATATGTCTATATTTGCAGTCCCAAAACAACGGTTTTGGGTCGGGAGAACGGGGCAAGTCCTCCTCCCGCGACCGAAAAGGAGAGGTGCCGGAGTGGTCGATCGGGCCGCACTCGAAATGCGGTGTACGGGCAACTGTACCGGGGGTTCGAATCCCTCCCTCTCCGCAACAAACGCTGAAAATCAGCAGATTGCAAAACAAACACCCAGTTTTACACCCAAGAATGTAAAGTCGGGTGTTTTTGTTTTATTTAAGATAATACAACCACTACATAATAAAAGAGTAGCGATATTAAAAGAATCCGATGAGAAAAGACTAATATTTATCTATCCATTCAGTTTGATTTTTCAGGACTTTACATCGTCCTGAAAGTATTTGTTATTGTATTCCAACGTCAGGAGTGGATTATAATACAAGTTTTTTGTGTGGATAGAATTTCGTTTTGCTTAATGTACGAAAGTACTTATCTATAAACGCATGAAATATTAGCACAATGAATCATTGGAAATCAACTTTGGCAGTGATAGGAATAGGCCAACTCATATCTATTTTAACAAGTACGATTGTTGGCTTCTCCATTATTTTTTGGATTAGCAACGAATTTAAATCCCCGACAGCTTTATCTCTGGCTATTTTAGCTGGATTTTTACCACAATTTGTATTAGGCTTGTTTGCCGGGGTCTATGTTGACAGATGGAATCGAAAGAAAACGATGTTTTATTCGGACTTGTTCATCGCGTTCTGTACCCTATGTCTTTTTATTGTGATAACCAAGGGTTATAAAGACCTTTCTTTTTTTTATCTATTGACTGCTTGTCGTTCAATAGGCAGTACGTTTCATGCACCTGCTTTACAGGCAAGCATCCCTCTACTGGTTCCCAAGCACCATCTTGTCAGGGTATCAGGTTTGTACCATTCCATTCAATCCTTCAGTGAGGTGATAGCTCCCGTTGTAGGGGCAAGCCTCGTTGTTTGGCTTCCCATACAGTATATTCTGCTCATAGATGTGATCGGAGCTGTTGCTGCTTGTCTGACCTTACTTTGTGTCCAGATTCCTTCTCTTCAAAAAACGAAAGTTCTTCCAGATTTCAAAAAAGAACTGACGGAATGTTGGCATACCTTGCGGCGTACAATGGGCATTTTGCCTTTATTCGTATGCTTTACGCTGGTGACTTTTGTCCTTATGCCTGTTTTTACGTTATTTCCTTTTATGACGCTTCTGCATTTCAACGGAAACATTTTGCAAATGGGAGTTGTGGAAATGGGTTGGGGCTCAGGGGCATTGTTGGGCGGTTTAGTACTTGCCTGTAAGGCTTTGAAAAGCAAGCAAACATTAGTGATGCATACGGCTTATGTGATATTGGGATTGTATCTGATTAGCGCCAGTTATTTACCATCAAGCGCATTTATAGGTTTTGTTTGCCTAACATTTACAGGAGGCATAGCCTATTCCATTTACCATGCGCTTTTCATCGCTATTATTCAGCAGAACTTGGCTTCGGACATGCTTGGACGGACTTTTTCTCTCATCTTTAGTTTGAGTACCTTTCCATCAATGCTGGGTATCGTAGCTTCAGGATATTGGGTGGAAGCATGGGGTATCACATCCGTCTTTATGATCAGCGGATGGGTTATCTTTCTGATTGGAGTGGGTGCAAATTTTATTTCTTCAATCAAGCAGTTGGATAATTACGCATAGTATTATTTATTAAAGAATTATTATATGACAAAGAAAGAACACACTACGATTACAGAGTTATTTCAAGTTTTGGACTTGTTGGAAAGCCTGGACATGCAGTTTTGGTTGGATGGAGGCTGGGGAGTGGATGTCTTGTACGGACAGCAAACCCGCTTGCATAGAGATATTGACATTGATTTTGATGCCAATTATACAGACCAACTCCTTGATCTTTTGCAGGAGAGAGGATATCAAATTGAAACAAATTGGTTGCCCACCCGTGTGGAACTGTATAGCAAAGAATTAGGCTATATTGATATCCATCCTTTTGTCTTGAATGCGGACGGCACTTCCAAACAAGCCGACTTGGATGGAGGCTGGTATGAATTTCAACCGGACTATTTTGGAACAGCAGTCTTTGAAGGCAGAAGCATCCCTTGCATTTCTGCAAAAGGGCAACAAGTATTCCATTCGGGCTACGATTTAAGAGAGAAGGATATTCACGATTTATCTATAATTAAACAATGTATAACAACAATGAGCCTAACAATTAGATAAGAACAAGAAAATGACAGAAAAACAAATTGTCTGGTATATCTTACTTACAGAAGTAAAGATAGACAGTGACACCCAGTCTGTCACATCCCTGAGTGTAGCTCCATTGGCAGTCTTGCCGGAATTCCAGCGTAAGGGAATTGGGGGGGGATGTTGATTCAGTAAGCCCATCAGAGGGCAGCACTTTTGGGTTACGGCACAGCAGTCGTATTGGGGCATAAAGAGTATTATCCTCGATTTGGCTATCGCAAGGCTATCGATTTAGGAATTGAATTTCCTTTCGAAGTCTCTCATGAATATTGCATGGTGGCTGAATTAATACCTGGAGCTACTGAGAATGTGAAAGGTATGGTTTGTTATCCAACTGACTTTAAATAGTTTAACAAGTAAAATTCATTATATAACTCGGACTGGGTATTTCAATTTCCCAGTCCGTATTCTGATAGTACTTATTCAATTGGAAGATTGTGTTGCTTCAAGAATGAAAGTTTATCCCAATACCCTCTTTGAAAGACGATTTTGTTATCTTTTACATGAAAAAATCCGCATCCACGAAGTCCAAGAGAGTCTTTCCATTCCATGATAGCCCATTCGCCATCTTCAAAAATATTTTCCACCATACAAACCATTTTAGCAGTGGCAAATTCATTCACAAACATTTTGTAGATTGATTCTTTACCTATTATTGGTTCGTTTGCGACTTGATGATTTACTGCATTAGTAGCATACAGCTCTGCTATATGATAAGCATCTGCTTTGTTAAAGCAATCTATCCATTTTTCCAAAACTTCTTTAGGCTTCATTTTTTATAAATTCTTAGGATTTTGATTCTGTAATAAAAACAATCTGTTTGGATGCATAGATACTTGATTTTATTAATAATAGGCTATTCTATATTCTAAATCCTCTGGATTTTTGCTCTCTCTGCACCGAGTTACGTAGATTCTGCTGTAACTTTTCCCATTGTTCCTTAAACCATTGTACTATGGGTTGTCGGTTTATGGTCAGCATAAGCTTACCACTATCCATCGGATGTTTCTCAACCCTAAAAATATCATTCTTGATGTCAAATTTCCACCTGTGTTCTTCGGAATAAATTTTGCCACTACATTGTATGGATTCTTTCTTTGTCAAGAGGTTTTCTATCATGTCTTTGGTAAACCCGATAACAGCGCATAATTTTTCCATTCTCAACATCTCTTTGAACATGGGAAACCATTTGTGGGCTTTTTCAAGCAAGGTGCTCAATCGTGATATTTCCTTGTCTTTGGCTTCAAGTTCTTGATTATGTATTCTTTGAAGATTACGAATTTGTCTGCTATGCTGTTCCTGTATTTGTTGTATCTGAATTTTTAATTCATCAGTAGCTTTGTCCCGTTTGGTAATTTCCTGATGTAGCTGCTCGATGTGATGTTCCAGTTCTTTCAGCTTACCGCTTCCGAAAAGAGAACCTACACCGCTTGCTATGGCGGTAGCAGCATTGGTGGCTGTTTTCTTTAGTTTGTCCGTGCGTATCTCTGCTTTTACCTGTTTGAGTTCCTGTTCGGCAAGGCTTACTTGTTGTTCCTTGTGTCGCTTGGTTTCCTCTATACGTTGCAGTTCGGCTTTCTGCTTCTCAATGATGAAATCATTTCGTTCCAGATGCTCTTTACCTGTGACAGCTTTTGCCTGTCCACGTTCCATCAGGAGAATATCGGAAGCAAGGGTCTGCATGATTGCCATATCCTCGTCATTGAGCTTTCGGCTCTTTCCAGTTTCATGGTTCATCCAGTCGAATACGACATGAGCATGATAATTTGGTTTGAACCATCTGTTACCGACTTGGAAGCTCTCCTTGTCTTCTGCTTCCGGCTGACCGTTCAGCCAATGCCCTTCGTCTTTATGCAGGAAAATCTGTAGCGGAGTGATGCCCCAGCGTCTTTGGCACTCTTCACCGAATTTGCGTACATCAGCCAGTGTGGTGTCCGGTCTGATAAGCAATACTCCTTCACGGATGGGTGAGCATCCCGCCACCTTGATAATCTTTCCATTCTTTCCCTTGCGTTCCCTTTCCTTTTCCTGCATGGCACGTCCGGTCTTTTCCTTGACCATTTGCTTGATATTGTCATAATGAGTTCGCAGTTCGGGAGTGCCGAAGTCGGGATTTATCCACTGCTCGTTATTGGAAGTCAGTTCGGGCACAATGTAGATTCTGGACTCGCCGATATTGCGCATATACTCGGCAGTTCTCCGGTTATGAGCCCCGCTTGATGTAACTCTGCAGGGCTTGATATGTATGCTTGACTTTGTTGCCATATTCTTAAATTTTGATTCGGATTGTTGATAAAATATTCTGTTGTCCGCTCATAGCCGCACAGGGTTCTTAGGGGTGTAACCCATAAGCGGAGATTGCAAAGAGAGGGTCACTCTTTGCTCGGGGTTCTCAGGGGAGAAACGCCCTGAGTGGGTTATTAGGGCAAAGCCCTAATCCCCTCGGGAGAGCCCACAACTACGTAAGCGAAGCGTGTAGTTATAGTGGGCTATAACCGGAAGCCTTTCGGTTTCTTGGATAGCGTATCATTCCTCTTTTTGACAGATTGCGCTTGCTCTTTCCTATCGGCTATTCGTTTCTGTAAATATTCGTTCAGATCTTTACATCCACTGTAGATTTGCGAGGCGTCACGTATATACCGGGTAGCATCATACTCCTTTCGGATTTGCTGTATTGCTTCCATTCCTGCACGGTCATTGTCAAAGAAACAGTGGATGCGCTCATAGCTTCCTAACGGATAGAGTGCCTTGGGAACATTGGCTACGGAATTAAGAACTATGTAATCCTGTCTGTCGAAGTCGGGTGATTGCGGACAGCTTTCCAGCCTTAAGGTAAGAAAGGAAAGGTAATCCATAAATCCCTCAAAAACGTAACATGTACTCCTTGGCTTTCCTGACTGTCTGATATGGGATATTTCTTTTGGTGCGATACATCCCTTGAAATATCGGTTGCGGATTTCATATCCGCCCGATATGTTCGGAAAAGCAATGGCAAAATACCGTTTGCCGTTGTGGGTGAAACGGGCTTCCTTACATTCTCTTTTCGCCAGTGCCGTGTTTATCCCTCTTTCCTGTAGGTAGGCAAGCAGGGAAGGAGAAGCCAGCAGCACAATGTCCAATTGCTGAAAACTCGGTTCGGAAAATGATTGCTTGCCAAAAGAGAAAGACACGGGATGTATGTGTGGTGTCTGTTCCTCGATTTTCTGTAGAAGATAAGGCACATAGTCGGAACAGTAAAGTTCCTGTGCCAGTGCAATGATATTTCCACCTTTACCAATTGCAAAATCATACCATTGGTTGCGCTCGGTATTTACTTTGAACGAGGGCTCTGTCTCTTCCCGTAACGGGGATTTATACCACAGGTTGATACCCTGCTGTTTGACGGGTGAATATCCCAAACTGTGCAGAAAATCCGCTATTTTGATTTGTTTTGCTGTCTGTATGTCCATAAAATGATTGCTTTAATAATGGTTGAATTGGTTTATTTTTCTTTTCGCCCGTACCTTTTTATGAAGTACGGTCTGTATAATCACTTCACTTTATTTTCGTATATATAGGATACGGTAATAAAGTGAAGCGGTTTTACATTCTCTGCAACCGCTTCGCTTTATCCTTAATATATAGACCTGCCGAATAAAGTGAAGTGATTACAAGTTAGACGGTCTAATAGTGAAAGTCCGGCTTGAACGTGTATTTCCTGCCGTTCTCCTGTACTATCATCCGTTTGTTCCGGAGCATGGTGATAAGTGATACCGCCTTTTGATGGTTCAGTTTTACACCTACCGACATATATGCCTTGATTAAGGCGGTTTCCAAATCCTTATAGCCGTATTCCTCTTTCAGCCCGAAAGCCGCTTCCAGTGCTATACGGTGCTGCTGTTCGGTAATATGTCTGTAAGGGTCGAACTTTTCCTCTTCCGGTCTTCCGGGTTTCTTCGCTTCGGGTCTGTACCCCTCTATGAGTTCAGGCAATGCATTGTCGTTGATACGGAAAGCGAAAGGCTCGAAATCCATTGCACGGATGTGCATGGCTGAAACATTGCTTATATCCCCGTTGCTTTTGTCCTTTTCCACTAGAAGCACGGTTTCCGCCTTGTTGTTCAGTTCCGTACCGATATGCCCCCTTGCGTTTTCATCGCCTTTGTTCTGGTGGAGTATCGTATGGATGTGTATCTGCCTGTCATC
>ERZ506950.953-NODE-953-length-13402-cov-4.587548_pt1 | contig 13402 bp, 10 predicted proteins | sample MGYA00512897_ERZ506950 | MGnify/ENA metagenome assembly ERZ506950
GGGTATGACAAGGGGGAGGTTGGGGTCGAGGCGGAACGCGCTCGAATTGTCGACGAACACCGCGCCCGCCTTGACGATCGAGGGAGCAAAACGCTCGGCGATGTCGTTCTCGGCCGCGCCGAGGACGATATCAAGGCCCTCAAACGCGTCGTCAGACGCCTCGACGATGGTGCACTCCTGACCGCGGAACATGATTTTGCTGCCCGCGCTTCTGGCGCTTGCGATGGGACGAAGGGACGCAACGGGGAAGTTGCGCTCTTCGAGAATTTTGATCATTTCCTGACCGACGGCGCCGGTGGCGCCGAGAATACCGACATTGACCTGTTTCATTACACTACATTCTCCTTCACAAAACTATTGTACAGGACACGGATGGCCTGTTCGAAATCTTTTTCTTCCACGCCCACGATGATGTTGAGCTCTTCGGGGCCCTGCGTGATCATGCGGATGTTCACGCCGTTTTCGCCGAGCTTGGCGAAAATCTTACCGGAAACGCCGGGACGGTACGCCATCTTGCGGCCGACGGCGGCGACAATGGCGATGTGCTCCGTTACGGTTATCTTATTCGGCTGCACCTCTTTTTGCAGCTCGCCCAGCATTTCGTAGAGCGAGCGGGACACCTTGTCGGACGAGACGACGAGCGAGACGTTGTCGATGCCGGACGGGAGGTACTCGACGTTGACCTCGTGCTTGGCGAGCACGTTGAGAATTTTCAGGAGAGAGCCCGGTTCGCTCGACATGCCGGTCTTGGCGATGGTGATGATGGAAAAGCCCTTCTTGCCGGCGATGCCGGTGATGAAGCCGCCCTCTTCCATCTCGTCGCCGATGGACTCCAAGATCATCGTACCGGGATGGTCGGGCGCATTGGTATTGCGGATGTTGAGCGGGATGTTCTTCTCGCGCACGGGGAAGATCGTGCCCTCGTGCAGGACCTGCGCGCCGATGTAGCTCAGCTCGCGCAGCTCGCTGTAGGTCACGCGGCGGATGGGTTCGGGATCGTCGACGATGCGCGGGTCGGCCATCAGGATGCCGGAGACGTCCGTCCAGTTTTCATACACGTCCGCGCCGAGCGCCGCCGCCGCGAGCGCGCCGGTGATGTCGCTGCCGCCGCGGGAGAACGTGCGGATGTGCCCGTCGGGCATCACGCCATAGAAACCGGGGATGACGACCTTGCGGTCCTCGGCGAGGGAGCGCAGCGCCGCGTAGGACGCGTCCTGATCGACGGTGCCGTCGAACTTGAACTTGATCCAGCGGGCCGCGTCGACGAACTCATAGCCGAGGTATTCGGCCATCAGCCGTGCGGAGAAGTATTCGCCGCGCGAGGCGAGCTCATCCTTGCTGATGCCATTTTTCATCTTGTCCCACAGCGCGTCGAACTCTTTGTCGAGGCTGATGTGCAGACCACATTCGGCGATGATCTCGTTGTAGCGGTCGCGGATCATGGCGAAGATGTCCTCGCACGAAACGCCGTATTTGATGTGCGCGGCGCAGAGATAGAGAAGATCGGTGATCTTATGGTCGCCGGAGAAGCGCTTGCCCGGCGCGGAGACGATGACCACGCGGCGGGCGGGGTCGGCTTCCACGATGGACTTGACCTTGGCGAACTGGCGGGCGTCGGCAAGCGACGAACCGCCGAATTTCAAAACTTTGAGCATGGAGTTTATTCCTCTTCGGCCGCGTAGCGCGCAAGCAGCGCGTGTGGGTCGTCCTTTCGGTAAGATTCATAGGCGTCGAACGCCTCGCGGGCGCTGCACTCGCGGGTAAAGTATTCGCCCATGCAGCGGAACAGCCACTTGCACTGCGTGCCGGAGAGGTTCACCGAGCAGGGGGTGAAGGAGTCAGCATAGAAGCTGCGGCAGCCGTCGGCGACGTCGAGACAGTCGCGCAGCACGTTCGAGCCGGTCGGGTAGCCGCCTGCGCCCGCGCCGGAAAAGCTCTGCTTGCCAAAACGCGATGCGAACAGCGTGACGAGGTTGCCGGTGCCGTCGGTGTGCGCCTCGGGCGCGGAGGAGGGGAAAAGCGTCGGGCAGACGAACGCGGCCACGGCACGGCCGTTTTTCTCCGCTCGGGCAATGAGCTTGTAGGTCAGGCCCTCGTCCTTCGCCTTGGCGATGTCGCCCGCGGTGATGGACGAGATACCGACACAGGGGATGTCCTCTTCCCTGATGTTCACGCCGAAGGCAAGGTCGGCGGAGAGGACGATCTTGCGGCGCGCGTCCAGACCCTCGACGTCCGCGGTGGGGTCGGCCTCGGCGTAGCCGAGCTCCTGCGCCTTTTGCAGCGCGGGCGCGTAATCCGCGCCGGAATTCGTCATGGCGGAGAGCATGTAGTTCGTTGTGCCGTTCAGAATGCCCTCGACGGCCTTGATCTCATCAAGCTCGGAAGCACGGGAGAGGGAGGTGAGCCAGGGGATGCCGCCGCCCGCGGCGGCGGTGCAGCGCAGCGCCACGCCTTTTTCTTTTGCAAGGGAGGTGAGCTCTTCAAAGTGGGCGCACATGAGCTGCTTGTTCGCGGTGACGACGTGCTTGCCCGCACGCATGGCCGCGCAGAGGTAGCTGTACGCCGGCTCGATGCCGCCCATGACTTCCACCACAATATCAATCGAGGGATCGCGCACGATCTCGTCGTAATCGGCGGTCACGGTGCATGTGAGCTCCGGGCGGGGACGGCGGGAGAGAACAGCTGCAACATGCAGATCGGTTCGCCCCTCGCACAGCTTATAAAAATGGGAACCGACGGTGCCGAAGCCCAGCAGCGCAATATTCACGGGGAATGACCTTCTTTCTTTTTTGGATACTCCGTCAAGTGCGGACGAATTTGTGACTTACGCCGAAACTGTCCGCGGAAGAAAAACACTTGACTTTTTGATGGAAACAATATAACATAGCGTTTGTGAAAATACAATAGGGAAAACAAAAAAACTTTTCCCGTGAGATACAGGAGGAAACATCCATGCAGTATCAGAGCACCCGTGACAAAAATTTAAAGGCCAGCAGCGCGCAGGCCATCTTAAACGGCCTTGCCCCCGACGGCGGCCTTTACACGATGCCGTCGTTTGACGAGGTCAAGTTCGACTATACTACTGTATTAAATATGGACACGATGTCCATGTCGACGAAGATCTTATCCAAGCTCCTGCCCGACTTTTCAGAAGCGGAGATGGCAAAACTCGTCCACGACGGCTATACCGGCAAGTTTGAGACCGACCACCTGACCCCGACCGTCCCCGTCGGTGAGGACTTCATCCTCGAGCTTTTCCGCGGGCCGACGAGCGCTTTTAAGGATGTGGCGCTCTCGATGCTGCCGCGCCTGATGACCGCGTCGAAGGAAAAGCTTGGCGTGGATGATGAAATAATGATCCTGACCGCCACGTCCGGCGACACCGGCAAGGCGGCGATGGAGGGCTTCTGCGATGTGCCGGGCACGAAGATCATCGTCTTCTACCCCCACGGCGGCGTGAGCGCCGTGCAGCAGGCGCAGATGGCGACGCAGGCGGGCGAAAACGTCTGCGTGTGCGCGGTACGCGGCAACTTCGACGATGCGCAGACCGGCGTGAAGAAAATCTTCTCCGCCGTCAGCAAGGATAAGCTGCTCGAGGGTAAGGGCGTTCGCCTGTCCTCGGCCAACTCCATCAACATCGGCCGCCTCGCCCCGCAGGTCGTCTATTATTATAGAGCGTACGCCGACCTCGTGCAGGCGGGCCGCATCCAGCCGGGCGACAAGGTCGACTACGTCGTGCCGACCGGCAACTTCGGCGATATCCTCGCGGGCTACTTTGCCAAGGAGATGGGCCTTCCCGTCGGCAAGCTCGTGTGCGCGTCCAACGCCAACAATGTGCTGACCGACTTCCTGCGCACGGGCCGCTATGACCGCCGCCGCCCCTTCTACAAGACAGTGTCCCCCTCGATGGACATTCTCGTCTCCAGCAACTTGGAGCGCCTGCTCTATCTCCTCTCCGGCGACGACAAGCTCATCGCGGATTTAATGAAGCAGCTCAGCGAAAACGGTGAGTACGAGGTGCCCGCGGACATGCTCGAAAAGCTGCACGAGCTCTTCTGGGCAGGCTTCTGCGACGACGAGGGTGCGAAAACCGCCATCGGCAAGGTCTGGAAGGACGACCATTACCTCTGCGACACGCACACGGCGGTCGCCTGGGACGTGGCGCAGCAGTACAAGCAGGCAAACCCCGAGCACAACGCCGTCGTCGTGCTCTCCACTGCCTCTCCTTATAAATTCCCCGCCGCCGTGCTCGAGGGCATCGGCGAAAAGGCCGAGGGCGACGAGTTCGACGTGATGGAGCAGCTCCACAAGGTCACGGGCGTGCCCGTGCCGAAGAATCTTGCCGACCTACGCTCCCGCGCGGTGCGTCACCGCGACGTGATCGACCGCGGCGAGATGCTCGACTACGTGCTCGGCAAGGCCGCGGCGGAAAAGTGATAAAGGAGAATAAACATGTATATTACCTGCCTTGATATGGAGGGCGTGCTCGTCCCCGAAATTTGGATCGAATTTGCCCGCGAGAGCGGCATTCCCGAGCTGACGCGCACCACGCGCGACGAGCCGGACTACGACAAGCTGATGAAATGGCGCCTGGGCGTGCTCCGCGAGCACGGCCTGGGACTCAAGGAAATTCAGGAGACTATCGCGCGCATCGACCCGCTGCCGGGGGCGAAAGAATTCCTCGACAAGCTGAGATCTGAGACGCAGGCCATCATTTTGAGCGACACCTTTGAGGAATTTGCACAACCGCTGATGAAAAAACTCGGCTGGCCGACCATTTTCTGCAACTCTCTCGAGGTGGACGCCGACGGATTCATCAGCGGCATCAAGATGAGATGCGAGCATTCCAAGCTTACGACCGTGCGCGGCCTTCAGTCCATCGGCTTTGAGACCATCGCCAGCGGCGACAGCTACAACGACCTCGAAATGATCGAAGCGTCCAAGGCGGGCTTCCTGTTCCGCACGACGGAAAAGATCAAGCACGACTACCCGCATCTGCCCGCTTTTGAGGGCTACGACGAGCTTTTAGCGGCCATCGAGCAGGTCATCCGCGCATAAGGGAAAACAAATATCCAGCTTGAATGAAATAATATTCATTTAAAATTTGTTCATTTTGACGATTGACTTTTTTCTCCAAAAAATTATTATAATCAGGCGAAACGCAGGGGAAATTCTCCTGCAAGGCAAACATTTGTAATAAAATAGGAGGAGAAAAATGTTTAGCTTTCTGATCTGCCTCGCATTGCTGATCGGCGGCTACTTCGTTTACGGTGGCATCGTCGAAAAGACCTTCGGCCCTGACGACCGTGAAACGCCGGCTGTCAAGATCAACGATGGCGTGGACTATGTGGTTCTGCCGCAGTGGAAGCTGTTTATGATCCAGCTTCTGAACATCGCGGGCCTCGGCCCCATCTTCGGTGCCCTGCAGGGTGCTCTGTGGGGTCCCATCGTGTTCCTGTGGATCACCTTCGGTACGATTTTTGCCGGTGCGGTTCACGACTATTTCTCCGGTATGATGAGCGAGCGTAACGAAGGCGCTTCCATCTCCGAGATCGCCGGTATCTACCTCGGCGGCGCAATGAAGAACGTCATGCGCGTGTTCAGCGTGGTGCTGCTCGTTATGGTCGGTACGGTCTTTGCGGTCGGCCCTGCCGGTCTGATTGTCACCCTGTTTAAGAACGGCGGCCACGAGGGCATCGTCGCCACGACCCTGTTCTGGCTGATTATCGTTCTTGTCTACTACTTCATCGCGACTTTCATTTCCATCGATAAGATCATCGGTAAGATTTACCCCCTGTTCGGTATCTGCCTGATCATCATGGCCATCGGTGTCATCTTCGGCATCTTCACCAATCCCGCCTACACCATTCCCGAGATCTGGGCAAACTTCGGCAACATGCATCCGTCGGGCACTCCCATCTGGAGCTTCATGTTCATCACCGTTGCCTGCGGCGCGATCTCCGGTTTCCATGCCACGCAGAGCCCCCTGATGGCTCGCTGCATGAAGAGCGAGAAGCAGGGCCACTTCGTCTTCTACGGCGCGATGGTCTGCGAGGGCATTATCGCTCTGATCTGGGCTGCTGCCGGCTGCTCCCTGTATGAGGTCACCGGCGGTCTGAACACCGGCCTTGCCGAGGCTCTCGCCAACGGTCAGTCCGCTGCCATTTACGACGTCTGCTCCAAGACCATGGGCGGCGTGGGCATCGCGCTCGCCATGCTCGGCGTTATCGCCTGCCCCATCACCTCCGGCGATACGGCGTTCCGTTCCGCCCGTCTTGTTCTGGCCGACTGGTTCAAGATTGATCAGAAGAAGTGGCAGAACCGCCTGATGCTCTGCGTGCCCGTCCTCGGCGTCGGCGCGATCCTCGGTATCGGCAATGCCCTCGGCAAGATCGACTACACTGTCATTTGGCGTTACTTCAGCTGGACGAACCAGACCCTCGCCATGATCGTTCTGTGGGCCGCTTCCATGTACCTCTTCTATGATAAGAAGAACTACTGGATCACCGCTGTCCCCGCTACCTTTATGAGCGCTGTGTCCGTGACGTACTTCCTGCTGGGCAACGAGTGCCTCGGCCAGTTCCTGAATACCAAGACTGCTGAAGGCGCGACCGTTTACAACACTGCCGTTGCTTACCCTGTCGGCATCATTGTTGCCATCGTGTTCCTGGGCATCTTCCTGTACACCATCAAGAAGCGCAATCCCCAGCCTCACTACGAGACGCTGCACAAGTAAACCATTCGTAGAGCGGTGGGAGAATCCTCTCCCACCGCTTTTTTCAGATTTTGGAGGAGCCTTATGATTTTTGCACCTGTGCGCCTTGGCGAAACGAGTCTCAACGCCGAAGCTGTCGCCGCGGACAAGAAGTCCTGCAAGCGCTTCGGCCCCTGCGGCGTGGGGAAAGAGGCGCTGTTTTTGAATAGCTATTTTATCGACCGGCGCTACTATGTCGCCTTTTCGTCGGTGCGCCGCGTCTTCAAGCGCGTGGCGATGAGCCAGGGCGGCTTTTCGGGCAAGGGCGTGTTCGGCGCGATTCCCTATCTCGTGGTGCAGTATGACGGCGGGAAGGAAAAGCAGTGCACCTTCAAGCGCGAGGAAGACGTGGACGCAATGCTCGCCTATATCGGGGAAGTGCATCCCGAGATCCCGACGCTGAGCGTCGGCGGCGAGCAGCGCTTGGAGCAGAAGGCAAAGGAAGAGGCTGCGCGCTATCTCTCCGAGCTGACGAGCGACGCGCAGAGCGCAAAGGAAGAGCTGGAAAAGGCGCAGAAGTTCCTCTCCGGTTACCCTGAGCTGACAGAGCAGCTCTCCAAGGCGGCCAGAGCCAAGCGTGTGAACCAGCATACGAACCCCGCCTACCGCTGGGTCGCGCTGGCCATCGTGCTGGCGGGCGCGGCGGCGCTGGTGTACGGCATCGTCTCGTGGCGTAACGGCGGAGATTTCGGCATGTATTTCGCCCTCTTCGGCTTTGCGGCAATCTTCTTCTTTTCCGGCGCGCACGTGCTGCCCACGGCGAAGAACAACAAAAAGGCCGTTGCCCGCGCCTGGGAAGAGGCGCAGGCCAACCTTGCCCACGTCCTGCCGGACGATTTTCCGCTGCCGGCGCGCTATGCGCACCCTGTCGTGCTCACGCGCATGATCCGCATCCTGCGCGAGGGCCGCGCCCAGAGCGCAGATGAGGCGCTCGAGGTGCTGAAATCTGACCTCAAGGCGCTCAACGCCGACGTGCAGGTCTCGCAGGAGGAATACGACGAGGTCGTCGCGATCAAGTCGATGTTCCTGCTGAGCGATTATCAGTGAGCGGATATTGATTCATTTCGTCAAAAAGCCCGTGGATTTTGCAAACCCATGGGCTTTTTTCTGTCGCCTGGCAAGTGAATATAAGAGCGGTAAAAGAAAAATGCTTGCAAAGCGATCGCTTTGCAAGCATTTTTTATCTCTTTTTGCTCTTTGCCGTGGGCTTTGGCTTGGCCCAGCCGGATTTGCGCTTAAAGTTTTTCGGCTTGTCAGCGCCGCTGTTCTTCGGGCTCTGCCCGCCGCGGGGCGCGTCGTTTCTGCGGCCGCCGGTCTGAGCGGCGGAGGGCTTTTTGCCGCCGCCGGATTTGCCGTGCGGCATCGCGCGGTCATCGCCGTACGGGCGGACAAGGCACTTCGGCCCGTAGCCGATGAGATCCTCGCGTCCGGCCTTTTTGAGCGCCTCGATGACGAGCTTTTTCTTGTCGGGGCGGAACCACTGGAGCAGCGCGCGCTGCAATTCCTTGCCGTGCGGCGTCGTCTCGGCGAAGACAGGTGTCATATCGCGCGGGTCGATGCCGGTGTAGTACATGCAGGTCGAGAGCGTGCCGGGCGTGGGGTAGAAGTCCTGCACCTGCTCGGGCTTGTGACCCGTGGAGTGCAGAAATTCCGCGAGCTGCACGGCGTCTTCGAGCGTGCAGCCGGGGTGGGACGACATGAGGTAGGGCACGAGATACTGCTCGCGCCCGTTCTTCTCGTTCACGGAGCGGTATTTGTCCCAGAATTTTTCAAACACGTCGAAGTGCGGCTTTCCCATGTAGTCGAGCACGCCCGCCACGCAGTGCTCGGGCGCGACCTTGAGCTGGCCGGAGATGTGGTACTTGACGAGCTCGGACAAAAAGGGACTTCCCTTGTCCTCGAGCAGATAGTCATACCGGATGCCCGAGCGGACGAAGACCTTCTTCACGCCGGGGATCGCGCGAAGACGACGCAGCAGCTCGACATATTCCGAGTGGTCGGGATCGAGATTTTTGCAGGGGTAGGGAGCGAGGCAGTTTTTATTGCGGCACATGCCGCGCTTCAACTGATCCTTGCACGACGGATGGCGGAAGTTGGCGCTCGGACCGCCGACGTCGTGGACGTAGCCCTTGAACTTCGGGTCGTGGGTGAAGCCCTCGACCTCGCGCACGCAGGATTCGATCGAGCGTGAGGTGATCATGCGCCCCTGATGGAACGCCAGCGAGCAGAAGTTGCATCCGCCGAAGCACCCGCGGTTGTGCGCGACGGAAAAGCGCACCTCCTCGATGGCGGCGACGCCGCCGAGAGCGTCGTACATCGGGTGCACCTCGCGCATGTAGGGGAGCTCGGCGACCTCGTCGAGCTCCTCACGCGAAAGCGGCATCGCGGGCGGATTGACGACGAGCGTGTCACGCCCGTGCGCCTGCCAGAGCGCTTTGCCGCGGATGGGGTCGTGCTCTTCGTATTCGAGCTTTGTCGCGAGCGCGTAGGCGTGCTTGTCCCCGCACACCTCTTCATATGACGGGCACTCGACATGGTCGAAGGCGCAGACTTCGGGCGTGCGCGTCACAAACGCCGTGCCGCGAATATCTGTCAAGGTATCCGCCTTTTCGCCCTTGGAGAGCCGGCGCGCGATCTCGCGCGTGGCATATTCGCCCATGCCGTAAACGAGCAGGTCGGCCTGTGCGTCAAAGATCAGCGCGCGGCGGACCTTATCGTCCCAGTAGTCGTAGTGCGCAAAGCGGCGCAGGCTTGCCTCCAGTCCGCCGACGACGATGGGGATATTGCCGAAGGCCTCGCGGCAGCGGTTGGCGTACACGATGGTCGGGCGGTCGGGGCGAAGACCCATGCGGCTGCCGGGGGAGTAGAGGTCCTGCGTGCGGCGCTTTTTTGCCGCCGTGTAGTGCGCGACCATCGAGTCAATGTTGCCGCCGCCGATCATCACGCCGTAGCGCGGGCGGCCCATCGCGCGGAAGGCGTCCGCGCTGTGCCAGTCTGGCTGGGCGAGCACGGCCACGCGGTAGCCCTCGTGCTCCAGCACGCGTGCGATGATCGCCGTGCCGAAGCTCGGGTGGTCGATATACGCATCCGCCGTGACGACGAGGAAGTCATAGTAGTACCAGCCGCGCTCGACCATCTCGTCCTTCGAGACCGGCAGAAAGGCCTTTTCGATCTTCTTTTTCTTCATTTTTCGATAACTTCCTGCAATCTCTTCCAGCAGGATTCCTCATCGTATTCAAAATTCTTCTCAAAAGTGACGCTTTCCGCATCCCCGTGAACGGGGTGGAAGCCCCACTTTTCCGCGCAGTGGAGGCCGACTGTATTGCTCTTCGGGATGCGGCCGGTCGAGAGAATGGAGCAGCCGCGCGAGCGCGCATAGGAGAGAGCCTGACCGACGAGCTTTTCGCCGAGGTTGCGCTTCTGCGCGTCCTCCTCAAGCCAGAATTCGCCGATCGTGCCCACACCGCCGCGGCAGGAGACAACGCTGACTGCACCGATGACATCGCCGCCGTGCATCACGTCGAAATGCCCCGCTTTGCCCGAAGCGCGGTAGTAGATGCCGCCCTCAAAACCCTTCGGGTCGTTGACCCAAGGCTGCTTGCGCACGGTGGCAATGTTGTCGCCGAGGTGGGAGGCGTCGTCGCGGAAGATGACATTGAACGTGCCATTTTCGTACTCGAGCTTTGCAGCGGCGGTGTTTTCCGCGTGGCCGGTCTTGTCGATTTCGTGCAGCGTCATGCCCTGAAGCGTGCCGACGATGATGCGCATGGCCATGCCGTGGGAAAAGACGGCGACCGTGCCGTTCGGGTGCGCCTCGGCGATCTCTGTGAGCGCCTTGCGCATCCGCTCGCGCACCTCGGCAAAGCTTTCACAGCCGGGGACGTGCCAGTTCTGCGAGTCGTTGCTGAAATTCGCGAGCTGTTCAGGGTCGATGCGCTCAAGCTCCGCCCACGGGGTATCCTCCCAATAGCCCACGTCGATCTCGCGCAGCGCGCGGACGGTGCGCAGCGGCAGACCGTGCGTTTTATAGATGGAAAGCGCCGTGATCATCGTGCGGAAGCGGTCGCTTGAGTAAACGGCGTCGAATTTCGTGTCGGCAAAGCGCTTTGCGAGCGCGGCGATCTGGCGGTAGCCGCGGTCGGTGATGGTGCTGTTGTACCAGCCATGCGCGCGGCGATAGAGGTTGCCCTCGGCCTCGGCGTGGCGGATGAGATAAATCGTGGTCATATGGTTCTCCTTCATGCTTACTTTTTCTCATTTTCATTATAGGCCGAAAAGAGGCATTCAGCAAGGGCGATTTGCGGCAAAAATTGCCGCGTATGACGCGATCTTGTGTGGACAGACTAAGCGCGTGAGCAAAGGAGTGATCGATATGTGTGATACCGCATTCTGGCGCGGTATGGCTGCCGGCATGGCCGCCGGCGCGATCATCGGCATGACCGTCGCAGAAAAGCGCAAAGCCATGAAGACCTGCGTGGGCCGCACCATGCAGCAGATGGGTACCGCCGTGGACGGCGCGCTGAGCGATTTAATGCACCGGTGAAATAGACGCGAGAGCGCAAAGAAAGGGCGGGAGCTATGCTCCTGCCCTTTCTCATTATTTTCCTGCTATCCTGCTTGCTTTTATCCTTAGATGACGCCGTACTCCTTGAGGAGCTTTTCAATGTCGGTGCCTTCGATCTTGCCGAGAGCTTTCTTGACGGCCATCTTTTCCATGAAGCCCATATCCATGTCGGTGGCCTTCTTGCCGTCGCGCAGCTTGACAGTTGCGTTGAGCAGATCGCGCACATCATACACGCTGCCCCAGACCTCGGGCACGCCGCGGTCGACGTTCAGCAGCGTATAGACGGCCTCCATGCCGGTGCGCATGGAATACTCGGTGGTGAAGATCGTGTCGCGCGGGGTCTCGGCGAACTGGCCGAGGAAGGCGAAGTTGACGCTGCCCTCGGGCACGACGTTCGGGCGGTCGCCATAGGCGCGCGGCATGAAGAACGCGTCGATATACGGCATCATGACGGGCACGGTGTTGGCGCTGTTCGTCGCGAGCTCTTCGATCTGGTCCTCGGGCACGCCGATGTGGTAGAGCCACTCCATGCAGATCTCCTTGCCGGTGCACTCGCGCATGGGCTTTTTGATATAATCACCCGGCTTGTCGGTGAAGAGGGAGTAGACCCAGACGAGGCAGTGGTCCTTGGGCTGCGTGCGGAACTGCGGCTGGCGGTTGATGGTCCAGCTCATCAGCCAGGAGGAATCCTTCACGGTGACGATGCCGCCGGTGACGACATGGCCGGTGAACGGGTCGCGCTTGCAGATATTTTTGATATAGGGGATGATCTTCTGGTCGAGGGTCTCGACGGTGGCGCTCATCCAGTTGGTCTGCTCGGGGTCGTGGCAGAACTTGTCGGGATGACCGAAGGACGGGTCCTGCGCGGCGATCTTGCGCCACATATCCCAGCCGCCGCCCTCTTTGAGTTCGGTGTTGTACGCGGCGGGCTCGTTCTGGCTGCCCATGGAGGAGTTTTCGACGCAGCCGCCGTTCGTGATGAAGACGAGGTCGTTTTCCGTGAGGTCGATGGCCTCCTTCTTGCCGTCGCGGATGACGTCGATGCGCTTAGCCAGCTTGTGCTTGGGGTCAGAGCAGTCGAACTCGACGTTTGCGACCTGCACGCCGTAGTGGAACTGGACGTTGTGGCTCTCGAGGTACTTGACCATCGGGAGGATCATGGACTCGTACTGGTTATACTTCGTGAAGCGCAGCGCCGTGAAGTCGGGAAGTCCCCCGATGTGGTGGATATAGCGCTGGATATAGAGCTTCATCTCGAGTGCGCTGTGCCAGTTTTCAAAGGCGAACATCGTGCGCCAGTAGAGCCAGAAGTTGGAAGAAAGGACCTCGTCATCGAAGAAGTCGGTGATCTTCTTGTCCTGCAGCTGCTCGTTGGGGGTGAAGAAGAGCTTCATGATCTCCATCGCGCCCTTGTCGGAGATGTCGAACTTGCCGTCGGTGTGCGCGTCCTGACCGCGGTTGACGGTCGCGCGGCAGAGGGAGTAGTTGGGGTCTTCCTTGTTGAGCCAGTAGTACTCATCGAGCACGCTCACACCCTCGGTCTCGATGGAGGGGATGGAGCGGAACAGGTCCCACATGACCTCGAAATGGTTGTCCATCTCGCGGCCGCCGCGCATCACGTAGCCGAGGTTTTCGAACTTGTAGCCGTCGCACGCGCCGCCGGGCAGATCACCCTTTTCGAGCACGTGCACGTGCTCACCCTTCATCTGGCCGTCACGCACGAGGTAGCAGGCGGCAGTCAGCGCGGCGAGGCCGCTGCCGACGATATAGGCGGACTTGTTGTCCACGCCTTCGGGCTTCTTGGGACGGGCGAACGCTTCATAGTTACCGCTGGAATAATACATAAATCATTTCTCCTTTCAAACTGTCTGTGAAACCGCTGATCCACGAAACACATTCAACCTTGGGAATCAACGGTATGTTTTCCTTTCGATGGTGAAAGCATACCGCGGTTTTGCGAAAAGAACAATCAGCAGAAATCGGGCGGTGATAAGTTTCTTATCACCGCCCGAAAAGCTGTAAAAATTTTTATCATTCTGCCGCTTTTGATGAAAACGGAGAATTCATCATGTTTTGTCGATGCG
>ERZ506950.954-NODE-954-length-13401-cov-5.258579_pt1 | contig 13401 bp, 10 predicted proteins | sample MGYA00512897_ERZ506950 | MGnify/ENA metagenome assembly ERZ506950
GCATAAATTAAAAATAATGGTCAAAACATTTGGATATTAACATAGAAAGCAGATTTACACGGATGTAGCACAAGAAAAAATCTGTGACAATCCGTGATATCTGTGGGACAACATTCTCAAGAAATATCTGTGAGAATTTGTGAAATCTGTGGGAAACATTCTCTCAAGCAAAATCCGTGAGAATCTGTGAAATCTGTGGGACAACATTCTCAAGCTGCGTGCGGAGGAGTCTCCCACAGATTACACAGATTTACACGGATGTGGATGCGGGGCAGATAGCACGATTTACACGGATATGGGTGCGTATTGGAGACAACATCAATATGATTAAGAACAAAAAAAACAAATTCAAAATATGAAGAATGCAGCTATAATTGTGAGCGGGGGAATGGACAGCATCACCCTGCTCTATGAACACAAGGACGAGATAGCCGTGGGCATTTCCTTCGACTATGGCAGCAACCACAACGCACGCGAGATACCCTTCGCCAAGATGCATTGCGAACGGCTGGGCATCAAGCACATCACCATCAATCTGGACTTCATGCACCAGTACTTCAAGTCGAGCCTCCTCACCGGAGCCGACACCATCCCCGAGGGACACTACGAGGACGAGAACATGAAGTCAACCGTCGTGCCCTTCCGTAACGGCATAATGCTCGCCATCGCCGTGGGCATCGCCGAGAGCAACGGACTGACCGAGGTGTTCATCGCCAACCACGGAGGCGACCACGCCATCTATCCCGACTGCCGTCAGGACTTCATCACAGCCATCGACGCGGCGGCTAAGGCGGGCACATACGTCGGCGTAAGGATTGTGGCACCCTACACCTCCATCACCAAGGCAGACATCGCACGCATCGGAAAGCGCCTCGGCATCGACTATGCCGAGACATGGAGCTGCTACAAGGGCGGCGAGAAGCATTGCGGAAAGTGCGGCACCTGCGTGGAGCGAAAAGAGGCACTCGCCGAAGCAGGCATAGAAGACACCACTATTTACGAAACAAAATAGCAGAAAAATGTTGAAATAAGATTTATTTTTAGTAAATTTGCGGTCGAAACAGAGAAATCGTTACAGACACGAAGAGTAAGAAAGAATCTTATTTCAACATTATATAAATATTTGAAAAAATGAAAATCGAAGATTTCAACTTTGCCGGCAAAAAGGCAATCGTACGTGTAGACTTCAACGTACCATTGGACGAGAACGGAAACGTTACTGACGACACCCGTATCCGCGGTGCCCTCCCCACACTCAAGAAGGTGCTCGCTGACGGTGGCGCCCTCATCATGATGAGCCACATGGGCAAGCCCAAGGGCAAGGTGAACGAGAAGCTCTCTCTGAGCCAGATCGTCCCCAACGTATCAAAGGCCCTCGGCGTAGAGGTGAAGTTCGCCAAGGATTGCGGCAACGCTTCTGAGGAGGCTGCTGCCCTCAAGCCGGGCGAGGCACTTCTTCTGGAGAACCTCCGCTTCTATCCTGAGGAGGAAGGCAAGCCGGTAGGCGTAGAGAAGGGCACACCTGAGTATGACGCTGCAAAGAAGGAAATGAAGGGCCGCCAGCAGGAGTTTGCCAAGAAGCTCGCTTCTTACGCTGACTGCTACGTAATGGACGCATTCGGAACAGCTCACCGCAAGCACGCTTCTACAGCCGTTATCGACGAGTACTTCGACAAGGACCACAAGATGCTGGGCTACCTCATGGAGAAGGAGGTAAAAGCCGTTGACGCAGTTCTCGGCAACATCAAGCGCCCGTTCACAGCCATCATGGGCGGCTCGAAGGTTTCTACAAAGATCGGCATCATCGAGAACCTCCTCACAAAGGTGGACAACCTCATCCTCTGCGGCGGCATGACATACACATTCGCCAAGGCTCAGGGCGGCAAGATCGGCCTCTCTATCTGCGAGGACGACAAGCTGGACGTAGCTCTCGACGTAATCAAGAAGGCCAAGGAGAACGGCGTGAACCTCGTTCTCGGTACTGACTCGGTATGCGGCGACGCTTTCAAGAACGACTGCAACACTCAGATCTGCCCGTCTAACGACATTCCCGAGGGTTGGGAAGGCATGGACGCTGGTCCTCAGACACGCGAGCTCTTCGCCAACGCCATCAAGGGCGCAAAGACCATCCTCTGGAACGGTCCTGCAGGCGTATTCGAGTTCGACAACTTCGCAGGTGGTTCAAAGGCTATCGCTGAGGCCATCGCTGAGGCTACAAAGAACGGCGCATTCTCACTCATCGGTGGTGGCGACTCTGTAGCTTGCATCAACAAGTTCGGCTTGGCTGATCAGGTTTCGTACATCTCAACTGGTGGTGGCGCTCTCCTCGAGGCTATCGAGGGCAAGGTGCTCCCGGGCGTTGCAGCTATCGAGGCTTAATCTTCGCTGACACGGCGTGCTGACTTTCAGCACAACCAAATAACAAAAGCAAATCCTTATATATATAATGTATAGGGGTTTGCTTTTTTCGTTTGCTCTGACATATTAGGCAGGGTATAAAAAAAGTTAAATATTGGGTTAACTATTGGGGAGGGTATGTTGTTTCAATAAAAAAGTTGTACCTTTGCACCCGCAATTTTGCAAAGTATTTTATTAATTTATCACAAACAATGAATCGATACGAAACCGTTTTCATTTTGACTCCCGTTTTGTCTGATGAACAGATGAAGGAAGCGGTCGCTAAGTTCAAGAAGCTCCTCACCGACAACGGTGCTGAGATTGTGAACGAAGAGACATGGGGACTCAAGAAGATGGCTTATGCTATCCAGAAGAAGTCTACAGGATTCTATTGCCTGTTGGAGTTCCAGGCTGAGCCCACAATTGTAAAGACACTCGAGACCGGCTATCGCCGTGACGAGAAGGTCATCCGTCACATGACAGTTAAGCTCGACAAGTATGCTGCACAGTATGCTGAGAAGAGACGTAACAAATTCGCTAAAAAAGAGGAGGCTTAAAACATGGCAGCAGTAGAATCAGAAATTCGCTATTTGACTCCACCTTCAGTGGACACACGCAAGAAGAAGTATTGCCGTTTCAAGAAGAGCGGTATCAAGTATATCGACTACAAGGATCCTGAGTTCCTCAAGAAGTTCTTGAACGAGCAGGGCAAGATCCTTCCCCGTCGTATCACAGGAACATCTTTGAAGTATCAGCGTCGCGTGGCACAGGCTGTTAAGCGTGCTCGCCAGATTGCTTTGCTTCCTTACGTAACTGACTTGATGAAATAATTATTAAGGAGGAATAAGCAATGGAAATCATACTTAAAGAAGATATCATAGGACTGGGTTACAAGAACGACATCGTTAATGTAAAGAGTGGTTACGGACGTAACTACCTCATCCCCCAGGGTAAGGGTGTAATCGCATCTGAATCAGCAAAGAAGGTTCTCGCTGAGAACCTCAAACAGCAGGCTCACAAGCTCGCAGCCATCAAGGCTGAGGCTGAGAAGAAGGCTGAGGCTCTCAACGGCGTAGAGCTGGTTATCGAGTCTAAGGTAAGCGCTACTGGCGTTACTTACGGTTCGGTTAACGCTAACGTTGTGGCTGACGAGCTTCAGAAGAAGGGCTTCGAGATTGACCGCAAGATCATCACTATGCACGACATCAAGACTGTAGGTGAGTTTGAGGCTACCATCCACTTCCACAAGGAGGTTGAGGTGAAGCTCCCCATCAAGGTTGTTGCTGAGAACGCTAAGGTAGAGGCTCCCGCTGAGGAGGCTCCCAAGGCTGAGGAGACAGAGGCAACTGCAGAGTAATCAGCAGATATTCTCTATAACAATATAAAAAAGTCGGACGGCGAAAGCTATCCGACTTTTTTTTGTTGCTTATGGGATTAATTACGCCTACATACAACGCAATGAGCAGCTTAGAATTGCCTTAATGCAGAGAGCAGCGCATTGTTGGCTGACTTTGAGCCTATGGTTATTCTCAGGTAGCCTTTCTGGAAGAGACCGTCGGCGGGACGGCAGACGATGACGCCACGGCTGAAGAGACCCTCGTAGACGGCGGGAGCGTTGCGGAAGCGGACGAGGAGGAAGTTGGAGAAGGACGGGAGCACCTGTTCGCAGAACGGCAGCTGCTCCAAGGCATGAGCCATGCGGGTGCGCTCAGCTACGACATTGCCCACCAAGCGGTCCATCTCGAAAGCGTCGGAGAAGACGCCGCACATCTTCGACTCGATGACCGGCGACAGGGCGTAAGACCCTCCCACGGCAAGCATGAGGCGCACGATGTCCGAGGAGGCGTAGAGCATTCCCACGTTCAGCGCATTAACGCCCCACACAGAATCCATCTGCTCTATGACCACAAGATTGGGGAAGCGCTGCAGAACCGTACACCATGAAGGACTCTTCGAGAAGCGCAGATACGTCTCGTCCACCACCACAAGACCGTCGAACACCTCCAGCAAGGAAGCGATGGCGTTGATATCCAGGAGATTGCCCGTAGGGTCATTGGGCGAACAAAGCCAGACGAGCTTCGTATGATTGTCGCAAGCGCCAAGCACCTCGTCAACGGACAGGGCGAAGCCTTCACCCAATTCTGCCTCACGATATTCCACGTCATTAAGTTGTGCCATCCTACGATAGACACCACGCGTGGGACCTGCCGCCACCACATTGTCCTCTCTGGGAACGCAGAAGCAACGAAAGCACAAGTCCACCACGCCCGCAAAGCCGTTGCAGGCAAAGATATTGCTGACGTCCTTCCGCTTCAAGGCAGAGAGCGCCCTACGCAGCGAAAGCGCCTGACAATCAACGGCATGATTGAACGGAAGGTCGTAAGGATTGGCGTTAGTGTCGAGGCGCAAGGCATCCGCCTTCGGCAAAAGCGTCTCGTCAACCGGCGGGACGTGCAGAAGGGCGCGAAGATTGGGGCGTACAAGTTGTTCAATGTTCAGCATCTTAAAAAATATTTATCGGACATGCAAGTTAGGTTATTCACACAAAATTAAGTTATTTATAGGAAATATGCAAGATTTGCAGTAATTTTGTAGCCACATTCAAAAAAAACGATAAGCCAAAAGATGAAACTCCTACAATTAACATTCATCATACTCCTCATCCTCTCATGCTCGGAGAAGAAGCAAGCCGAATACACGCCGTGGGGCGAACTGATAACCGACTCCATCACGCCACAGGCAGCAGGGACGTACACCATTCAGGACATCATCGGAAACGGCGAGATGATCATGCTGACCATGAGCGGTCCGGAATCTTACTACGACTATCACGGACGCGGAATGGGAACGCAGTACAGGCTGTGCGAACGTCTGGCAGAGAAGCTCGGAGTGTCGCTGAGAGTGGACGTATGCAAGACGAAGGAGGAAATGTTAAGCCGTCTGAAGAACGGCGACGGAGACATCATCGCCTACCAGATAGAGAAGAAGCAGGAAGGCACCGTGCCGTGCGGATACGGAACAGACTCGACGGCGTGGGCGGTAAGCAGCGCCAACAAGGAACTGGCAGACACGATAAACGGATGGTACTCCCCCAGCCTACTGGCGGAGGTGAAGCGCGAAGAGAAGACGCAGCTGTCCGTGGCAAGCGTCCACCGACACGTCTACGCCCCGATGCTCAACTCCAGTCGCGGAGAAATATCACAATACGACCATCTCTTCCAACGCTACGCTCCCATAGCAAGATGGGACTGGCGACTGATGGCAGCACAATGCTATCAGGAGTCGTGCTTCGACCCCAAGGCTTACTCATGGGCTGGCGCAAGAGGACTGATGCAGATAATGCCCGCAACGGCAGCTCACCTCGGACTGGCAGAGGACAAGATGTACGACCCGGAGGAAAACATCTATGCCGCAGCACGTTACATAGCCGAGCTGAGCAAGCATTTCCAGGACGTACGCAACACCATGGAACGTCAACTCTTCGTCCTCGCAAGCTATAACGGCGGCTACTTCCACATCCGTGACGCCATGCGACTGGCGGAAAAATACGGCAAGGACAAGCACCGCTGGGACGACGTGGCACCCTTCATCCTCAACCTCCAGACACCACAATACTATAACGACCCCGTGGTGAAATACGGATATATGAGAGGCACGGAAACCGTGGGCTACGTGGCACGCATCCGAGACAGATGGAGGCAGTATCGAGGCGTGGCAAGAGCCGGCAGCAGCTCTGCGTTCAGCTTCCCTGCGCCCGGAACAGACGCGCCACACAAAGCCACAAAGAGGCATAGGTTCAAGCTATAAGGGTTAACATGCGTTAAATTTTGTTTAACACATAGAGAAAGTCATATATAAATAAAAGAGGTGTAGAGAAAAATGTTTAACTTTGCAACTCGATTATTAATTCACATAAAGTCTAACTTTATTAATTTCATTTTTATTAATTCATTTTTATGTCAGATTTAAAGAACGTACAGCCATTGGCAGACTTCAATTGGGACGAGTTTGAAAACGGCAGTAGCTCAAACGTAAGCAAGCAGGAGCTCGAGCAGGCTTACGACGAAACACTCAACAAGGTATCAGAGCACCAGGTGGTAGAGGGTACCGTAATTTCTGTAGACAAGAAGGAAGTAATCGTTAACATCGGTTACAAGAGCGACGGTATCATCCCCGCTTCTGAGTTCCGTTACAACCCTGAGCTCAAGGTAGGCGACAAGGTAGAAGTTTACGTTGAGAACCAGGAGGACAAGAAGGGTCAGCTCGTACTCTCTCACAAGAAGGCACGTCTCAGCAAGAGCTGGGAGCGCGTTAACGCAGCCCTTGAGAACGAGGAGATCATCCAGGGTTACATCAAGTGCCGCACTAAGGGTGGCATGATTGTTGACGTATTCGGCATTGAGGCATTCCTCCCGGGAAGCCAGATCGACGTTCATCCTATACGCGACTACGACGTATTCGTCGGCAAGACAATGGAGTTCAAGGTTGTGAAGATCAACCAGGAGTTCCGCAACGTAGTAGTTTCACACAAGGCTCTTATCGAGGCTGAGCTCGAGGCTCAGAAGAAGGAGATCATCAGCAAGCTCGAGAAGGGTCAGATTCTTGAGGGTACCGTTAAGAACATCACATCATACGGCGTATTCGTTGACCTCGGTGGTGTTGACGGACTCATCCACATCACAGACCTCTCTTGGGGCCGCGTAAGCGATCCGCACGAGGTTGTAGCACTCGACCAGAAGATCAACGTCGTAATTCTCGACTTCGATGACGAGAAGAAGCGCATCGCTCTCGGTCTGAAGCAGCTCACTCCGCATCCTTGGGACGCTCTTGACGAGAACCTCAAGGTAGGCGACCACGTTAAGGGTAAGGTAGTCGTTATCGCTGATTACGGCGCATTCGTAGAGATTGCTCCGGGCGTTGAGGGTCTGATCCACGTTTCAGAGATGAGCTGGAGCCAGCACCTCCGTTCAGCACAGGAGTTCCTCCACGTAGGCGACGAGGTAGAGGCAGTTATCCTCACACTCGACCGTGCAGAGCGCAAGATGTCTCTCGGCATCAAGCAGCTTAAGGAAGATCCGTGGGAGGCTATCGAGGTTAAGTACCCTGTAGGCAGCAAGCACACAGCAAAGGTTCGCAACTTCACCAACTTCGGCATCTTCGTAGAGCTCGAGGAAGGCGTAGACGGCCTCATCCACATCTCTGACCTCTCTTGGACAAAGAAGGTAAAGCATCCTTCAGAGTTCACACAGGTAGGTGCAAGCATCGACGTTGTTGTCCTCGAAATCGACAAGGAGAACCGTCGTCTCAGCCTCGGTCACAAGCAGCTCGAGGAGAATCCTTGGGACAAGTACGAGGAGCTCTACACTCCGGGTTCTGTTCACACAGGTAAGATCACCGAGATGATGGACAAGGGCGCTGTCATCACTCTCAACGAGGGTGGCGAGGGCTTCGCAACACCGAAGCACCTTGTTAAGGAAGACGGCACACAGGCTCAGCTCGGCGAGGAGCTCGAGTTCAAGGTAATCGAGTTCGTTAAGGAGACAAAGCGCATCATCCTCTCACACAGCCGCACATTCGAGGCTGGCAAGGACGATGTTAAGCCGGTTCGCAAGCACACAGCCAAGAAGGAGTCAGCTCCTGCAATCAACAACGTAGCAGCAAGCACCACACTCGGTGACATCGACGCTCTCGCTGAATTGAAGGCTAAGATGGAGAAGGGCGAGTAATCACAACCCCTGATCACAGATAAATAAAATAAAAGGCAATCTTGGAACAAACATCCGGGATTGCCTTTTTTGTTTTATGTTAACATGAGTTAATCGTAAGAATTATTACATCCAAAACCGTTAGTTTCGGATAATTATTATTACCTTTGTAGCATAATTATTGAATAACAATAAAAACACATAAGCGTTTCGTTCCTGAAACGTTATTTTTTCACTATATATTTTTTTAATCTTCATGTATAGCATAGACGAATTATCAGCTAAAAATATTGCTGAGTTGCAAGACATTGCTCGCGAAGCAGGCATTGATTTCAATGACGAAACCGGTGCCCAAGACCTGATATATGCAATTCTTGACAAGCAGGCAGATATAGAAGGAAGCAAGAATCCTCTTGGTCCTAAACGTCGTCGAACAAGAATAGTTAAGAAAGACACAGACCGCGTATATACAGTCAACGGAAAGGAAGGCGAAAACTTTGACTTAAAGAAAAACAGGACTAACGAAGAGGACGCCCCCCAGACCACATTGTTCAAGGAAAACACAGACACGACCGACAACACAAACGAACTTTCGCTTGAAGAACAGTTGATGGCAATTCCGAAGCATAGAGGAAGAAAGTCGAAAAGAGAACTTGAACTGCTTTCTGCAATAGAGGAGTCGAGAAGGCTGAAAGAAAACGCGCCTGAAGCAACAGAAGACACAACAATTGCAAACGAAATGGACAGCACAAGCACAGACGAGGCTGAAGAACAGACAACAGCACCCGCAGAAACAACAGCAGACTTCATCCCTGAAGCCAACATGCACGCAGCAAACACAGAGAATGACGAACAGCATGAGCAGCTCCTTGCGCAGCTTCAGGCAAAGATAAACGCACACAACGAAAACGCGGAAGACCAGCGTGACGCCATCGCAAACGGAATTTGGGAAGGCGACCCGGGCGACGGCACAGACTTCATCACCGTAGTGGACCTGCCGATAGAAGACCAGGGAGCCGTACCGACGTACGACATGTTTGACAACGTGACGTCTTCGATGCCAGCAGACCAGCCCGTAATGATGCAGACGCAGACCACAGCACCTGCTGTTCCGCAGTTCGACTTCACAGACATCATTTCTGCCAACGGCGTGCTGGAAGTAATGCCAGACGGTTATGGCTTCCTCCGTTCGAGCGACTATAACTATCTCTCTTCTCCGGACGACGTTTACGTATCGACACAGCAAATCAAGAACTACGGTCTGAAGACCGGTGACGTGGTGCAATGCCGCGTACGTCCGCCGCATGACGGAGAGAAATACTTCCCGCTGACAAGCATTGAGATGATTAACGGACGCGAGCCGAACGAAGTGCGCGACCGCATTGCCTTCGAGCACCTCACCCCACTCTTCCCGGACGAGAAGTTCTCGCTGTGCGGCGACAGAGCCACGACAAATCTCTCAACACGCATCGTTGACCTCTTCTCGCCGATCGGCAAGGGACAGAGAGCGCTCATCGTGGCACAGCCCAAGACCGGTAAGACCATCCTCATGAAGGACATCGCCAACGCCATCGCTGCCAACCACCCTGAGGCTTACCTCATGATGCTCCTCATTGACGAGCGCCCTGAGGAGGTGACGGACATGGCAAGAACAGTTAATGCGGAGGTAATCGCCTCTACGTTTGACGAGCCGGCAGAACGCCATGTCAAGATAGCAGGAATAGTACTGGAGAAGGCGAAGCGAATGGTGGAATGCGGACACGACGTCGTTATCTTCCTCGACTCAATCACACGTCTTGCACGTGCCTACAACACCGTGTCGCCGGCATCTGGCAAGGTGCTCACGGGTGGTGTGGACGCCAATGCCCTTCAGAAGCCCAAGCGCTTCTTCGGTGCAGCACGAAACATCGAAGGAGGCGGTTCGCTCACCATCATCGCAACAGCCCTTATCGACACAGGATCGAAGATGGACGAGGTGATCTTCGAGGAATTCAAGGGAACCGGCAACATGGAACTCCAGCTCGACCGCTCGCTCTCTAACAAGCGCATCTTCCCGGCTGTCAACCTCGTGGCTTCAAGCACACGACGCGACGACCTGCTCCAGGACAAGACCACACTTGACCGTATGTGGATTCTTCGTAAGTTTATTTCAGACATGAACCCGATAGAAGCCATGAACTCCATCCATGACCGCATGAGCAAGACTCGCGATAATGACGAGTTCCTTCTGTCTATGAACGATTAAAATGGGACAATTCATTGAGGTAAAAGGCGCACGTGTCAACAACCTGAAGAATGTGAGCCTTAACATACCAAGAGATAAATTCATCGTAATAACCGGAGTCTCTGGCTCCGGTAAATCCTCGCTGGCTTTCGACACCTTGTATGCCGAAGGCCAGCGTCGTTATGTAGAATCGCTGTCTTCGTACGCCAGACAGTACTTGGGACGAATGAGCAAGCCGGAATGCGACACCATAAAGGGTCTGCCCCCTGCCATCGCCATCGAGCAGAAAGTAATCTCACGCAACCCGAGAAGTACGGTCGGCACAAGCACCGAAATCTACGAGTATCTGAAGCTCCTGTTCGCAAGAATAGGCCACACTTATTCGCCCATAAGCGGAGAAGAGGTGAAAGTGCACACCAATGAGGACATCATAGAGTGTGTAAGCAACTTCTCTGAGGGCACCAAGTTTGCCATCCTCGCCCCGCTGCAGCTGCCGGAGGGAAGAGCCCTCGAAAAGCAACTGAGCATAGAGAATCAGCAGGGCTACTCACGCATCTGGTATAAGAACGACTTCGTAAGGATTGACGATTTCCTCACGGACAAGGAAGCCGTGGAAAACGCCAAGCCGGACGAAATTTACATTCTTATAGACCGTATGGCAGCAGGAGGTTCGAAGGCAAACATCTCACGACTCGCCGACTCCACCGAGACGGCTTTCTATGAAGGCAACGGCACGTGCCGCCTGATATTCTTCCCTTCCAAGATCACCTTCGACTTCTCCACAGCCTACGAAGCAGACGGAATAAGCTTCGAGCAACCCAACGAGAACATGTTCGCATTCAACTCGCCGGCTGGTGCCTGCCCGGAATGTGAGGGCTTCGGAAAGATAATGGGAATAGACGAGAAGCTGGTCATCCCCAACACTTCGCTGAGCGTCTATGACGGCTGCGTGCAATGCTGGCACGGAGAGAAGATGGGAGTATGGAAGGAAGTGTTCTGCCGACAGGCCGCCAATGACAAGTTTCCAATTTTCGAGCCTTACTATAATCTCACCCGCCAGCAGAAGGACATGCTGTGGCACGGTCTGCCTTCCGAAAAGGGAAAGGAGAAAAGAGACCGCGTCTGCATCGACTCGTTCTTCAATATGGTGAAGGAGAACCAGTATAAGATTCAGTATCGCGTGATGCTAAGCAGATACAGAGGCAAGACAATTTGCCCGGTTTGCCACGGCACACGTCTGAAGAAAGAGGCCACGTGGGTGAAGATAGGCGGAATGAGCATCGTTGACCTTGTGGAAATGTCTGTCACTAACCTTAAGATGTGGTTTGACAATCTGCAGATCAGCGAGAACGAAGCCAAGATTGCCAAACGTCTCTTGGCAGAAATACGTAGCAGACTGCAGTTCCTGCTGGACGTGGGACTCGGATACCTAACGCTCAACCGCGCCTCGAACACTCTGAGTGGCGGCGAGAGCCAGCGCATCAACCTTACCACCTCACTCGGCAGTTCGCTTGTCGGATCGCTCTACATTCTGGACGAGCCAAGCATCGGACTGCACAGCAGAGACACGGACCGTCTGATTCACGTATTGCGCGAGTTGCAGCAGCTTCACAATACGGTGATTGTGGTGGAGCACGACGAAGAGATTATGCGAGCAGCCGACCACCTAATCGACGTTGGTCCGGAAGCAGGAAGCGAAGGAGGCGAGATTGTCTTTGAAGGAAGTCTGGACGACGTGGAAAAGATGAAGGGCAAGGAAACCCTAAGCCATACCGTCCGATTCCTCAACGGAACGGAACGCATAGCCACGCCTTCGTCACGCCGCCAATGGAACCTTGCCATTGAGGTGAAGGGAGCGAGAATGAACAACCTTCGAGGAATAGACGTGAAGATTCCGCTGAACGTGCTGACTGTCGTTACTGGCGTGAGCGGTTCGGGCAAGTCTTCACTAATCAAGGGCATTCTGTATCCGGCTCTGAAGAGACACCTTAACGAGGTGGCAGACCCACCAGGAGAATATTCTGCCTTGGGAGGCGACTGGCAGCAGGTGAAGCACGTGGAGTTCGTAGACCAGAACCCCATCGGCAAGAGCACACGCTCTAACCCTGCCACATACATAAAGGCTTACGACGCCATCAGACAACTCTTCGCTGACCAGCCTCTTGCCAAGCAGGAGGGATTTACGGCGCAGTATTTCTCGTTCAACACGGAAGGAGGACGATGCGAGGAATGTAAGGGAGCCGGAGTGATTACCGTGGAAATGCAGTTTATGGCAGACTTGGTGCTCGAATGCGACTGCTGTCATGGCAAGCGATTCAAGAAGGACATTCTGGACGTATGCTTCCACGGCAAGAACATCAACGACGTTCTGAATATGACCGTAACGGAAGCCATAGCATTCTTCACGGAACACGGGCAGGACCTGATTGCCTCACGTCTGAAACCGCTTGAAGCTGTAGGTCTGGGATACGTGAAGTTGGGACAAAGCTCGTCCACCCTATCAGGAGGAGAAAACCAACGTGTGAAGCTCGCCTACTTCATCGGTCAGGAGAAGCAAGCCCCCACGCTCTTCATCTTCGACGAGCCGACAACCGGACTTCACTTCCACGACATCCACAAGTTGATGGAATCATTCAACTCGCTGATAGAGAAGGGTCACACCATCGTGGTGATTGAGCACAACATGGACGTGATAAAATGTGGCGATTACGTCATCGACCTCGGACCGGATGGTGGCGACAAGGGTGGCAACATCGTTTGCTGCGGAACACCTGAGGAAATTGCAGGATGCGAAAAGAGCATCACCGGCAAGTATCTGAAGGAAAAGCTTGAAGAAACAATATAATAATAACGAAATAGAGGGTGTGTAAAAAAACTGCTTGTTTTTACACACCCTCTTAAGTTTTAGACAAGATGAAACACACCCGTTGGCAATTTTCGTCTCAACGGTTCTACGTCCACCTTAACCCCAACCTCTATGCCAGCGCTTTTCATCGTGTCAACAACGCACGCATGGGCTATTTCGGGCTTGTTGTTTTCGTGGCTAAGATGGCAAAGCCACACATGTCGCAAGTT
>ERZ506950.960-NODE-960-length-13374-cov-4.264660_pt1 | contig 13374 bp, 10 predicted proteins | sample MGYA00512897_ERZ506950 | MGnify/ENA metagenome assembly ERZ506950
GCAATTCTGAAAGCAGCTTGGCGAAAAAGCCCGAAGGGACTTTTTTGACAAGCTGAATCGCTCCTGACCGCACGGATCAGGAGCGACGATAAATGCTGTTTTGACGATCTTACTTCTTGAGCGCCTCTTCGACTGCGACTGCCACCGCAACGGTAGCACCAACCATGGGAGAGAAATGCTGGGACAGCATTTCGGAAGGGATCGAAGCGAACCGCCAGTGGCGGTTCGCCACATTACCCATGGGAGCGGGGAAGAAACAAATTACTTCTTGAGAGCCTCTTCGACAGCAACAGCGACAGCAACGGTAGCGCCGACCATGGGGTTGTTGCCCATGCCCAGGAAGCCCATCATCTCGACGTGAGCCGGGACGGAGGAGGAGCCTGCAAACTGTGCATCGGAATGCATGCGGCCCATGGTATCGGTCATGCCGTAGGAAGCGGGACCGGCGGCCATGTTATCCGGATGCAGCGTACGGCCCGTGCCGCCGCCGGAAGCGACGGAGAAGTACTTCTTGCCCTGCTCGATGCACTCCTTCTTGTAGGTGCCTGCGACCGGGTGCTGGAAGCGGGTCGGGTTCGTGGAATTGCCGGTGATGGAGACATCGACACCCTCGTGATGCATGATGGCAACGCCCTCGCGGACATCGTCAGCGCCGTAGCAGCGGACATCGGCGCGCTCACCCTCGGAGTAGCGGATCTCGTTGACGATCTTCAGCTCGCCGGTGTAGTAGTCGAACTTCGTCTGCACATAGGTGAAGCCGTTGATGCGGGAGATGATCTGAGCGGCATCCTTGCCGAGGCCGTTCAGGATGACGCGCAGCGGGGTCTTGCGTGCCTTGTTGGCGTTGCGGACGATGCCGATGGCGCCTTCGGCGGCGGCGAAGGACTCGTGGCCGGCCAGGAACGCGAAGCACTTGGACTCCTCGCTCAGCAGCATGGCGCCGAGGTTGCCGTGGCCAAGGCCGACCTTGCGGTCTTCGGCGACGGAGCCGTCGATGCAGAAGGACTGCAGGCCTTCGCCGATCTTCTTGGCGGCTTCGGCGGCGGTGGTGACACCGGACTTCAGCGCGATGGCTGCGCCGACGGTGTAAGCCCAGCAGGCGTTCTCGAAGCAGATGGGCTGGATGCCCTTGACGATCTCATACGGATCGAAGCCCTTCGCCTTGCACAGCTCGCGGCACTCCTCGACGGAGCCGATGCCATACTGCGCAAGAACGCCGTTGATCTTGTCGATTCTTCTTTCGTAACTTTCAAACAAAGCCATGGTGCGCTCCTCCTCTTATTCCTGACGCGGGTCGATGTACTTCGCGGCGTTGTCGAACTGGCCGTAGTGACCCTTGGCCTTCTCCATTGCCGTGGCGGGCTCATCACCCTTCTTGATGAAGTCCATCATCTTGCCGAGGTTGATGAATTCGTAGCCGACGATCTCGTCGAGCTTGTTGAGCGCGACGCGGGTGACATAGCCCTCGGCCATCTCCAGATAGCGCGGGCCCTTCGCCTTCGTGGCGAACATCGTGCCGACCTGGCTGCGCAGGCCCTTGCCGAGGTCTTCCATGGAAGCGCCGACGGACAGGCCGTTCTCGGAGAACGCGCTCTGGGTGCGGCCGTAGACGATCTGCAGGAACAGCTCGCGCATGGCGGTGTTGATGGCGTCGCAAACAAGGTCGGTGTTCAGCGCTTCGAGAATGGTCTTGCCGATCAGGATCTCGGAAGCCATGGCAGCAGAATGGGTCATGCCCGAGCAGCCGATGGTCTCGATCAGAGCCTCCTGAATGACGCCCTCCTTGACGTTGAGCGTCAGCTTGCAGGCGCCCTGCTGGGGCGCGCACCAGCCGATGCCGTGGGTGAAGCCGGAAATATCGGCGATCTGCTTGGCCTGGACCCACTTGCCCTCTTCGGGGATCGGGGCCGGACCGTGATATGCGCCCTTCGCAACGGGGCACATATGCTGCACTTCGGTCGTGTAAATCATAACGATCTTCCTTTCTTATCCTCTGTCTCCACAAAAAGCGGAACGTATCCATACGTATTTTTTATCATAGCAAACCCGAACGTCTTTTGCAAGGCGAAAAAACGGAAATACGGGCAAAATCCGCATTCCTTTCCCTCATTTTCCGCTATGCCGCACTTTTCGTTACAGCAGGTGGCGGATCGGGCGTTGGACAACGCTCAGAATCGTATACAGCGCGCGCTTTGCCCACGGCAGCGTCGCTTCTTCAAACTGCGCGCCGTATTCCGTGCCGCCGTCGTGCAGGGCGAGGCGGCTCTGGTCGATGTACTGTACGCTCTCCTGCCGCAGCGCGGCATTGACCTCCTCGCTCTCGATGACGAGCATCAGTTCCGTGTCGAGATATGCGCTGCGCATGTCGGCGTTGAATGAACCGACGACGCTCAAATCGTTTCCGATTAAAATTGTCTTCGTATGCAGCGACTGGCCGCAGACGACCTCGTACACGTCGACGCCGCGCGATAAAATATTTTGCTTTTCGCGTAAGTAGTCCGAGCAGCCGCTCGGGTTCGCGCCGTTTTCAACGGCATTCGTCAGCACGCGCAGCTGCCGCGTCTCGGCAAGTGCTTCCAAATCGTTATACATTTTGCCGTTGCAGATGATGTACGGCGTTTGCAGCAGGACGTCATCGCCCTGCGCCATCAGGCGGACAAGCGCGTCCCACAGCTCAGGCGCTTTCGCCTCCGCGCGCGGCGAGCCGCTGAGAAGGCTCACATGCGTGACCGCCGCGGTCTCCACCTCCCAGTCGACGGCGGCAAGCTCTTTTCCATGCACCGCGCATAGCGCCGCGTAGCGCTCCTGCAGCGCGTCGGTCTGCGAGGACGTCTTGCCTGTGATGGTCTGATTCTCCGGCTGCGACCAGACGCTTTCAAAATACGTCAAAAGCTGGGAGACCGAGCTGCCCTCTCCCCCATCCGACACGACGAGCACATCGCGGTCGATGTTCTGGTTCTCCTGATATGAGCCGAGGAACAAATCGTTCGAATTTCTTCCGCCGAGGATGTATTTGCTCCCGTCGGCGATCAGATACTTGTCGTGCAGACGGTAGTTGAGCTTCCACGGGCGCAGCAGGTCGATGGGATCATAAAAGCGCACCTCCACATTCTCCTCCGCCGCGAGGGCGCGGAGAACGCCGCTGTTTTGCAGATGCAGAAAACCGTTCAGCCCGTCGACGATGACGCGCACCCGCACGCCGCGCTGCGCCGCGCCATAGAGCGCGGCCATCAAATCCTGTCCGCTGCCGTCCGCGCGCAGGTCAAAGGTCGAGAAGATGACCTCCCTTTCCGCACTCTCGATGAGCTGCAAGCGCCAGAGCAGCGCACTGTCCGTATCCTCGATGCTCCTCACGCGCTCCTGCGATGCGTCCGTACTCAATCGGGCTTCATACTGGCTCCACAGCTCCCCCGCCGCCTCTTTCTGCGGCAGTGGAACAAAAACGGCCGTCAGCACGGCGTATAAAAGGTACGCGCCCAGCGCGATGCCCAGCCATTTCAAGATATGTTTTTGCTTCATTTTTCACCTGCTTATCATAAAACTCATGCCGTCAGTTTACCATAAGGGATGCAAGCTGTCCAGCGGCGCGGCGGCGGTAAGTTTTCCCGACCGAAACGCCGCAACTTTCGCCCAAACGGAAATTTCTCGAAAAGATGCCTTGACAATCCGTCAATTTCCGACCTATACTGTGGGTAAAGCAAAAAATACCCCACGCGGGTATTGTATTTGTCCCGAAGGAGGAATCAAATTGAAAAAGGAAACCTATGACGTGACCGGCATGAGCTGCGCCGCCTGCTCCAGCCGCGTGGAAAAGGCCGTCGCCAAGCAGCCCGGCGCGCAGCAGGTCGCGGTCAACCTGCTGAAAAACAGCATGGTCGTCGAATACGACGAATCCCAGCTTTCGTCCGCGCAGATCATCGCCGCGGTCGAAAAGGCTGGCTACGGTGCGTCTCTGCATGCAAAGCCCGGCAGCGCCCCCGCCGCGCAGACTGCCGAGACCGGCGGCGCCAACGCCGCACAGAAGGCGTACAGCGACATGAAAAAGCGTCTCGCCCTCTCGCTCCTCTTCACCATCCCGCTGTTCTATCTCTCGATGGGCCACATGATGGGCTGGCCGCTGCCCGCGTGCTTCCTTGGCATGGAAAATGCGATGACGTTCGCATTCACGCAGTTTTTGCTGCTGCTGCCCATCGTCTATATCAACCGCCAGTACTATATCGTCGGCTTCAAGACGCTGTGGCAGCGCTCGCCGAACATGGATTCGCTGATCGCACTGGGCTCCAGCGCCGCCATCGTGTACGGCATCTACGCCATCTATAAGATCGGCATCGGCTTTGGAAGAATGGACATGGACACGGTGCACACCTATATGATGGAGCTGTACTTCGAGTCCGCAGGCACGATCCTGACGCTCATCACCATGGGCAAGACCATGGAGGCCCGCGCCAAGGGCAAGACCTCTGATGCCATCACAAAGCTCATGGACCTTGCGCCCAAGACCGCGACGGTCGAGCGCAACGGCGTCGAGAGCGTCATCCCCGTCGAGGAGGTCCAACTCGGCGACATGCTGATCGTCAAGGCGGGCGAGAGCATCCCCGTCGACGGCATCGTGCTCGAGGGAACGTCCTCGGTCGACGAATCCGCGCTGACGGGCGAGAGCATCCCCGTCGAAAAGCAGGCGGGAGACAGCGTCATCGGCGCGACCATCAACAAATCCGGCTATTTCAAGATGCGCGCGACCAAAGTCGGCGACGATACCGCCCTTTCCCAGATCGTACGCCTTGTGGACGAGGCCACGAGCTCCAAAGCGCCCATCGCCAAGCTCGCCGATAAGGTCAGCGGCGTGTTCGTCCCCGTCGTCATCACGATCGCCGTCATCGCAACGGCAGCATGGCTGCTGACGGGCCACAGCGTGGAATTTGCGCTGTCCATCGGTATTTCCGTTCTCGTCATCAGCTGCCCCTGCGCGCTGGGTCTCGCCACGCCGACGGCCATCATGGTCGGCACGGGCCGCGGCGCGGTGAACGGCATCCTCATCAAGTCTGCCGAAGCGCTTGAGACGACGCACAGCGTCAACACCGTCGTGCTCGACAAGACCGGCACCATCACGCAGGGCAAGCCCGTCGTCACCGACGTCGTCGACGGCGGCATCGGCAGGGACAAACTTCTCTCCGTCGCCGCGTCGCTCGAAAAGCTCTCCGAGCATCCGCTTTCCGAGGCCATCGTGGCCGAGGCGGAGAAGGAATCGCTCACGTTCCTGTCCGTCGACAAATTTGAGCAGATCCCCGGTCAGGGCATCCGCGGCGAGGTCGAGGGCCAGCTCTGCCTTGCCGGCAACCGCCGCATGATGGAAGCAAACCGCATCGAAAACAGTGAGCTGCTCGCACAAGGCGAAGCGCTGGCTGAGGACGGCAAGACGCCGCTCTACTTTGCGCTGGACGGCAAGCTCATCGGCCTCATCGCCGTAGCCGATGTCGTCAAGCCCACGAGCGCGCAGGCCATCGCCGAGCTCTCGAGCATGGGCATCGAGGTCGTCATGCTCACGGGCGACAACGCCAAGACCGCCGAGGCCATCCGCCGTCAGGTCGGCGTGGACCGCGTCGTGGCCGAGGTGCTGCCGCAGGATAAGGAACGCGAGATCCGCCGCTTACAGGAGGGCGGCAAGAAGGTCGCCATGGTCGGTGACGGCATCAACGACGCGCCCGCCCTTGCGCGCGCAGACGTCGGCATCGCCATCGGTGCCGGTACGGACGTCGCCATCGAGTCGGCGGATATTGTGCTGATGCGCAGTGACCTTCTCGACGTCTCGACCGCCGTGCAGTTGAGCCGCGCGGTCATCCGCAACATCAAGGAAAACCTCTTCTGGGCGTTCTTCTACAACGCCATCGGCATTCCCATCGCGGCGGGCGTGTTCTACCCCGCCTTCCAGCTCAAGATGAACCCGATGCTCGGCGCGCTCGCGATGAGCTTCAGCTCGGTGTTTGTGGTGAGCAATGCGCTGCGCCTGCGCTGGTTCAAGGCCAAGCACACGGAAGCGGCACCCAAAACGGTTTCTTCTCCGTCGGATAGCGGAGTGGAGATAGCAAACAGCCACACCATGGCAAGTAACAATGAAAAAGGAGAAACGAACATGGAAAAAGTCATCAGCATTGAGGGCATGGCCTGCATGCACTGCGTGAATCACGTTCAGCAGGCGCTTTCCGCCGTCCCCGGCGTGAAGGAGGCCAAGGTCGATCTCGAGAGCAAGTCCGCCACCGTCAGCGTGGACGGCAGCGTAACCGACGCGGCGCTCAAGGCCGCCGTGGATGAGGCGGGCTATCAGGCCGTCTCCATCCGCTAAGGCCATGAGAGCCGATCGTGATTCCGTCCGCCGCAAGCTGAAAATTGCCCGCGGCCAGCTCGACGGCATTTTGCAGATGATCGACGACGACCGCTACTGCGTGGACATCTCCAACCAGCTTCTCGCCACGCAGTCGCTCCTCAAAAGCGCCAACCAGCAGATCATGCGCGCGCACATCGAAGGCTGCGTGCGCGAGGCTTTGCAGACTGACCACATCGACCCCAAGCTTGAAGAGGCCTTCCAGCTCCTCGAGCGCATGGCGCAGTCGTGACCGCACAAAAAAGGACGACAGCTATTTTTAGCTGTCGTCCTTTTTTGTTATTCGATCAGATCCTCGCGGTCGAGTTTCTTTTCCGAAAGCTGCTGTGCGGTGTGCTCATGTACGAGCTGGAGTACTACCGCCGTGAGGGGAATGAAAAACACAATACCGACAAGGCCGAAGAGCTTGCCGCCAAGCAATGCCGCAAGGAGCGTCCACAGCGGCGCAAGCCCCACGCTGCTGCCAACCACATGCGGGTAGATGAACTGATTTTCCGTGAACTGCACCGCCTGATAGACGATCAGGCACAGCAGCGCCTTCTCCGGCTGGGCAAGCAGCGTCAGCAGTACGCCGATTGCGCAGGAGGCCAGCGCGCCGATGTAGGGAACAAAGGCGAAGGCCGCCGTCAGCGCGGCGGTCAGCCCCGCGTAGGGAATGCCGCACAGGGAGAACGCGAGAAAGATCATCGTGCCGAGGATCACGACCTCCACGCACTGCCCGGACAGGAAACGGGCGTAAGTGGTGTGCGTCAGGCGCGCGATGCGGCAGACCTGATCGGCCTTTCGCTCGCTCAGGTTGGCGTAGAGGAGTCTGCGGCTCTGTTTAGCAAGGCTGCGCCGGTCGAGCAGCACATAAAACATGATGACGATGGCAAAGGTGACGTTGGCCACCGCCGAGACTGTGGTACCGGCAAGATCCACCACCGAGTCGATCAGCGCGCCGGCGCCGGTGAGCGCCTTTTCCAGCACCGTTTTCCAATCGAGCGCGGCGATGCGATCGGTGAGCTCGCTTGTATCCACGCCGTGATCCGAGAGAAGGCGCGCCCAGTCCGGCCAGTTCTCCCTGACCAGTGTGCCGATGCTCTTGAGCGACGCGGCAAGCTGCGGCAGCGCCAGAACGCACAGCAGTACCACGACGATGACCACGCACAAAAGCGTCAGCAGCAGGCTGAGAAGGTCAATGTGTTTTTCCTTTGCCTTTGGCATCAGGCGCGTCAAACGTCCTGCGATGCCCTGCATCGGCACACTGAGGACAAACGCCATCAATAACCCTATGATCACCGGCGTGAAGAGAGTAGCGAGCCTCGTGAGAAACGCCGCGACTTCGTTGAGATTCATCAGCGCGGCATAGAGCGCCACGCCGAACGCGACCAGAAGAAATTGCTGTTTTCCTTTTTTATCCATTGTTCTTTTCTGCACCTTCCGCGCGTTCGCTCTGCCACCGGAGCGGAAGTGCCGAACGCTGTGCATATCCTTTCAGGTTAATTATAGAATGGCTTGCGCTGCATTGCAAGTTCTTTTGCCCGTCGCTTGGTAGTTTCTCCCGCCCGCTGCTTTTTCGCGCAGACTTTTGCGGAAAATCAGCATTTCTCCCCTTGGCGCGGCGGTGATCGTCTGCTATACTGAAAGGAACAAAAGCTCATCGGGCGGGCGTTGACGCTTCCGATGGAAAGGAAGGCTCAGAATGAATCGAACGGGGAACGGCGCCGCACTCTGCGAAGATCCGCATGACTTCCTTGTCATGCAGAATCTCTATGACGCGGCGGTTCGGCAGCTCACGCTGAAATTCAATATTCTCAACAGTGAATTCAATGTTCTTTATGCACGCAATCCCATCCATCACATCGACGGGCGCGTCAAATCGCAATCGAGCATCGTCGCCAAGCTCATCAAGCGCGGCCTGCCGCTCTCGATCGAGTCCGCGCGAAAAAACATCAACGACATCGCGGGCGTGCGCGTCGTTTGCAGCTACATCGACGATGTCTACCGCGTGGGCGAGATGCTGGCGCGGCAGACGGATGTGGAGATCGTCAAAAAGCAGGACTACATCCAGACGCCGAACTACAACGGCTACCGCTCGCTGCACATGGACATCAAGGTGCCCGTCTACCTCTCCGACCGGACGGAATACGTCGTGGCGGAGATCCAGCTGCGCACGATCGCCATGGACTTCTGGGCGAGCCTTGAGCACGATATCCGCTACAAGGTCGACAAAACGAAGCTGCCCGAGGGCATCAACGAGGAGATGTTCGAATGCGCGGGCAAGATCGCTGAGATCGACCGCCAGATGCAGGACATGTACCAGCGCATCAAGGCCTCGGATGCCTACAACGAAGATTGAGTCCCCTACACAAAGGAAAAAGGATGCATCGAAAGACGCATCCTTTTTGTTTTTTCACTGCCTTTTGTGATACCCGCAGTCGCAGTAGGGGCCGCCGGAGGCGAGCGTGTACTCGCGCACGAAATCCGACGCGCCGCCCGCGTCGCTCATCGTGTAGTCGAGATGGCACAGCGCGGGCGTCAGATCGTAGAGCCCCAACACCTGCATCAGCGTGCAGATGCCGCAGGTCGTGAAGCGCGCCTCGTAGCCGCTGCCGTCCTCGTACTCGAAAAAGTCCATGTTCCACGAATAGGGGTTGCGATCGCCCGCGCGCAGCTTCGCCGTCGCCTTCATGCCCTCGATGTCCTTGGGCGTGAACTTTTTCTTTCCGCTCGCGCGGCAGAAAGCCTTCATCGTAGGCGTCATCATCGCCGCGGCGTAGTAGTCCGTCAGCGTTTTGATGTCCGGCCGCTGTGGCATGCACAGGATAAACGCGGCGAGCATCGCGCAGTTGACGATGTTCATTTCGAAGCGGTCGCGCTTGTCAAATTCCGGCAGCTTCGCGATGATCTCGCGATATTTCTTTTTGGCACGCGCCGCAACGTCCTTCGCCTGCTCCGCGGTCAGGTCGAATTCGACCGTCAGGTGCTTTTCAAACGATCCGGCAAACAGCGCCCACATGCCCGCAGGCTTTCCAAGATACTTCATTTGCTCTCCCCTTTTTGAGTTTGATCTCTCAAACTCGTCTGCATTTTTGGCTGCCGTCTTGCTTTTGGTCATAGTATACCGAGGGCGGGAGCGCTTGTCAATGCGGCGCAAAAAAGCAGCGGTTCTGATGAACCGCCGCTTTTTTCAGTTGGATTTACTTGCCCTGATAGGCGCGATACAGGAACGTCACGATCTCCGCGCGCGTGCAGTCCGCGTTGGGACTGAACGTCGTGTTGGAAGTACCGTTCGTCACGTTATTCGCAACCGCCCAGTTAATCGCATCAGCGTAGAACGCGTCGGACTTCACGTCGGTGAAGTTCGCACTGCCGCTCGCGGTGCCCTTGAGCGCACGGTGCAGGAACGTCACGCTCTGGCCGCGGGTGCAGGTCGCGTCGGGCGCAAAGGTCGTCTCGGTCATGCCGTTCGTGATTCCGTTCTCAACCGCCCATTCGACCGCCTTGGCATAGTAAGCGCTCGCGGGAACATCCGTGAAGCTGCTCATCGCCTTCGGCTCGGGGCTGCCCGCGGCACGCCACAGAAAGGTGACGATCTGCGCGCGGGTGCAGGACGCGTAGGGACCAAACATCGTGTCGGACAGGCCGTTCGTCACGCCGTTCTCGACCGCCCACTTCACCGCGTCGGCGAAGTAAGCGTTCGCGGGAACATCAACAAAGCTGGTGGGAGCCGTCTTGACGAACTCCGCCTTGACACTGACCTTGCCATCCGGCATCACAAAGCTGTACTTGCCGCTGCCGAGGTCGGCGAGCGGAAGCAGATCGCCGCTCGCATCCTTGACGGCGAGGCTGCCGAGCTCATAGCCCTCGTTGGGCTTGGTCGTGATCGTCACAGTCTCGCCCTTGGAGGCGGTAGACGGGTTGACCGTCATCGTGCCGTTCGGGGTGGAGGGAACGGAAACGGTGTTGCCGGAATTCGCCGTGGACGGGCGGCGCGTGTACTTGCCGCACACCTCGCAGGTCGTACCGGGCTTGTGCACCCGGTCGCACTTGGTGTGGCAAACCGCGCAGATGCCGTCCTTGTTGGACCAGTCGTGGCCGGTAGCTGCAATATCCACATCCTTGGTCTGTTCAGAGAAGTCTTCATCCTTGAAGGCTGCCGTATAGGTCGTAGTACCCTTAGTCGTGCAGGTGGCAGGAGTCTTCACACTACTGGTAGTACCGACTGTCTCCGTCACCTTGTCTTTGCAGACAGAACACACCTCCTTAGCGGTGCAGGAAGTATTGCCATCGCTCCAAGTATAGGTGATGTCACCGTAGTTGTGGCCGGTGGCATTGATCTTACCGTCGCCAGTTTTCCAAGCGGCAAGATCAGCGATTGCGTTCTCGCCCTTCTCGTCGGAGAAGTACTTGCCGCAGGTCTTGCAGGTCCAGTACTCGTTGTAGCCAGCTTCCGTGCAGGTCGCTGCCTTGGCCTCGGTCTTGGTCAGCTTATGAGCGCCTAATTCGCCATACGGCTGATCACAGGTTTCACAAACCGCCTTTGCAGTACAGGTGGCAGTACCGCCGGTGTGCTTCGAAAATTCACCGTTTGCACCGCACTCAGTGCAGGTCTTCCAATGGCCGGTGCTGTCGCTGGAATAGGTCGTGCCATATGTGTGGGTATGGTCGTCACCCAGCGTCACCTTGATGTAGTCAAAGGTGTTGGAAAGCTTCCAAGCAGGAGTATCGCCGCCGTCTCTGTTACCGCCAAGATAATTAAACGTAAAGCTGAGCTTCTCCAAAGCATACTGCTCATAGTCACTTGCAGTCAACGAAGATCCATGGCTTCCGTATCTGCCCTGCGTGTTCAGCTTGGCAAACACCTGCTCACCATCAACAGAAAGAGTCACAAGGCTCGTTTCGGTAGCATTATTATAGTTATTCTCCAATTTGACAACAGAATACTCATCGGAAGTCGGAGTTTTTTGATATGCAGGACCACCGAAGTTGATATATTTCGTACCGCCGGTCGTATCATTATATGTGCCCATATAGATGCTCGGCTGATACTGGAAAATATAGGTCATACCCTTTGCCCTCTCTGCGGTAGAGCTGAAGAGCATATTCTCTGTTGCCTGATTCTTTTCTTTCCACTCGACACGCCAATTCTGCGTCGGGTCAAGGGTAAACGGAGTGCTCAGCTCACCCTGATAATCATTGAACTTCACTGTGTTGTCATCGTTCAACGTGGTGCTGCCATGTTCAGCACTCACAGTGATGATAACGTTACCATCTGCATCAACAGCGTCCATATCGCTGTTGAAATTCCACGTAAAGGTGTGCGTCCAATGCGCATACAGGGTCGTACCGTTAAGGTTGTCCTGCATGCCAGAGGGAATCGCCGTGTCCAGAGCGGATGCAATCTTGTTCCCGCCAGCAGCCCGATCGAACCAGCCCACAAAGGCGTAGCCTGCGCGGGTGGCCTTCGGCAGCTCGGCTGTCACGGACTGCTTGATGGGATCACTGCCGTTTTCGAAGCTACCGTCATTGGCATCATAGGTGACGGTCTTCTCATTCGGAGTCACTGCCTGCTGCGCATAGAGCTGCTGGCAGATGTAGGCCGCGATCTGGCTGTGACCATCCATATTAGGGTGGATCGCGTTATTCGGAGAAATGCCTTCCTGATTCCGAAGCTCCCGCAGGTCGATCGTCGTGATATCGTAGTGCTTTGCAGTCTGCTCGATCACTTCCGCCTGTTTAGGAATATTATTTTGCTCATAATAGGGAATAATTGCGATAATCTCAGCATCCGGATAGGTTTCCTTCATGCGCTGCAGAGAAGCCGCGTAGGCGCTCGCTGTATCCGAATAGGACTTTGCCCAATCGACAGTCTTCGCATAGTCTGCATCGGGATCAAACGTACCGACCGAGCTGTCCGGGTTGCTGCCGCCATAGTACAGGATCACATCCGGCGTGCCATTATCGTCAAGCTTGTTGATTCTATCCTTGCTTGCCATAGAAGCAGCTTTAGAACCGATGGTGCTTCTACTCCATGCCTCATCAATGCCCTCTGCCGCGCCAAAGCGGGTGATGATGTCACCCCAGTAATTGCGCTCAAAAGTCATCTCTTTCGCCGAAGTAGTATTATCATAATACAGAGCATTATCGTCGGGGATTTTGTCCTTGATCGTCGAAATGCTGTCGCCCATCACGGAGATTGTTTTCCCGTGGAACAGCGAGTATAAATAGTTATACTCCGCTTCGCTGGCGTAGTTATAAACGACCCAGGTAGACTCTCCCGCAGTGACCTCTGCGCGTCCCTCTTTGCTGCCGCCGGTCAGCGTGCCATCTTGCGTAACACTAACAATAGCTTCGTTCGAGCTGCTGACTGCGTCCCCCTCGGGAACGGTAATTTTGACTATTTTGTCCGTCCAAATGGTTATCGGCCCCGATGTCACTACATCATCAGAGGAATACATTTCTACCGAATCAGCATCAATGCCCTCATCATTCCTTGCCCAAGCTACCGTTGGCAGCAGGCTCAGCATCATGACAAGCGTTAATAAGCTCGCCAATAATCGCCGTTTCATTTCATTACCACCTAAAGTTTTCTTTATCTTTTGACCGCCTCCGCGGGCTGGGTTTACTTGGTTTTGCGCTTGGTTTTCCCGGCGCAGACGGGGCAGCCGCATTGCTGCACGCCAACGCGGGAGTAAATCGCGGCTTTCCACACATGGCCGTAGGAGCACTGCCACCGCGCTTTTTTGTGGCTGCCCGCGGTCACCATCTCTGGTGTCAGTGCGCCGTTGAGGGTCCCGTGCCACTGTTTGGCGACCAGCGGCGCTGCGGTCGCTAAGTCGTTGAAGCCCGGCAGCACCTTTCGGTTGGCGCAGTAGGGACAACCGTCTCCGCGCTGCACGCGCTGCGCGATCACAGCGCGGTAAGAGTGGCCTTTTTCGCATCGCCACCACACGCGGCGGTTCGAGCCCGCGGTGACATTGCTTGGATGAAGCGCACCGTTTTTCTTCTCG
>ERZ506950.967-NODE-967-length-13279-cov-3.894812_pt1 | contig 13279 bp, 10 predicted proteins | sample MGYA00512897_ERZ506950 | MGnify/ENA metagenome assembly ERZ506950
CTTATTTCTCTCGTCTTCCCAAAACTAAAAAGAAAAGCGAAAATTATAGACATTCTGGAAACTAGTCACGAAAAAGACCTTACCCCCTCAAATGCCGACTCAAAAAAGACAGAGATAAACAACATTTTAGTCAAAAAATATCTTGTGAAAAAACAAAAAAAGGGAAAAATCTACTACTAACAGCTGGGGGAACCACAAAAAACTTTATTTTCCCCTCCTTTTTTCGTAACTTAGCACCCGTATAACCAAAATACATATATGACTATGTTTTCACAGGACGAATTTAAAAAATATGCAACCAAGCATAAAGGGATCAGCAGTTTGAACCTTCACCGGTTTGAATCTACGGTCTCCAGCTATATAAATCCGACAATTATAGAGGAACGCCAGTTAAACGTGGCGAGTATGGACGTATTTTCCCGGTTAATGATGGATCGGATTATTTTCTTAGGAGTACCCATCGACGACGATGTGGCAAATATCATTATGGCCCAGTTGTTGTTTTTGGAAACTGCCGATACGGGGCGTGATATCCAGCTTTATTTCAACAGCCCGGGAGGTTCTATCTATGCCGGTTTGGGGATTTACGACACGATGCAATATATCAAGTGCGACGTGTCCACCATCTGCGTCGGCCTCGCCGCCAGCATGGGCGCGTTCCTGCTCTCGTCCGGCGCCAAGGGCAAGCGCATTGCGCTGCCGAACGCGGATATTATGATCCACCAGCCCTCCGCCGGTACGCAGGGCAAGGTCACGGATATGGAGAGCGACGTGGAGCACTTCCTGCGCATCAAGCAGCGCTTGAATAAGATCCTGGCCGAGAACACCGGCAAGACGCCCGAGCAGGTCAAGCTCGACTCCGAGCGCGACCACTGGATGACGGCGGATGAGGCGCAGGCCTACGGCCTTGTGGACAAGGTCATTTACAAGAGATAAGGACAGTTTGACTTATGAGTGAAGATAGGAAAAAAGAGCTTCGCTGCTCGTTCTGCGGCAAGAGCGAGCACGAAGTGCACCGCATGATCCAGGGGCCTGGCGTGCGCATCTGCGATGAGTGCGTCCGCCTGTGCATGGACGTGCTGGAGGACGGCTATGAGCCGCACGACGAGCTGGAAGCGCCCGACTCCATCCCCACGCCGCGCGAAATTCGCGAGGTGCTCGACCAGTATATCATCGGGCAGGAGGCGGCCAAGGTCGCGCTGTCCGTGTCCGTCTACAACCACTATAAACGCATCTTCTTCGGCGGCGACGACGAGGTGGAGCTGCAAAAGAGCAACATCCTGCTCCTCGGCCCCACTGGCAGCGGCAAGACGCTCTTTGCCCAGACGCTCGCCCGCATTCTGAAGGTGCCGTTCGCCATCGCGGACGCGACGACCCTCACCGAGGCGGGCTACGTCGGCGACGATGTGGAAAACATTCTGCTCCGCTTGCTTCAGGCGGCGGATTACGACGTGGAGCTCGCCGAGCGCGGAATCATCTATGTCGACGAGATCGACAAGATCGCCCGCAAGAGCGAGAACACCTCCATCACGCGTGACGTCTCCGGCGAGGGCGTGCAGCAGGCATTGCTGAAAATCGTCGAGGGCACGGTTGCCAACGTCCCGCCGCAGGGCGGCCGCAAGCACCCGCATCAGGAGTTCATCCAGATCGACACGCACAACATCCTCTTCATCTGCGGCGGTGCGTTCGAGGGCATCGAGAAGATCATCGAGAGCCGTCTCGACCGCAAGTCGATGGGCTTCGGCGCGGAGCTCAAGAGCAAAAACGACGTGGATGAAAGCAAGATTTTACGCGAGGTGCAGCCGCACGATATCTTGAAGTTCGGCATTATCCCCGAGCTGGTCGGCAGACTGCCGGTCATCACGGCGCTCGACGCGCTGACGCGCGACGACCTTGTCAAGATCCTGACCCAGCCGAAAAACGCGCTCGTCAAGCAGTATCAAAAGCTGTTTTCTTACGACGATGCTGAGCTCACGTTCGAGCCCAAGGCGCTCGAAGCGATTGCCGACAAGGCCATCGAGCGCAAGATCGGCGCGCGCGGCCTGCGCGCGGTGATGGAGGGTCTGCTGATGAACGTGATGTACGACATCCCGTCCGACCGCACGATCGACCGCGTGACCATCACGCCGGGCTGCGTGGAGGGGACGGAACAGCCGAAAATTTCCCACCGCACAGAGAAAGAAGGGGAGGCGCCGCAGCCGTCGCTGCCGGCAGACTCCGCTTCATAAGGAGAAACCCCATGGAACCTGTAACAAAAAATCTTCCGGTCATCGCCATGCGCGGGCTCAATGTGTTCCCTCGCATGAACACGAGCTTTGACCTCGAGCGTCCGATCTCCGTGCACGCGCTTGAGCGCGCCATGGAAAACGGGGAGGAGATTTTTCTCGTCACCCAGCGTGAGATCGGCGTGGAGCAGCCGGAGGAAAAAGACTTGTACGAGATCGGCACGGTCGCGCGCGTGACGCAGATTTTGCGTGTGTCTGACCGTGTGCTGCGCGTGATGATGGAGGGCGCGTGCCGCGCCCGCCTCAAGCGGCTGTGGCAGCGCGAGCCGTTTTTGCAGGCGCAGGTCGAGCTCATCGACGAGCCGGCCACCTCGCGCCATAGCAAGCGGACGGAAGCGATGCTGCGCCAGACCTACGCCAGCGTGACGGAATATGCCGAGCTCGCGCAGAAATTGCCGGACGATGTCTACGCCGCCATTTTATCGACGAACGATCCCGGCTATCTCGCTGACTTTATCGCCCAGCAGCTCAACCTGCGCTATCAGGACAAACAGGATATCCTCGACGAGCTGCGCCCGCTGCCGAGATTGCAGCGCATGAACGAGATTCTGCGCCGCGAGATCGAAGTTACCGCCATGGAGCAGGACATTGAAAGCAAGGTCCGCTCCCGCGTCGGAAAAATTCAGAAGGATTTTGTCCTGCGCGAGCAGATCAAGGTCTTACAGAACGAGATCGGTGAGGGCGGGGAGGACGAAGAACTCGACGAGTACCGCGAGAAGATCAGCAAGGCGCACCTGAGCGAAGAAGTGGAGCGCAAGCTGCTGAAAGATGTGGACAAGCTCGCCAAGCAGCCGTTCGGCAGCGCCGAGGCGAGTGTGCTGCGCAACTATCTCGACACCTGCATGGAAATGCCCTGGGGCGAGGAGACGAAGGAGCGCGCCAGCGTAGACGCCGCGCGCAAGATTCTTGACCGCGACCACTACGGCTTGCAGAAGGTCAAGGAGCGCATTTTAGAGTTCATCGCCGTGCGCCAGCTCAACCCCGAGGCGAAGGGGCAGATTTTATGTCTCGTCGGCCCTCCGGGCGTCGGCAAGACGTCGATCGCGCTGTCGGTCGCCAAGGCGATGAACCGCAAGGTCGCGCGGCTGTCGCTCGGCGGCGTGCGTGACGAGGCGGATATCCGCGGCCATCGCAAGACCTACATCGGCGCGATGCCCGGCCGCATCATCGAGGCTATCTCCCGCAGCGGCTCGATGAATCCGCTGCTCGTGCTCGACGAGGTCGACAAGATGGGAAGCGACGGGCGCGGCGACCCCGCGAGCGCACTTCTCGAAGTGCTCGACAGCGAGCAGAACTACGCCTTCCGCGACCACTATCTTGAAATTCCCGTCGATCTGAGCCGCGTGATGTTCATCATGACGGCCAACACGCTCGATACCATTCCGCGCCCGCTGCTCGACCGCATGGAGATCATTGAAATCCCAAGCTACACGGACGAGGAGAAGGTGCAGATCGCGCAGCGGCACCTGCTGCCCAAGGAGCGTCAGGCCCACGGGCTGACGGCCTCGAGCCTGCGCGTGGACGAGAGCGCCATCCGCGCGGCCATCGCGCTCTACACGCGCGAGAGCGGCGTGCGCTCGCTTGAGCGTCAGCTCGGCAAGATCTGCCGCAAGGCGGCAATGCAGCTTGCCACAAGCGATGTAAAGCGAGTCACCGTGACAGAGAAGAACATCAAGGACTTCCTCGGTGCGCCGCGTGCTGCACAGGAGAAGATCCCCGAAAAGGACCTTGTCGGCGTGGTGAACGGCCTTGCGTGGACCGAGGTGGGCGGCGAAATTCTGCCCGTCGAGGTCGGCGTGATGGATGGCAGCGGCAAGGTCGAGCTCACGGGCAACCTGGGCGACGTGATGCAGGAGAGCTGCCGCGCGGCGCTCTCGTGCCTGCGCCAGCGGGCGCAGGAGCTCGGCATCGCGCCGGACTTCTACAAGACGAAGGACATCCATATCCACTTCCCTGAGGGGGCCATCCCCAAGGACGGACCCAGCGCCGGTATCGCCATCGCGACAGCGGTGCTCTCCGCATTGACGGGGCAGGCGGTACACCGCGATGTCGCCATGACGGGCGAGATCACGCTGCGCGGCCGTGTGCTCGCCATCGGGGGCTTGCGCGAAAAGACAATGGGCGCGCTGCGCGCGGGCGTACATACGGTCATTCTCCCGAAGGAGAATGAAAAGGACCTCGACGAGATCGACCCGCTGGTGCGCGAAAAGCTGCGTTTTGTGCCGGTCGAGACGGTGGACGCCGTCTTTGCCGAAGCGCTGGTGCTGCCCGAAAAATGCACCGCTGCCGCGCACGAGAGCTATCTTCCTCCCGTGCAGGAGAGCGCGCACAGCACGCTGCGTGCGGGCGAAATGAGCTGAAAGGAAACGAAAACCATGGCGATCAACTTCAACAAGGTCGAATTTATCCTCTCGGCGGCGTCGGAAAAGCAGTTCGTGCGCGACGGGATGCCGCAGCTCGCGTTTGCGGGGCGGTCGAACGTCGGCAAATCGTCCGTCATCAACCGGCTCGTCAACCGCAAGAACTTTGCCCGCGTGGGTGCGTCCCCGGGCAAGACCTCGCAGATCAACTACTTTAAGATCGACGGCAAGCTCTACCTCGTCGACCTGCCGGGCTACGGCTACGCCAAGGTCTCCAAGACCGAGCGCGACCGCTGGGGCAAGCTGATGGAGAGCTACTTCCAGTCTGCGGGGCTCATTCACCTCGGTGTGCAGATCGTCGACGCGCGGCACAAGCCGACGGCGGACGACGTGACGATGCACGACTACTTCGTGCAGACGGGCTGTCCCGTCGTGATCGTGGCAAACAAGCTCGACAAGCTCAAAGCGCGCGAGATCGAGCCGAATCTTGCCCAAATTCGCGAGACGCTGAGTTTGCGCGACGATGAGCTCGTTATTCCGTTCTCTGCCGAAAAGGGCACGGGCAAGGAGCAGCTGATCGCGGCGATCCTCGACCATTTGAACGACTGAAAAGGAATAATACTTCACAGAAAAGCCTCTGTATGGGTTGACCATACAGAGGCTTTTTATCATATTTCCAGGGAAATTATTTTCGCAGCGTCAGGAGCGCGGTGCAGTGGGAGAAGGATTCAAACGTCAGCGCAGGGAAGTGGGGACGGAGTTCGCCGTAGACGAAGTAAATTTCATCTGAGTCCCAATCCTCGCCTGCCGCAGTTCGACACGCTTCGAGCTCTTCGCGCGTGCGGAAGGCGACGTCGCCGATGAAAAGACAGCCGTCCTGCTTCAAAAGCGGCAGAAGCGCGCGAAGAAAGCCAATTTTCTGCGTGTCCGTCAGGTGGTGGAGCGAGTAGGTCGCGACGATGGCGTCGTACTGCTGTGCGCAAAGCTCGGGCACAAGGCCTTTGGAAAAATCGCCCTGATAGAGCCGCGCGTCTGGCATTTTTGCCTGTGCCAGTTCGATCATGCGCGCGGAAAAGTCCTGCCCATAGATGCGGCAGCCCTGCTCGTAGAGCCGCGAGGTCAAAACGCCTGTGCCGAAGCCAATGTCCAGCACATCACGCCCGCTCTGCGCGAGCACGCGCTGATAGAGCGCGTTCATCATGGCGCGGTAGCCCGCAAAGGGGTAGCGGTCGTTCTCGTCGGAGAGGCCGACGCTCTTGTCATAGCCGTCGGCCCAGAGGTCGAAGCCGGTATTGTTCAGCATGTCAGTCCTCCTTTTCGTTCAGCGGGGGAAGTCCCAGCTCATAGAACGCCACGGCGCTCGCTGCGGCGACATTGAGCGAGTCGACGCCGTGGTACATCGGGATCCTGACCGTGTAGTCGCAGCTCGCGATGGTCGAGGACGTGAGCCCGTCACCCTCCGTGCCCATGACGATGGCAAGCTTTTCTTCGGCGGCAAGGCGCGGATCGTCGAGCCGTACGGAGTCGTTGCGCAGTGCCATCGCGACGGTGCGGAAGCCGAGATCGCGCAGCAGCTGCGTCCAGTCGCCGCTTTCGGGCAGGTAGGTCCACGGGATGAGGAACACATTTCCCATGCTGACGCGCGAGGCGCGGCGATAGAGCGGATCGCTGCCCGCGGTCGTGAGCAGTACCGCGTCCATGCCGAGCGCGGCGGCAGAGCGGAAGATCGCGCCGATGTTCGTCGGATTCATCACGTTTTCGAGCACGACGAGGCGCCGCGCATCGCGGCAGACGTCCTCGACGCTTTGGAGCTTCGGCCGCCGCATGGCGCAGAGCATGCCGCGCGTCAGGTGAAAGCCGGTGAGCTGTGTCAGCACGGATTCATCAGCGGTGTAAACCGGAATATCTTGACAGCAGCGGGCGAGAATTTCGCGCCCCTTGCCCTGAGTATGCTGCCGCTCCATCAGGAACGACACCGGCTCACAGCCCGCATCAAGCGCACGGCCGATGACGAGCGGACTTTCCGCGACGAAGAGCGCGTTGTCGGGGTCCGCGCGATTGAGCAGTTGGTTTTCGGTCAGGCGCGCGTAGACGTCGAGCGCGGGATCGGAAAAATCGTGGATTTCGATGATGTTTGCCATAGGTCTTCCTTTTTAAGATTCCAAGATGTTCAGCAGCGCGGCGACGTCCGGCAGAACGAACGTCGGCTGCGGGTCAGCGGTGGGGAGGTCTTCTTCCTTCGTCTCGCCCGAGAGAACGAGCAGCGTGTCGATGCCCGCGTTCGCGCCGCTGGCGATATCCGTGTAGATACGGTCGCCCACGAGCAGTGTTTCCTGCGCGGAAACGCCTGCCTCGAGCATCGCGAGCTGCGGCATCAGCGGTTCGGGCTTGCCGATGACGACGGGGCGGCGGGAGGTCGCGTGCCAGAGCATTTCGCACACGCTGCCGCAATCGGGCACGAAGCCGTAGGCCGTGGGGCAGACCCAGTCGGGATTGGTCGCAAGGTAGGGGATGCCCTGACCGAGCAGGATGCAGGCGTCCTCCAGCTTTTGAAATGTCAGCTCGGTGTCGAAGCCCATCAGGAGCGCGTTCGCATCCTCACGCCGTTCTGCGACGGTAAAGCCAGCCGCGCGGAGCTGTGATTTCATCGACTCCGTACCGCAGACGTAATAGCGTCGGTCTTCTCCGCCGTGCTCGCGGAGATAGTGAATCAGCGCGTCGACCGAGGTGAGAAAATCGGCCGCCTCCGTCGCGACGCCGAGGCGCGTGAGCTTTTTGACGTAGGCCGCTACGCTGCGCGAGGAGTTGTTCGTCAGAAAGCGGTACTGCCCGCCGCGTGCGCGGATGGCAGAGAGCAGCTCGCGGACGCCTTCAAAGAGCCGGTCGCCCAAGTACAGCGTGCCGTCGAGGTCGAAAAGAAAGAGCTTTTTGCGCTGAAGAAGATTATGGTCAACCATCAGTCACGCCTTCTTTTTGCTGTCGATCGCAATGAAGAAGAATGAGCTCACCGCCAGAAGTTAGGGGTAGAAGAGGTTTGGGATGATGTCGAACGCCGAGATGGCGTAGCCCAGCTCGTGCGCCGCGGAGATCGCGACGAGCATCTGTGCGCCGTAGGGGATGATGCCCTGAAAGATGCAGGAGAACGTGTCGAGGATCGACGCGGCCTTGCGCGGTGTGATGCCGTATTCCTCGCTCATCTCCTTGGCGATGGGGTTTGCCATAACGATGGCGACGGTGTTGTTCGCGGTGGCAATGTCCATCGCGCCGACGAGAAGGCCCATGCCGATCTGGCCGCCGCGCTTGCCGCGAAATGCCTTTCTGATCCAGCCGAGCAGCGCTTCAAAGCCGCCGTACTCACGGATCAGCGCACAGATGGCGGAAACTAAGATCGCGACCATCGAGGTTTCAAACATCCCGGCCGCGCCGCTGCCCATGTTTTCGAGCAGGGCCTTGACTGCGAGGATGCCGGTCTGCCCCGTCGCGCCGGTCGCGAGCGCGATGACCGCGCCGGATACGATACCGATGAGCAGCACAATAAAGACATTGATGCCGATGATGCCGCCGATGAGCACGAGCACATAGGGGATGATCTGAATGAGGTTGTAGGGCGGAATCTCCGCAGGTGTCACGTCGGCGTGGAGCGTCAGCACGAGGATGAGTGCGAGCGACGCGAGCGCGGCGGGGAACGCGATGTGGAAATTTTCGCGGAATTTGTCCTTCATCGCGCAGCCCTGCCCGTTGCAGGCGGCGATGGTCGTGTCGGAAATGAAGCTCAGATTGTCACCGAACATTGCCCCGCCCATGACGGACGCGACACACAGCGGCAGGGAATAGCCGCTGGCCGCGGCGATGGGGATGGCGATGGGGACGATGAGCGTGATGGTGCCGACGCTCGTGCCCATCGCGGTGGAGACAAAGCAGCTCACGACGAACAGCACCGCGACAGCAAATTTCGACGGAATGATCGAGAGCATGAAGTACGCAACGCTCTCCGCACTCGAGCGGCCCACGACGCCGACGAACATACCCGCGGCTAAGAAGATGAGCAGCATCGTGATGATGTTCTTATCGCCCACACCATGGCCCATCAGCGTGAGCTTTTCGTCGAACGACAGCGCGCGGTTCTGGCAGCAGGCCACGAGCAGCGCGATGAGGAAGATGACGACAATGGGGATGGAATAAAATCCCATCGGGATTTTGAGCACGTACTCAAAGAGCAGGCCGAGGCCCAGATACAGGACAAGGAACACTAAGATCGGCAGCAGCGCCGCGGGATTGGCTTTTTTTGACATGGGATGACACTCTCTTTCTCCAAACATAAAAAAAGCTCCTGCGCGGAGCTTTTTGTGCGATATGAATTATTATAAGGAGCGTGGAGGACCTTGTCAAGTGAGATTTGCCCAAAATTGAGCGCAAAAGGGCTTGACAGAACTGCTCTAATCTGTTAGTGTACATATAAACTCTAACGGATTAGAGAGGTAACGCGATGGAAACGCCGAAAATTTTTGAGAGCGAATACCGCTTTTGCCAAATTCTGTGGGCACACGAGCCGGTCAAGAGCCGTGAATTGGTCGCGCTCTGCGCCGAGCACCTGGGCTGGAAACCGACGACGACCTACACGGTCATCAAACGGCTCTCTGAGCGCGGGGTGCTGAAAAACGAGAATACTGTCGTCACGTCGCTCATCTCACAGGACGAGGCGCAGACCGCCGAGATCGATGAGCTGCTTGACAAGCGCTTCGACGGCTTGCTGCCCGCGTTCGTCGCCGCGTTTACAAAGTCGAGCCACGTGAGCGACAAAGAGCTTGACGAGGTGCAGAAAATGATCGACCTTTACCGAAAGGAGAATCATCATGGATGACGTCTTTTTGAAGCTCGTGAACCTCAGCATCAGCGCAAGCTGGCTCATTCTGGCGGTGCTCGTGCTGCGGGTTGTCCTCAAAAAAGCGCCGAAGTGGGTCATGCCGCTTCTCTGGGGTGTGGTCGCACTGCGGCTTGTCTGCCTGTTTTCGATTGAAAGCGCCCTCTCGCTCATCCCGAGCGCCGAGACCATCCCGAGCGAGATCGTGACCGAAACGCGCGAGCCGGTGCTCTACGAGCAGGCGACGCTTGACATCGTCACAAATCCGACGCTGCCTTCGGCGGCGGAGGTCCCCGTCGGCGTGAGCCGCCAGCAGGCGCAGGTGGACTTCAACATCTACAGCGTCCTCTGGCTCGCCGGCATGGCGGCGCTGCTCGTCCACGCGCTCGTGAGCGCGGGAAAGCTGAAAAGAAAGCTCGCAACGGCGATTTTGCTGCGAGATAACATCTATGAGAGCGAATTTGTCGATTCGCCGTTCGTCTTCGGCGTGGTGAAGCCGAACATTTATCTTCCCATGCACATGGACGAGGGGACGGCGGCGTATGTCATCGCGCACGAGCGCGCGCACCTTGCCCGCCGCGACCACTGGTGGAAGGTGCTGGGCTACCTCGTGCTCGCGCTGCACTGGTTCAACCCGCTGGTGTGGGTCGCCTACATCCTCTTCTGCCGCGACATCGAGCTCGCGTGCGATGAAAAAGTCGTCAGGGGGCTGGACGGTGCGGCACGCGCAGACTATTCACAGGCGCTATTATCCTGCGCCGCGCCGAAAAGAGCCGTCGCGGCCTGCCCGCTGGCATTCGGCGAGGGGAACATCAAAACGCGCGTGAAAAGCGCGCTGCACTACAAAAAGCCCGCGTTTTGGGTCGCCGCCGCGGCGGTGCTCGCGGTCGTGATCGTGGCCGTGTGCTTTTTGACGAATCCGAGGTCGGAGCGCGGCAGCCTTGTCTGGGCGCAGAAGCTGAATGCGGCGGACGTTGCGTCAATCGAGCTCTACGTTCCGGCGGAAGGGGAGGCGCGGCAGTATAAAAAACTCGATACGGAAGAAATGGCACAGGCAGTCGAACTGATCAACAGCAGCCGCGGCACATATATCGAAAAACCGGAGACGGTTTACGCCGGCTTGCCGGTGTGGTTCCTTCTCACGATGGACGACGGCACGGTGCATGCTGTCGGCAGCGTAGTGGGCCATTATCTGATCATCGACGGCGATACTTTTGATGCGGACGTCGAGAATCAGGCGGAATGGGAAAACTATGTGCTAAAGGGCGATTCGGCAAGTCCGATCGACATGGCAGACCGGCTGTCGTATGCACTCTATGGGATGACAACGGGGGTGTATACGCTCGGCGAGGCCGTTTTCGAGGATTCCGTCTGGGAAACCAGCTATGAGGAGACCTTTGCCAATACGAAGTCCACGCCCGAGCTGTGGCTTTCCTCCGCACTTGGCACGGACATGACCGGTATTCTGTACGGTACAGTGACGGCGGCGAGAGGATACAGCTACCGCTTTTCGGAGTGGGAGGAGATCGACCTGACCGTGAGCAACTTCGACTGGCTGTTCCGCAGCGCGAGCGGCGAAGACTGGAATGGCACGAGCGCTGCGAAGCTGCGCCGCGAAAATGCTCACGCTTGGCGCGGTACGAAAACGGCCGATGACGACAATGCAACAGCCACGATAACGGAGATCGCGCGTCAGGATGAGCTTGCAGCGATGGACCAGTGGCTGCTATTGCAGCAGAAGGACGGCAGTCTTTACCTCGTGATGGGCTATCGCAGCGGGGGACTTCCCTACAGCGGGGCACATCCCTACCGCTGGATCGTCCGCCTGAACGGCGGCGCGACCGAGCTGACCCGCGCTGACCTGAACGGCGACGGGATCGAGGAAGTGATCTCCTATACCGGCACTTCCGCGCAGGAGCCGTACCGGCTGCGGGTGAGCAATCAGAGCGGCGAAGAGCTCTGGAGCGCGGAGCTGGGACTGGCGCACGCGGGCTGGAGCAGCTATTTCCTCTATCGCGACAGCGTCAAAACGGCGCTGCTGCGCTACGAGCCGACAATCTATCAGGGTGATGCATCGTATTCCTACGAGCTCTTTATGCTCAGTGAAAACGGGACGACCACGCTGGCGAAGAATTCGGTGAGCTTCAGCGTAAATTCCGATTCCGCCGATTCATGGCCTGCCGAGGCACGGAAATTCGCGGACGAGGTCAACAGGCTTTTAGACAAGAGCGAGCTGCTGTTCTCCACGCTGAACGCCGAGCTGCATTCCTACGGCGACGGCACGGTCATCCGCTGCGCAGAACCGTCGGAGAGCGACGGAAGCAGGGCGCTGGCGTCCGCCGACCTCGACAACGACGGCAGGGCAGAGCAGATCATCTGCGAGAAAGCGTTCGGCGGCTATGAGCTGTGCGTCGTCGACGACAACGGCGAGGAACTGATGCGCCAGCGTATGCACGAGGGCGACACCTACTTCCTCTGCCGCGAAAACGGACGCGACATGCTGCTGCAATACAGCTTGTTCGAGGGCAAAAATCAAGACGCGATCAGCTATTGTGACTACTACTACGGCCTTCACACCTTTGACGGCGGCAAACTGAATATCGTGGAAAACAACAACACGAGCATTTATCTGAACTGGGACGGAACGCAGAACGGCGATTGGGGCGAATCGCAGCAGGCATTCGCAGCGCGCGTCAATGAGCTGATCGACCAGAGCGAATTTCTCATTGCCCAACAGGACGGAGAGCTCATTTTGACGAGCGAGGTGCAGCGCTGGTACTGCGTATCGCCGAAAACGATCAGAGTGGCAATGGATGACACAACGATCTATATCGACAGAAAAAGCTGGGACTTTGCCGAACAGTACCCGTCGCTCAAAGGGTTTGAGGACATTGGGACCGCAGGCAACTACTTTGTGGCGCTCGGTAGCCTGGGGGAGAAAAACGACCTCTACGTGGTTTTCAATTTCGTGGCCGGCACGCTGCTCAAGACCTTCCCCGGCAACAACCTCATCTGGCAAGGGAATGACCTTTCCACCGCCGTCTACTCCTACCGGTCGGACGTCTACGCGCTCAACGGGACGAAGCTCGCCGCGCTCGAACTCGCGAGCGGCGAGGAGATCAGCGGCCTCGCCTTTGCGCCCGACGGCGTGTCGATCATTGCGACGGTCTCCGGTAAGAGCGGCGAGCATAAGGTGACGGTCACGCGCGAGGGCAGCGCGTAGCAGACCTCGCTCACCGACTGGACGGAGGGCGACGGCGCGGAGCGCACGTACTTCGCCCCTGTCGGGATCGAGGGGAACGAGACATTTCTGGCGACGGTCGGCGTGAGCTACCGGCTGGAACAGCAGTCGGACGGCACATCCCGCATCGCGGAGATCACAGGCGCGCAGGGGCTCACGCTGCCGCGCTATCGCCGCGGCTGGGTCAGCGTGGACGAAAAGGCAGACGTCCTGGACGCCGTGATCGCGGACGACGGCAAGAGCGCCGACGTGACGGTGCAGTATTACGCGAGCCTTGGGTCGGGGTATCAGACGTACACGGCGGGGGTTCATATTGTCGCACCGTAGGGTGCGAAGGGGATTCCTGCATCGTGCAGGAGTGCGCTAAAGGGGGATACTCTCTTTCTTGAAAGAGAGTATCCCCCTTTATAACCCCGAGAGAAAGGACGAGGGGCCTTCCCCCTCGACCCCACACATTGTGAGTTTGCAGCTTGAATGACTGCACGCGCTGCGCAGTGTGGGTGCGGTGTACATGGCTTCGCCATGAATCCCT
>ERZ506950.981-NODE-981-length-12914-cov-3.428805_pt1 | contig 12914 bp, 10 predicted proteins | sample MGYA00512897_ERZ506950 | MGnify/ENA metagenome assembly ERZ506950
CTGCCCATCCTGTTCGCCTCCCTGGCCCTGGGCGGCCACATCCGCGTGGGCATGGAGGACAACGTGGTGTATGAGGTGAAGGAGAACGGCGAGAAGGTCATGGCCACCAACCACATGCTGGTGGAGCGGGCCGTCAACGCCGTTAAGGCCTTCGGCAATACCCCCGCCACCCCCGACGAGGCCCGCCGGATGCTGGGCATCCCCGCCTTCGACGGCGACAAGGTGCGCGCCGCCCTGGGCATTGACTAACTGAATTTCCTGGCCCCAGCGGCGGCAGGAGCAGACGCTCCTGCCGCCGCTTTGTTTTCCACACATTTCAGGCAGACGGGGGAAAACCCGCGCATAGAGTAGGTGGAAAGGGGGCATGGAAGGATGGAACATGCGCTGCGGGTGGCGGCCTACTGCCGGGTATCCACGGACAAGGAGGATCAGCTTCACTCCCTGGCCGCCCAGCAGGCCTACTTTGAGGGGTACATCGCCCGGCACGACTGGCGCTGCGCGGGCATTTTCGCCGACGAGGGCCTGTCAGGCACCACCCTCCGCCGGCCCAGATTCGCCGAGCTGCTCCGGCTGGCCCGGTCGGGGGCGGTGGATCTGATTCTCACCAAGGAGGTGTCCCGCTTCGCCCGCAACACGGTGGACGCCCTCCAGGTGACCCGGCGGCTGAGGGAACAGGGGGTGGGGGTAATTTTCCTCAGCGACGGCATTGACACCCGGGACAACGACGGGGAGTTCCGCCTTACCATCATGGCCAGCGTGGCCCAGGAGGAGAGCCGTAAGATCTCCGAGCGCACCCGCTGGGGGCAGCTCCAGGCCATGCGGCGGGGGGTGGCCTTCGGCCACGACACGGTGTCCGGCTATGCGCTGCGGGGCGGGGCGCTCACCATCCGGCCGGAACAGGCGGAGGTGGTGCGGGAGGTGTACCGCAAGTGTCTGGAGGAGGGTAAAGGGGCCCACACCATTGCCCGGGAGCTCACCGAGGCGGGGGTGGCCCCGCCCCTCCGGGCGGACGGGGCGTGGTCGGCCGCCATGATACTGCGGCTGCTCCACAACGAGAAGTATTGCGGCGACCTGCTCCAGAAAAAGTACCGCACCGTGGACCATCTGACCCACCGGAAGGTGGTCAACCGCGGGGCGGAGGAGCAGTTCCGCCTGGAAAACCACCACCCGGCCATTGTCAGCCGGGCCCAGTTTGCCGCCGTCCAGGCCGAGCTGGCCCGGCGCGCGGGGTTGGCGGGGGAGAGGAGCCGCTTTTCCGCCCGCTACTGGTATTCCGGCAAGCTGGTGTGTGGGGCGTGCGGCGGGCGCCTCACCGCCAAGCGCACCCGGCGTCCCGATGGGCGGGAGTACCTGCGCTTCGTTTGCCGGGGACGGGGAACGGGATGCGCCATGAGGGCGGTACCGGGAGACGTGCTGACCGCCTGTGTCCGCCACGTGCTGGGCGAGGTGGGACTGCCTCTGGGGGCGATGGCTGCGGAGGTACTGGCGTCGGCCCGGCCGGCGGGGGCGGAGTGCGGGGCGGCGGCTCTGCGGCAGGCCCTCCGCCGTCAGGAGGCCCGCCGGGCCAGGGCACTGGACGCCTTTCTGGACGGGACCCTCAGCCGGGAAGAGCTGGCGGCGCTCACTGCCCGGAGCGAGGCGGAGCGGTCCCGGCTGGCCCGGCGGCTGGCCGACCTGGAAATGGCGGGGGCGGAACGGCCGGAGCGCCGCGCCGCCCTGCTGGACTGGCTGGCGGGAGAGCTGGCCGGGGGCGAGGCGGTGCTGGACGCGGCGGTAAAGCGGGTCACGGTCCAGGCCGACGCCCTGCTGGTTGAGCTGGAGGAGCTGCCCCTGTGCTTCCGTGTCCGGGCGCAGGCCGGCGGGCGGGGGGCGGCGCGGCGGGTTGAGGTGACCGAGTGTACCCCCCTCCCGCGCTGAACAGCGGTGTCCTTTCGGAAAGGCGGTGCCCACCGCAGAGGGGGCCATCCAGCTGGCTATGGAGGAGCTGCCCATTACCCTCCACGGCGCCCGGGTTCTGGTGATCGGCTACGGCCGTCTGGGCCGGGTGCTGGCCGACCGGCTGGCGGGCCTGAAGGCCAGGGTCAGCGTGGCGGCCCGCCGGTATGCCGACCTGGCCTGGGCAGAGAACTGCGGCTACGGCGTGGAGCACACCGGGCAGTTGGAGGGCTGGCTGTGCGGCTATGATCTGGTGGTCAATACCGTCCCTGTCCGCGTTCTGCGGGAGGCGGAGCTGGCAGATCTGAAGCCGGGCTGCCTGGTCATTGACCTGGCCTCCAAGCCTGGAGGGGTAGACTTCGACGCGGCGGCCCGGCTGGGGGTCAAGGCCTTCTGGGCCCTGTCTCTGCCCGGCAAGGTGGCCCCGGTCACAGCGGGCAAGAGCATCAAGACAACCATCTATAACATCCTCACCGAATTAGGAGTGTGAACATGGAACATAGGAAGATTGGATTCGCCTTCTGCGGCTCCTTCTGTACGTACAGCCAGGCCATGGAGGTGCTGGAGCGGGTACAGTCCAGGTACGGCGACGTACTCCCCATCGTCTCGGAGGCCGGCGCCGCCACTGATACCCGCTTCGGGGCGGCCCACGACTTTATGCGGGAGATGGAGCGCATCTGCGGCCGGAGGGTGGTGGACAGCATCGCCAAGGCCGAGCCCATTGGGCCCAGGCATCTGCTGGATGTGCTGGTCATCTGTCCCTGCACGGGCAACACCCTGGCCAAGCTGGCAAACGGCGTCACGGACACCACGGTTACCATGGCGGCCAAGGCTCACCTGCGCAACGGGGGGCCGGTGGTGCTCTGCCCTGCCACCAACGACGGTCTGGCGGCCTCGGCCAGGAATATCGGCGTACTGCTGGACAAGAAAAACGTCTATTTCGTCCCCTTCCGGCAGGACGATCCCGCCAAGAAGCCCACCTCCCTGGTGGCCGACTTTTCCCTGGTCCCAGCCGCTATCGACGCGGCGCTGGAGGGCCGCCAGCTCCAGCCCGTGCTGCTTGGACCGCAGGAGGCGGATTAAAAAACACACCGCCCCCGGCGTAGCCGGGGGCGGTGTGTTTTTGTGATTGTTTACAGGGTTTTGGCAAAATCCATGGGGATATAGGTGAAGCCGTCCCGCACATAGCAGTAGTGGGTCAGCTCAATGGTTTCACCAGTGCCGGTGACACATTCATAGCTCTCAGGGGTAAAGGTATAGGTGACATCGCCCTTGGCGATGGTGGTGGAACCGTCGGCCTTGTTCCAGGTGACGGTGTAGCCGCGGCTCTCGGCCACCTGGCGCAGGGGAACGTCGGAGAGGAAGGTGGTGGGTGTCTTGCTGGAGGACAGACCTGTGTTGTGCATCATGGTGGTCAGCAGCTTGGCGTACAGGTTATCCGCCAGAAGCATCTCCCGCTCCGCCATATCAATGCCGAGCTGGGTTACATAGGCGTCGCCTGCGGCGCGGCTCTCGGAGTACTTGGCCAGCATGGCGGGGGCGGCATCCAGCATCTCCTGGTACATCAGCTCCTCCTGGAGCTTCCAGAAGTCCTTTACACCCTGGCTATACAGGGAGCGGTTCTGTTCAGCAATGGTGCAGATGCTCTTGGACTTCCAGAAGGCGCCGTCGGGGTTGTAGGTGTCGCCGTCCAGATGATAGGCCGGGGCGGTGTCGGTAATGCCGGAGAAGAAGGGAATGAACACGGAGTGCTCCGTGTTGCCCAGGGCCAGCCAGTCGATGGAGGAGCACTCCGCGGGCCAGTCGGGGAAGGTCTGGAGGATATGGATCTGGGAGGAGCGCTCGGTGCCGATGACGCGGTTCTCCTCATTGCCGGGCAGGGTCACGTCCAGGGGAGTGCCCTCGTACCGGTTGCGGTAGATATCCATGACGGTCAGAACGCTGACCTTCTCGTCGGGGGAGTAGAACAGAGGATAGAATTCATCGGAGTCGTACTCGCCCGCCAGGGAGGGGGCCAGGATGGTCATGCCGGCCCAGTTGCGCATGTTGTTGTAGTCCTCGCGGGTGTTGTTGGTCACCGATTTGGCCAGGTGGTACAGCTCGCCCTCCTTGACGGCCAGGCCCAGCTTGTCGATGGTGTCGAACAGACCGTCAGAGTAGATGTAGCCGTCCTCGGGAGTGGCCTTGGGGTCCACCAGCCCGATCATGTTGTGGTTGCCGAACACGGCCACCTTGTCGTCGGGCATCTTCATGGCGCAGTACTGGTGCCCGCCGTAGATCTCCACGATCCAGGCCTCGTCCTGGTCGGTGATCATGACGGTGTTGCCCTCTTCGGAGCCGTACTCGTCCACATAGCCCAGCAGCACATCCACGGCCTCCCGGGCGGTGGTGGAGACGGCGGCTACCGAGGCGGCCAGAATGGCCTCACGCAGGCCGGGCTCCACAAAGGGATCCTCGGCCTCCCAGGCCTCGCAGGTGGAGGTGGAGACGGTGGCGGTGATGCTCACACCGTACTCATTGGTGCAGGAACCGGGGTACATGCCGTCGTCGCCCCGGGTGTAGTCGGGGACATAGGTGTACTTATAGGTGGTGGCGGGCAGGGGGATCTGGAACCCGGTGGCGGTATCGGTGATGAAGCGGCCGGGCACATTTTCCACCCGGGGCTGTACCTGAAACATTTTGTTGTAGTCGCCCTGGCCCTGGTCCTCGCTGCGTGCAATGAGATAGGTCCCCTGGTCGCTGACATCCTTGCCTACGTACACGCCGGTACACGCCAGAGCGCTGGTGCTGAGGAGCATCGCGCCCGCCAGTGTGACGGATAAGACGCGAAGGGATTTTTTCATGTTTGATTACCTCACCTTTTTTGAATTCAGCCGGCCTCGGCTTGGGACAGGTCCATGAGCCCCCCTTCTGCAAGAAAGCGTGCAGATTTTAATATGGGAAATGCTGTATCTACATTTTTGCACAATATAGATAAAATGTCAAGGAGAATCATTGGGCGATTTTACGGCTGTATGTGTGGAAAAGGAGAAAGATCAACTGCAAATAGCCAGGAGGGACAGCGGATTTTAGCAGAAGTATAGAGAGCGTATGGTACGGTTTTTCTGGGATCAACAAAAAAGCTGCGCCCCCATGGGGGCGCAGCTTTGGGACTCAGAAGCGGCTGATCTGCGCGGCGTCCATCCGCTCCAAAATGGCGGCGGCCAGCTGGGCGGCGTTCTCCACGTCGCTGTGGGCGGCGATGCCGTAGTGGGTATGGATGTAACGCACAGGGATGCCGATGACGATGACAGGCACGCCCTGGTTGGACAGATGGATGGGCGCGCCGTTGGTAGAGCCGCCGGTGCGCACGCTCTCCTGCACGGGGATGCCCAGCTCCTCCGCCAGATCCAGGGCATAGCGCTGGAAGCGGGGGTTGGTGATCATGCGGGCGTCGATGTGGCGCAGCATGGGCCCCTTGTGGATGGCGGTCTGTATCATATAGGGTTCGGCCACGGTGTCGTCGGCGGGGCAGCCTTCAAAGACGATGGCCAGGTCGGGTTTCACGGTGTTGGCGGTGACAGTGGCGCCGCGGGTACCCATCTCCTCCTGGACGGCGAACGCGCCGGTCACGTCCACATTCAGCGTCTTGTCCCGCAGATTGTCCAGGGTGCGCAGAATGGAGGCGCAGCCCAGGCGGCAGTCAAAGGCCTTGCCAATCATCAGATCGTGTTTCTCCTGGTACTCGAAGGTCACGTCGGGCACCACCGGGGCGGCCATGCGCACGCGGAAGTCCCGCAGCACCTCCTCCCGGGAGGAGGCGCCGATGTCGATGCTCATGTCCTCTACGGCGGGCTGGGCCTTGCGCTCGGCCTCGCTCATAAAGTGGGGGGGCTTGCTGGCGGTGACGCCGGGAATATAGTCCCCGTCGGCCGTCTGAACCCAAACCCGGTGGGCGGGAATGTTGGAGGGAACCCAGCCGCCCAGGGTGGTGAAGCGCAGGGTGCCGTTGGGCTTGACGGCCTGCACCATGAAGGCCACCTCGTCGGTGTGGGCGTCCAGTTGAACCATGGGCCGTCCGCCCTGGTTCCCGCTGCGGGAGAGGTAGAGGTTGCGCAGGCTGTCCTCCCGGAAGGAGCCCAGCCCCTCGCCGTAGCGGCGCAGAACCGCGAGAACCTCGTCCTCAAAGCCGGGCGCGCCCTTGGCGTTGGAGAGGGCGGCGCACAGTTCCAGTGATTGCTTTTTATCCATTCGTGTCTATCCCCACATTCTAACCAATTAAAATTCGGTGCCGCAGGCCTTGGCGATGTCCACCTTCTTGAACTCCTCCATGAAGTCCACGATGTAGTCGGCGGTGGTCTGGAGCATCTTCCGGCCCCACTCCTCGGTGGCGGTCTCGGGGTGGTCGGGACCAATCCATCCGTTGTGGGTGACGGAGGGGGTCAGGCGGGGAATGTTGACGGTGACGCCCTTGTATTCAATGGAGGTGAAGCCGGTGGCCTTCAGGGTATCGGATACGTCGTGGAGCCTCATGGGGCCGGCCACCTCGCTCTGATCCACCAGGGAGGGGTCAATACCCAGGATGGCCGCCGTCTCTTCGCCGCCGCCGTGGCCGCCCTTCCAGGCCGGGTCCATGTCCCAGGCCATGAGCCACCAGTTCAGTTCAGCCAGGATACCGCCCTTGCGCTGGATGTCATAGCCCACCCGGTCGATGGACTTGATGTTGCCGCCGTGGCCGTTGAGGATGACGAAGCGGCGGGCGCCGTGCTGGAACAGGCTGTCGCACACCCGGCCGAGCACCTGATAGAGCAGCTCGGTGCCCAGGTTGATGGTGCCGGGATAGTCGCACAGGCTCTCAGTGGCGCCGTAGGGGATGGTGGGGCAGATGAGCACGTCGCTCTTCTGCTCGATCTTGTCCAGCAGGAAGTCGGGGATGAGGGTGTCGGTGCCCAAAGGCATGTGGCGGCCGTGGCACTCGATGGAGCCGACGCCGATGAGAACGGTATCGTGAGTGCGGAAGTATTCCTCTGCCTTGGGCCAGGTCAGGTTGGATAAACGCATGGTACTACCTCCTTGTATTTTGCGGAGCGCAGTCCGGTCGGGCTGGCTTCAGAGTGGATAGTGGCAGGCGCACAGGTGGCCGGGGGCGATCTCCTTTAACTCGGGGACTTCGCTGCGGCACTTGTCCGTGCAGTAGGGGCAGCGGGGGTGGAATTTGCAGCCGGTGGGGGTGTGGATGGGGCTGGGGGGTTCACCCTCGATGGCGTAGTCCCGCTGGCGGTTCAGGGGATCCAGCTTGGGGGCCGCCTTGGTCAGCACCTGGGTATAGGGGTGGGCGGGGTGCTGGAAGATGGCCTCGGTGGGGCCCACCTCCACGTTGCTGCCCAGGTACATCACCATCACCCGGTGGGTGATGTGGCGCACCACCCGCAAATCGTGGGAGATGAACAGCACCGTCAGCTCCAGATCCCGCTGGAGCTGGGCAAGCAGATTGATGATCTGGGCCTGGATGGATACGTCCAGGGCGGATACAGGCTCGTCCGCCACAATAAAGGCGGGGTTGAGGGAGAGGGCCCGGGCAATGCCGATGCGCTGGCGCTGGCCGCCGGAGAACTCACCGGGAAAGCGCTCGGCGATGTCCATGGTCAGTCCGCTCATGGTGAGGAGCTGCTCCACCCGGGCGGGAAGCTCCTCGGCCGGCACCACCTTGTGTACCCGCAGCATCTCGGCGATGGTGTCATATACCGACATACGGGGGTTGAGGGAGGAGTAGGGGTCCTGGAAGATCATCTGCATCTGGGGGCGGAGCCTGCGGAGCGCATCGCCCTTCATGTGGGAGATGTCCGTGCCGTTGAGGCGGATGGTGCCGCTGGTGGGCTCATACAGCCGGAGAATGGTGCGGGCCAGGGTGGACTTGCCGCAGCCCGACTCGCCCACCAGACCCAGGTTTTCCCCCTTGAAGAGCTGGAAGGACACGTCGTTGACGGCCTTGAGGTAGCGCTTTTCCTTCCGCTGGAGCACGTCGCCGGCCGTCCGCTTCAGCGGAAACCATTTGCACAGGTGTTCCACCTCCAGCAGCAGGGGACGGGAATCAGCCATGGGGGGTGTCCTCCTTTCGTCCGGCGCCGTCCGGCACCTCGATCAGGCCCTGGAAGGACGCGGTCACGTCCAGGCGGTGACAGCGGGCCAGGTGGCCCGGCTCCACCTCGGTGAGCGCGGGCCGCTCCCTGCGGCAGAGATCGCAGGCGTATTTGCACCGTGGGGAGAAGGGGCAGCCCTCCGGCAGGTGGGCCAGGTTGGGGGGCGAACCCTTGATGGCCTCCAGCGTGGTACCGGCGGTCTCCTCGTTGGGCAGGGAGCCCATCAGGCCGTAGGTATAGGGGTGGCGGGGGCGGCTGAAGAGCGTGACCGTGTCAGTCATCTCCACGATCTGGCCGGCATACATGACGGCCACCCGGTCGCACATCTGGGCGATGACGCCCAGATCATGGGTCACCAGGATGATGCTCATACCCAGCTCTTGCTTGAGCTGGTTGAGCAGCTTCATGATCTGGTCCTGGATGGTTACATCCAGCGCGGTGGTGGGCTCGTCGGCCAGCAGCAGCTTGGGCCGGGCGCCCAGGGCGATGGCAATCATGGCGCGCTGGCGCATGCCGCCGGAGAACTGGTGGGGATACTCATCCAGACGGGTCTCAGGGGAGGGGATGCCCACCAGCTTGAGCAATTCAATGGCCCGCCGGCGCTTCTCCTCCTTGGACAGCTTCTCCCCCTCAAAGGCCTCGTACATCTGGCTGCGGATGCGCAGCACCGGATTGAGGGCGGTCATGGGCTCCTGGAAGATCATGGAGATTTCCTTGCCCCGGATTTTTTGTAGCTCCCGCTGGCTCATTTTGGCGATGTCCGCCCCCTTGTAGCGGATTTCGCCGCCGGTGATCCGGCCGGGCTGCTTCAGCAGGCCCAGGATGGAGCGGAGGGTCTGGCTCTTGCCGCAGCCCGACTCGCCCACCAGGCCGAAGGTCTCCCCCTGGAAGACCTGGAAGGAGACGCCGTCCACGGCGCGGACGGTCTCCCGCTTGCTGGGGAAGGCCACGTGGAGATCACTGACTTCAAGTAGTTTTTCCATGCCGGGCTCACCGTCCTTTCGTGCGCAGGAAGTCGGTCAGGCCGTCCCCCAGCAGGGAGAAGCCAACGCCGCTGACGGCCAGGAACAGGCCGGGGAACAGGGTGGGCCACCAGGCGAAGGTGATGAAATTGCGGCCCTCGTTGAGAATGGAGCCCCACTCCGGTGTGGGGGGTGAAACACCCAGGCCCAGGAAGCTCATGGACGCGCCCGTGAGCATGCACATGACCACGTCGGAGGCGGCGAAGACCACCGCCGAGCTGATGACGTTGGGCAGCAGGTGGCGGAACAGAATCCGGGCGTCGGAGAAGCCGGCCACCCGCGCGGCCTGGATGAACTCAGAGTCCTTGAGCACCAGCACCTCGCTGCGCACCAGCTTGGCGTAGCTCATCCACCCCACCAGCCACAGGGCGATGAACAGGTTGATCAGTCCCTGGCCCAGGATGGCCATGATGGTGATGACCAGAATGGTGAAGGGGAAGGCCATCATGATATCGGTGATGCGCATGAGCAGGCTGTCCAGGAAGCCGCCGTAGTAGCCGGCCAGCAGTCCGATCATGCCGCCCACCAGAAAGGGAATCACCACGCCCAGCACGCCGATGAGCAGATCGATGCGGGTACCCCAGATGACGCGGGAGAAGATGTCGCGACCGTAGAAGTCCGTACCGAACCAGTGGGCCGCACTGGGGGCCTGGTTGGACACGGTGACGTCGGTGGCGATGGGATCGTAGGGGGCGATGAACTGGGGGAACAGGGCCATGAGGATGACCACCAGCACAATCAGCAGGCCGATCACGAAAGAGGGCTTGGCCAGCCACGCCGGCATGGAGCGCTTCTGCTCCAGCGGACTGACGCCGTGATAACGTTTCATTCGTACACCCCTTTCTACAGATTGACCCGGGGATCCAGGAAGGAATAGAGGATATCGGTGATCAGATTGATGACCAGCACCAGCACCGCAAAGAGCAGCACCACATACTGCACCACCGCATAGTCCCGGCCGAAGATGGCGTCGCTGGCCAGCTTGCCGATGCCGGGTACGGAGAACACCGTCTCGATGATGACTGAGCCGCCCAGCATGGCCGCCATGCGCATACTCAGAAGGGTGACGGTGGAGATCATGGCGTTGCGCATCACGTGGCGGGTACGTACCTCACCGCTGGTAATGCCCTTGCTGCGGGCAAAGTCCACATAATCCATGCGGGTGATATCCACCACCGAGTTGCGGGTGTTGCGCAGCAGCAGGGCGGAGGTCATGAGGGACTGGGTGACGGCGGGCAGGATCAGGCAGCGGAACTGTCCCAGAAGGGTGTCCGACCAGCCGCCGGCCGGCAGCCATTTCAGCTTCAGGGCAAAGACGATCATCAGCAGCAGGCCCACCCAGAAGGAGGGCATGGAGATGGCCACCAGGGAGGTGGTGCGCACCACCTGGTCGCCCAGGCGGTCCTTGTGGACGCCGGCAAAATAGCCCAGGGGCAGGCTGATGACCAGAGAGATCACCGTGCTCATCAGGGTCAGCGCCAGGGTCACCGGAAAGCGGGAGGCCAGAAGCTCGGACACCGGCATCTGGTAGGTGAAGGAGTTGCCGAAGTCCAGAGTGAAAATCTGCTTCAAGAACAGGAGGTACTGGGTGAGCAGGGGCTCATTCAGGCCCAGCTTCTCCGTCAGGGCGGCCACAGCCTCCTCTGTGGCCTTCTCGCCCAGAATCAGGCGGGCTGGCTCACCGGGGATGAAGCGGATGATGGAAAACACCAGGATGGTGACCACAAACAGAACCGGAATCATCTGAAGGATCCGTTTGAGGATGTAGTTGAGTCGATTCAAGAAGTTACACCTGCCTCTGTCAGTTCGTGGGACCGCGCGTCCCGTTCCCGGGGAACTGCGGAACGCCTTGTCCACGGGGAAGCCGCACCTTCCCCATGGACAGAGCGTCCCGCAAAAAGAGCCGGGGGATGGAGCCGTATGCTCCACCCCCCGCGGCTGGGGCCCCGCCGTCCGGGCGAACGGGAGGGCGCGGCTCAGTTGGCCTTGGTCCAGTACATGGCCTGGTACACGTAGAAGGGGTTGACCTGCAGGCCGTCTACCTTGGCGGAGCGGGCGAAGGCGAAGTCATTCCGGTACAGGGGGATGACGTTGGCGTTGTCATACACCTGCTGCTGAATGTCGCGGTACATCTCCACGCGCTTATCGTGGTCCATCTCCGTCTGGGCGGCCATGTAGAGGGCGTCCAGCTCCTCGTCGTTCAGGCCGGTGTAGAAGCACTGGGCCTGATCGTAGTCCACGGTCCAGCCCACCACGCTGGAGGGATCCTGGTAGTCGTCCACCCACTGGAGAATGGTGGCCTGGTGGCTCTGAGAGCTGTACTTGTCGGTCAGGGTGGCGGACTCCAGAAGCTCGATGTTGCAGGAGAAGCCGGCCTGGTCCACCTCGGACTTGATGAGGGTGGCAATCTGCTCATAGAAGGTGGAGCCGGTGCGGATGGACAGGGTAAACTCCACGGGCTCGGTGTAGCCGGCATCGGCCAGCATCTGCTTGGCGGTGTCGGGAGCGTACTCGGTCACCTGCAGATCGGTGTTGCACCAGTCGCCCTGGGTCTCGGAGACAATGGCGGCCACAGGGGTGCCGTACTCGCCGGCGATGGCGCTGGCCAGCTCGGACTTGTTCAGCGCGTAATACAGGGCCTGGCGCACCTTGACATCGTCAAAGGGAGGCTTCGTGGTGTTGACGGTCAGATAGTAGATCTGGGTGGAGGGGAAGATGTCCAGCGCCAGGGCCTCGTTGCTCTCCACGCCCTGGGCGAGAGAGAAGGGGAAGGTGGGGGCCACGTCGATCTGGCCGGACTGGAGCTGCATCAGGCGGGTGTTGTCGTCGGCGATCAGGACGTACTTGATCTCCTTGGTCTTGGGCATGCCCTCCACGCGGTAGTAGGGGTTGGCCTCCAGAGTCAGGCTGCTGCCCTGGGTCCAGTCCTTCAGCATGTAGGGGCCGGTGCCGACCGGGTTCTTCAGGTACTCCTCGTCGCTCATGCTCTCGGCATAGGACTGGTCGCCCAGCACCATGTTGAAGCAGCCCAGCTCGGCCAGAAAGGCGGCGTTGGGTTCGGTGAGGGTGATGACCACCTGCTCGTCGGTGGCCTCCACGGTGTCGATGGCCTCGGCGATATAGCGGTAGTTGGAGGTTTCGTAGTCGCGGGCGCGGTAGAAGGACCAGACCCAGTCGCTGGGCTCCACATCCTCGCCGTTGGAGAACTTGACGCCCTGCACCAGATTGAAGGTATAGGTCAGGCCGTCGTCGCTGATGGTCCAGTCGGTGGCCAGGACGGGCTCGATAGAGCCGTCGTCGCCGGTGCGGACCAGGCCCTCGAAAATCTGCTGGGACACCTGAACCTCGGCAGGGCCCATACCGGGGGCATTGGGCTCAATGTACTTGGGCTCGGCGGTAATGCCGACCACGATCTGGTCGGCGTAGGATGTCGGCTCTGCGGTGGTGCCGGGGGTAGGGGACGCGGTGCCGGTGGCGTCCCCATTTCCGCTGCCGCCAGAGCAGGCGGCCAGGCCCAGGCCCATCACCGCGGCAAGAGACAGGGCCGTCAGTTTCCGTGCGGTAGGATTCATGCATACTCCTCCTTACTAATGTTTTCTACTACAGCGTTTACTGTAGTAAGATAAACTAAATTATAGCAAATGCTTTTGTCAATTGCAACTGTTTTTCGCGACGGATCGCCAGGCAAATTGATAGAAAAATCCCCTCTTTCCATAAAAAGAGGGGATTTTGTGCAGGATTAAATTCATATTGAAGTGTTTGGGTCGGAAAAACAACTGTCAAACTTTCGGTGCAGTGTGTCACGGCAGGTCTTCTCCTCCTGGGTGGGAGCGCCACT
>ERZ506950.986-NODE-986-length-12862-cov-3.792613_pt1 | contig 12862 bp, 15 predicted proteins | sample MGYA00512897_ERZ506950 | MGnify/ENA metagenome assembly ERZ506950
GGATTCGGCGGCGGGTCAGTCCGGCGGGAAGTTGCAGTTCGCCTTGCAGAAATACGTGTCCCATGTATAATAGACGGAGTTCGAAACGTCCCGGTTTCAGCCCTTCCAGCAGACATACGCCCCGGGCGTCGGCCGCCGCGGCCCGTTCCTTCCCGGTTCCTTCCTTCGGACGGAGCGAACAGACGGCGTATCCCAACGCTTCGCCCGAAGCGGCGTCGGTCACGGTTACTTCCAGTCGCGCTTCGTCCGTAGTCTGTGCCTCGGCGGCGGAAGCGAGAAGGAGTCCCAGCAACAGAAGAGTATATGGTTTCATGCGTTTCGCGTACGTCCTCTTTGATTTATTTACGCAACAAAAGTAACCTGCATCCGTCGGGCGGGCAATACCGTTTTATTGGGGTTTCCCCGTTGCTTAAATACCTGATTTTCGGTATGGGGGTGTCGGCGGATTTGCCCTACCTTTGCCCGTACAAATGACTAAAATTCGCAAAGTGATGAAAACGAACAAATTGATGATGTCGGCGACCGCTTTCCTGTTGCTTCTGGCAGGTGTCGGGTGCGGCAATCGTACGACGAAGGCGGAATCGACCGCCGCTGCCGCAGAGGCCGCGGTCGGCGAGGCGTTGCAGATCGACGACCTGCTGGCCGGGGCCGATTCGCTGGCCGGAAAAGAGGTGTGGATCGAGGGGGTATGCACCCATGCCTGCAAGCACGGCGCACGCAAGATCTTCCTCATGGGCAGCGACGATACGCAGACGATTCGCGTCGAGAGCGGCAAGCTGGGAAAATTCGATCCGCAGTGCGTGGGCAGCATCGTCCGCGTGAAGGGAATCCTGCGCGAACAGCGTGTGGATGAAGACTATCTGCACAGCTGGGAGGAGCAGGTTCGCACGCAGGCGGGTGAACAGCACGGAACGACTGCGGCCGGCTGCGATTCGGAGAAGAAGGCCCGCGGCGAAACGGCTGCGACCGTCGAGGGCCGTATCGCCGACTTCCGCCGTAAGATTGCCGAACGGAATGCGGCCGAGGGGAAACCCTATCTGTCGTTCTATTTCGTAGAGGCGCAGTCGTATGAATTCGACCGCTAACCGGCTGCGTCGCTGGAGCCGGAACGTGCACCGCGAGCTGTCGTTCTTCTTTTCGGGAATGCTGCTTATCTACGCCGTTTCGGGGCTGGTGATGAACCACCGCGACCACCGCAAGATCGCCTGCATCGACGGTGACGTCGCCTACACCGGCGGCGTGAACATCGCCGACGAGTACGCCAATCTCATCGAGCGCTTCGGCTACTGGAAGGACAGCGGCGTATGTCTTGAAGGCGAGGGCGCCTGGGGCCTGACGGCAAGCTTTATCCGCATGTGTGTGAACCTCGGCGGCGTGATGCACAACGAGCACGACTATTACCGGCCCCATACGCCGGTCAAAAGCGAGGGCTTCTGCCAGCCGTTTACCGACGGACCGCAGAACAACCCCGACAATCCGGCCGAGGATGTGTTCCTCCAGATGATCTCCGGCGCGCGGCGCTTCCTCTATATCACGACGCCGTACTTCATCCCCGATGAGAGCCTGATGCGTGCATTGTGCATCGCGGGCGACGGGGGCGTGGACGTGCGGCTGATGCTGCCGGGCAAGCCTGACCACTGGTACGCCGACTGCGTGGCGGAGTCGTACTTTGGCGAGCTCATCAAACACGGCGTAAAGGTATACCGCTATACCCCTGGCTTTCTGCACGGAAAAAGCATCATGGTCGACCGCGAAGCAGCCTTTGTTGGCTCGGCGAATATGGACTACCGCAGCTTTGAGCTCGACTATGAGTGCGGCGTGATGGTCTACAGCGCGCCGATGATCGAATCGCTGCTCGAGGATATGGATATGATCGTCGAGCACAGCCGTCTCGTCACAAAAGAGGAGTGGGCTAAGCGCAGCGTCCTGCGCCGCGTGTTCGAGCCGCTGCTGCGCTTGTTCGCCATCTGGATGTGACAGGAAAGTGGGGAAGAGGCAGGAATTTTCCAAATTTTGATTTTTTGGAAAATTTTCTGTTGACAAATGCAAAGTTCCTGCTATAATAATGTTTGTTCGCTGAACGACACAGCGCGGCGAACAACGCAATATAGCGGGATTGTGTAATGGTAGCACAGCGGACTCTGACTCCGTATGTGAGGGTTCGAATCCTTCTCCCGCTGCCACTGAGAAGTCTGAAACCGTAAGGTTTCGGACTTCTTTTTTTCTGTTTGACCCTTTATCTGACCCTTTAACCGTTTTGCAGCTTCTTCCCACAGATGGTGTGCTGCATATAGGCTTCCATTCGATTTGCACTGTCCTGTTTCAGCACCAGTGAAAAAAGGGCAAGGGAAAAGTTCCTCAACGCTTCTCCCTTGCCCTTTTGCATCTGTCATGGTATACAGCTTAGCACCGGTTATTTGAGTGGCTCCTCGCCGCGGTGCAGATCATTCCAATCGCTGACGAATTCGTCGGGGGTCCAGTCGATATCGTCATTTTCGGGATGCGTGATGAGGCCGTCGGCTGCGGCGGCGATGGCGGCGGCTTCGCTACGGGGAAGGGAAGAGAGATACCTGACGCGGATGTCGCTGACGAAATCCCAGTAGGCGGCGCGGGCAAAGGCGTCGATATTCGCGGCTTTGATGCCGAGAAGGCCGACGAGAGGCTCCTGCTCGTGGGCGTCGTACCGGTCCTGAATCGTCTCGAAAATATCGTCCGCGTCGCCGCCGTACTTGGTCAGAAGAGAAATGAGGTTCGTTTCGGGAAAAAGCTCCTGAAAGCGCGCGGAAACGGAAGTGGTAGCCATAATTGTTCTCCTTGCAAGATCATTTTGTTGCCTATAGTGTCACACAACGGGGCGTAAAAGTCAACATGGATGAAATCACTTACTGCGCGGGCTGCGATTCTGGTCATGCGGCGGTTGACAGTGCTGGTCAACTCGTGCTATGATACGAAAACCAACAATCATACTATGTTTGTGGATGCAAAAGGTGTAACGCAGACATTTTTCCAACGTCAGGCGAAGGATCGGCGAGAGCCGATAAGAATAGCTTGACGATCAAGCTGCTTGAATTTTTCAAAATCGGGGAGAGAGTATGCTCAATCAGTTTTCAAGAACGCAGCTGCTTTTAAAAAGAGGTATTTGCCGCATGCTGCGGCAAATACCTCTTTTTATTATTTTGATTTGAAATTCAGCGGAGTGACAGCGTTACGACAGCTCATCCCCGTCCAGCAGGGCATCTTTCAGCGTGCGCCAGCCGAGCACCGCGCATTTGACGCGCGCGGGCATATGGGCGATATCACGGAGAGCCGAGGCCTCTTCCAGGCTGTCGATCTCGTCTTCCGACGCCTCGCCCTGGATCATTTTCAGGAAGATCTCGCCCATTTTCAGCGCGTCTTCCTTCTTTTTGCCGACGATCATGCCGAGCATGATGTCCGCCGACGCCTGCGAGACGGCGCAGCCGTCGCCGACGAACGCGCCGTCCGCGATCACATCGCCGTCAAGCTTCAGCTTGAGGAAGATGTCGTCGCCGCAGCTCGGGTTGACTCCCTCGAGCACGATGTCGGCGTCCGGCAGATCGTGCTTGAACTCCGGATGCAGGTTGTGCTCGGTGAGAATTTCATTGTAAAAGCTTCTATTTTCCATAACCCATTCGCTCCCTTAGCGTGGAAATGCTGTCAAGCAGCCGGTCGACCTCGGATTCCGTGTTATAAAACGCGAGGCTTGCCCGCGCGGTGGACGGATGCTTCAAATAGGCCAGAAGCGGCTGCGCGCAGTGATGGCCTGCGCGGATGGCGACGCCGTCGCTCGCGAGGATCTCACTGATGTCGTGCGGGTGAACACCGTCCACCGTAAAGGTGATGATGCCGCAATGCTCCTCGGGCTTTTCCGAGCCCAGCACGTGGACGTGCGGCATCTCGCCGATCGCGTCCATCGCGCGGCGTGTCAGCGCGACCTCTTGCTGATGCATCGCTGTAAAGCCGACGCTCTTGACATAGTCAATGGCCGCATGCAGGCCCACGGCGTCTGCCGCGTTGACCGTGCCGGCCTCGAACTTGTGCGGGAGCTCGGCGAAGACCGCACCATCGCGGGTGACAGATTCAATCATCTCGCCGCCGGTGAGGAACGGCGGCATGGCGTTCAGCAATTCTTCACGTCCGTAGAGAACGCCGATGCCCATGGGGCCGTAGACCTTGTGGCCGGAGAAGGCGAAGAAATCCGCGTCCAATGCCTGCACGTCCACCGGAATGTGCGGCGTGCTCTGCGCGCCGTCGACGACCAGCACCGCGCCGGCGCGGTGCGCCAGCGCCGCGAGCTCGCGGATGGGATTCACGCGGCCTAAGACGTTCGAAACGTGTGTGCAGGCGACGATCTTCGTTTTCGGCGTGATGAGGGCTTCGACCTTATTTAAGTCCAGCGTGCCGTCCATTTCGCATTCCATAAATTTGAGCGACGCGCCGGTCTGGCGGCAAACCATCTGCCAGGGGAGAAGGTCGCTGTGGTGCTCCATGATGGAGACGAGCACCTCGTCCCCGGCCTTCACGTGGGAGAGACCGTAGCTGTAAGCCACTAAATTGATGCTCTCGGTGGTGTTGCGGGTAAAGATGATCTCGCGGCTGCTCTTCGCGTTCAGAAAGGACCGAACGGCCTCGCGCGCGTTTTCGTAAGCCTCCGTCGCGGCGATGCTCAGGGGATAGAGGCCGCGCAAGGGGTTGGCGTTCTTACTTTTATAAAACTCCGTTACGGCGTCCAGCACACACTGCGGGCGCTGCGCCGTCGCCGCGTTGTCCAGATACGCAACATCCTGACTCTTGAGCAGGGGGAAGTCGTCCCGATATGCATGCGCCATCTTACAGCACCTCCTCAAGCTCGGAGAGGATCGCGGCCTGCGCCGCTTCATCCTCGATCGTGCGGGCCAGCCGCTCGATGGCGGCGCGGGCCATGATGTTTTCCGCCTCCGCTGCGGAAATGCCGCGGCTTTCAAAGTAGAACAGCGTGTCCTCGTCCAGCTCGCCGATGGTCGCGCCGTGGTTGCCGACGACGTTTTCCTCGGCGCACAGGATCAGCGGCACCGTCTTGTTGACGACGCCGTCGCCCAGCATCAAAACCGTCTCCTGCTCGCTGCCGACGGAGCCCGCGGAGCCCTTCTTAAAGTCGATGGTCCCGCGGAAGATCTTCTGCGCGTCGTCCTTGAGCGCACCGGCGGCATTGATTTCGCTCGTGGTCTTCTGGCCCCAGTGGTTCACGACAAGGTTCATGTCCACGGTCTGCTGTTTCTGGCCCAGATACCCGATGCCCGCCGTGAAGCCCGCGCCATTGCCGTTCAGCTCGAACTGGCCGTCGCTGTACACGTCGCCGCGGCCCAGCAGGACCTGGATCAGCTCTACCTGACCGTTTTCGGCACACTCGCCGCTCGTCTCCAGACGGAGAAGCGAGCCCTGTGCCGCATTCTGAATCTGCACGAGCCGCACCTTTGCGTCCTTTTCAACGTGGAGCGCCGTGCGCACGAGCAGGCCCTTTTCCGCTCTCAGCGTTTCAAACACCGTGACGGTCTGGCCCGCGGGCACGTGGATGTCCACCGTCTTCTCGCCGCGCTCGCCAGAGCCAGTGATCTCAAGCCGCTCGGTCTGACCGGCGGCGGTGATTTTCTCTTCGCCCAAATCGTCGGCCTGCCCCCAGGCGATGGCCGTTTCGTTCACACCCAGCCGGTTCCAGGTGCGGGTCGGGAGCCGGTTGATCAAAATCGTATCGTTCATATCCAAACTCCTTTCAGCCAATGCTGCCCTTCATCTCGAGCCGGATGAGGTTGTTCATTTCCACCGCATACTCCACCGGCAGCTCCTTGGAGACATTGTCGGCAAAGCCGCTGACGATCATCGCGCGCGCGTCCTCCTCGCTCATGCCGCGGCTCATCAGATAAAAGACGGCTTCGTTGCTGATCGCGCCGATCTTGGCCTCATGGCCGATGGCCGCGTCCTTCGTGCGGATGTCCATTGCGGGGATGGTGTCGGAACGGGACTCGGAGTCCAGCATCAGAGACTGGCACGACACGGCGGACTTGGCGCCCTTGGCGCCCTTTTCCACGACAACGCTTGAGCGGAATGTGCTGATGCCGCCGCTCTTGCTGATCGAGCGCGTGTTCATATAGGAGCTCGTATTTTTGCCCACATGGACGACCTTTGCGCCGGTATCGAGGTTCTGCCCCGCACCGGCGAACGTAACGCCGGTGAACTCCATGCGGGAATTGTCGCCCTTTAAGATGCTCATGGGGTACAGGCAGCCAACATGGGAGCCGAAGGAGCCGGAGATCCACTCGATCGTGCCGCCCTCTTCCACCAGCGCACGCTTGGTATTCAGGTTGTACATGTTCTTCGACCAGTTTTCGATCGTCGAGTAGCGGAGTTTGGCCCCCTTCTTGACGTACAGCTCCACGCAGCCGGCGTGGAGGTTTGCCACGTTGTACTTCGGCGCGGAGCAGCCCTCAATGAAGTGTAGGCTCGCGCCCTCGTCCACGATGATGAGCGTGTGCTCAAACTGGCCGGCGCCCTTGGCATTCAGGCGGAAGTAGGACTGCAGGGGAATGGAGAGGTGTACGCCCTTGGGCACGTACACGAACGAGCCGCCGGACCACACCGCGCCGTGGAGCGCCGCGAACTTGTGATCGTGGGGCGTCACGAGCTTCATGAAGTACTTGCGAACCATGTCGGCATATTCGCCCTTTATGGCGCTCTCCATATCGGTGTAAACCACGCCCTCGGCCGCCACGGAATCCTTGACGTTGTGATAGACAAGCTCGGAGTCGTACTGCGCACCCACACCGGCGAGGGATTTTCTCTCCGCCTGCGGGATGCCAAGGCGCTCGAAGGTCTCCTTGATGTCCTCCGGCACGTCCTTCCAGTCGTTGCGCATCTTGGTGTTCGGGCGAACGTAGGTCGCGATATGATCCATATCAAGGCCCTCAATCGACGGGCCCCAGTTGTGGATCTTCATTTCATTGTAGATCTGGAGAGATTCGAGCCGGAACTGCTGCATCCACACGGGATCGTCCTTCTCCTTGGAGAGCTTTTCGACGATCTCCGGCGTCAGGCCGGATTCCATTCGGTACGCGTCGTTTTCCGCGTCCCGAATGTCGTAGACACTGCGGTCCACATCCTCCACGTAGGTTTTTTCTTTCAAATCTGCCATGTCAAGAGCCTCCCGATTCAGTCTTCCTTCAGGCTGCTGAATCCCTTTTCGTTGATCTCATCCACCAGTTCAGCGCCGCCGTTGCGGACGATGACGCCCTCTTCCATCACGTGGGCCGCATCCACATGGAGCGCTTCCAGAATGCGCGTGGAGTGGGTGATGATGAGAAGCGAGCCGTGCGTCCGCTCGCGGAACAGGCGCACGCCCTCGCTGACGGTGCGGACCGCGTCGACATCGAGGCCGGAGTCGGTCTCATCGAGAATCGCGAGCTTGGGCTCGAGCATGAGCATCTGCAAAATTTCGGCCTTTTTCTTCTCGCCGCCGGAGAAGCCCACGTTCAGATCACGTTCGGCATAGCTCTCGTCCATGTTCAAAAGGGCCATGGTCTCTTTGAGCTTTTTCTTGAAGTCCCACAGGCGCAGGCGGTCGCCGGTCTTCTGCTCGAGCGCGCTGCGGATGAACGCGCTCAGCGTTACGCCGGGGACCTCCAGCGGGTTCTGGAAGGACAGGAAAATGCCCTTTTTCGCGCGCTCGTTGACGGGGAGCTCCGTGATGTCCTCGCCGTTAAAAATGATCGAACCGCCGGTTACGCTGTAGGTCGGATTGCCGGTGATGGCATAGCCCAGCGTCGACTTGCCGGTGCCGTTGGGGCCCATCAGCACATGGGTCTCATCCTGTCCCACGGCCAGATCCACACCGTGGAGAATTTCCTTTTCCTCGACCCGCACGTGCAGGTTCTGAATCTCTAAAAGTGCCTTACTCATATTGAACCACCTTATCTTCTTTCCGTGCCGCTCAGGACGGCCGGTGTTTTTTCATTGACTCGCATGAATTGCGCCAGCGTATGATTGTCGACATAGCTGTTGATCTGGTCTTCCAGCCCCTGCCAGAAAAGCCGCGCGTCGCAGTCGCAGGAAGCGCCGCAGCCGTCCTCAGACTGGCACGCGATCGGCGACAGATTTCCCTCCACCGCCCGCAGAATTTCACCTACGGGGTAATCCTCGGGGGAGCGGGTCAGGCGGTAGCCGCCCGATTTGCCCACGGCGCTCTCGACCAAGTTCGCACGGCTCAGCGCGGCCATGATGCTCTCCAGATATTTTTTGGAGAGCTGCTGGCGCTGCGCGACATCGCTCAGGCGGTGCCATTCGCTGCCTCCATGCTCGGCCATATCCAGCATGACCCGCAAAGCGTAGCGCCCTTTTGTTGAGATCATCATGCGGCATGCCTCCTTGCTCATAATTGCCTACCTTGTAGATAGGAATTTTAACGCTTAATTCCTACTGTGTCAATAGGCGTTTACAAAAAATTTGATTTATGATGATAAAAAGCACTGTGCAGCTGTGACAAATGTCTGCCGCGCAGCGCTTGGCGGGAGGGAAGAATGAGGATAAGTTCATATTGTCGTTACAGTTTGCAAAATGATTTAGTATGATAACGGTATAAAATGGTTGAGTATCGTCAACTGTGTGCTCTGCGCGCTCAAACTGCAAAAGTACGTCGATGCGCGCACGCTGTCCAGAATTTCCGGCGTCTGCCTTGATTTTCTCGTCGTGGCGGCAGTCTCGTCCATCCGTCTGGATGTCATCGTGGATCACGCGATGTCCATGCTGCTCATTTCCATTGCTGCGCTGGCCAGTATGCTGTTTTACTTCTACTGGCTCGCCCCGCGCGTTTTCAGCGAGGACTGGTTTGAGCAGGCCATCGTCCACTTCGGTGTGAACACCGGCGTGACCGCGGTGGGCTTTATGCTGCTGCGCGTTGTCGACCCGGACCTTGAGACGCTTGGCTCCAAGGCCTACGCCATTCAGGCGCCCTTCACCAGCCCGCTCTTCGGCGGTGGCATTGTCACCGCGCTGATCCCCATGGCGATCGCGACCTACGGCAACGTAAAGGTCGGCCTTGTCTCGCTCGCCATCTTCGCCGCCTGCATTCTCATCGCCATGCTGCTGGGCAGCTGGCACAAGCCCGACAGAGCCTACAAAAATCAGAAGTGATCCGCGACCAACGATTGAAAAGGAGAATTTCTACAATGAAAGTTGAAATGATTTATCTATCCCAGAAGGACGTGATCCGCTGCGGCGGCATGTCGATGGACAAGGCCATCGACGATTGGGAGACCGACAAGCACCGCATGGGCGACACGATGGCCTACATGTTCCGCGACGGCAAGATCGACGATTCCCGCATCGACGCGAGCGTCTCCGACCTGGTGGCGGGGCGGAAGTCCGGCCGCGACAACGACGACCAGCTCACCTACACCTGCAACGTCGGCCTCGGCCTTTACGACGTGGCGATCGCCGCGCGCGTCTACCAGTATGCCAAGGAAAACGGCATCGGCCAGAAGCTCAAGCTCTGGGACGAGCCCATCATGGTGTGATCGATCCAAACTTGATAGGTACGACCTCTCTTTACCAACCTTTTGGACAGGTCCGCTTTTTAGCGGGCCTGTCCACATTTTTTCGCGGCAGAGCAGCAGGGGAGATGCACCTGCAAGGGAATTTTGCCTTTACAGAGGACGATTCCGTGAATATAATGGATGCAGATAAAATTTGGCGGCGCTGCGAAAAAGCGGCGCTGCGGTGAAATCGACAGGAAACGGAGATGTAATTATGCCCTGCACCACTGTACTGGCCGGTAAGCTGGCGACGAATGACCGCTCGACGATGATCGCCCGTACGGACGACGGTCATTTTGATGAGAAAAAGCTGATCGTGGTCGAGCCCGACCAGCAGCCGAAGATTTATAAAAGCGTAGAGTCCCACGTGGAGATCACACTGCCGGAGAACCCCATGCGCTACACGTCCTGCCCGAGCGTGGACCCGAAGCACGGCATTTGGGCCGCGACCGGCATCAACGCCGCGAACGTCGGCATGACGGCGACGGAAACCACGACCTCGAACCCACGCGTGCTCGCGGCCGACCCGATGGTCGAGCTGCGCGAGGCGAAGGATGGGAAAGAGGAGCGCTGCGGCGGCATCGGCGAGGAGGACATCGTTGTCCTCGTCCTGCCCTACATCCGCTCCGCGCGCGAGGGCGTGCTGCGCCTCGGTGCGCTTCTGGAGCAATACGGCACCTATGAGTCGAACGGCATCGCCTTCAACGACGAAAACGAGGTCTGGTGGCTCGAGACCATCGGCGGGCACCACTGGATCGCGAAGAAAATTCCCGAGGATCGCGTCATCATCAACCCGAACCAGTTCGGTATGGACTCGTTCGACCTTGAGGACGCCTTCGGTGCCCGGGAATCGCATCTCTGCTCGGCAGACCTCAGAGAATTCATCTCGGAAAACCATCTGGATCTGAATCAGGATGGCAAGTTCAACCCGCGGGATATCTTCGGCTCGCACCGCGACATGGACCACATCTACAACACGCCGCGCGCGTGGTTCATGGGCCGCTGCCTTGCACCGCACACCTACCGCTGGGACAGCGAAAACGCGGACTTCACGCCCGAAAGCGATGACATTCCGTGGTCCTACGTTCCCGAGCGCAAGGTTGCCGCGGAGGATATCCAATACCTGCTCTCGTCCCACTATCAGGGTACACCCTACGATCCCTATGCGGGCCATGCGGAAAAAGGCGGCATTTACCGTCCTATCGGCATCAACCGCACGGGCGTGACGACGATCTGTCAAATTAGAAGCGACGTCCCCGATGCCATTAAGGGTATCGAGTGGGTGTGCTTCGGCTCCACGACATTTTCCGCGTGGCTGCCGGTGTACACAAATGTCCCGCAGATGCCGGACTATTTGAGCAATGTGACGCTCGACGCCGAGACCAACAATCTCTACTGGGTCAGCCGCTTTGTCGGCGCGCTGGCCGACAAGTGCTACGGCTCGTGCATCCAGAATGTCTGGGGCTATCAGGACACGGTGAATATCCGCGGCAGACAGATCGTCCTTAAATACGACAGGCTGATGCGCGAGAGCGGCGACTTCACGCTCGCCGCGCAGGCGAACGACGAGCTCTGCGCGATGGCGAAAGAGGAGAGCACGCAGATCCTCAATAAGGTTCTGCGCACTGCCAGTGAGCAAATGAAAAACGGCTTCAGCTTTGCTGATACCTGCGTCAACAAGTGAATAAAAAGCGGCTCTCTCCCAAGTGGGAGAGAGCCGCTTTTTTGTTATCCTTTTTCAATTTGACCCAGCCAAAACGAGAAAGGACGACAATCATGGAAGAAAAAAGAATCGTAAAGCCCTGGCAGGCAGGGCTGATGCTGCTCGCCGGCATCGCCGCGGGCGCGGTGATGGCGATGCTCTGCCAGGGCGTCAGCCTGCACGACATTCTGACGGTCATGTACTCCGGTTTTTCCGCCGATACCGGCTCGGACGTCGTGAATTCGATGCTCAACCGCGGCGGCTTTACCTCGATGCTCTCGACCATCGGTCTTCTGATCGCGGCGGGCATTTTCGGTGCACCGCTCCGCACAGCGGGCGTTGTGGACGTGCTGCTCGCCTTTGTGGAGCGTATCGCGAAGACCTCTCGTTCGATGTCGCTCGGTGTGCTGATCCTGCACGCGGTGTTTTTCACGATTACGGGCGCTTATTATGTGTCCTATCCTGTCGTCGGCGGTATGGTGAAGGACCTGTATCCGGAATATCATCTCGACCGCAAGAATCTGATGCGCACGATGCTCGACACCGGCACGGGCCTTGCCCCCATGGTGTCGTGGTCGACCACGGGTTCTTACACCGCCACGACGCTTGGCGTTTCCAATCTGGCATTCGCGCCGTTTGCGCCGATGCTGTGGCTGTCGATCGTGTTTTCTGTCATTTACGCCGTGACCGGCATCGGCACGGCCAAGGCGAAGGAGGACTAAGGTATGGAACGGATTTTACAGCGCTGGTACGATATGATCTCCATCCGTTCGGTCAACGGACACGAGGCACAGATGGCGGATTACGTGGCGAATGTCCTGCGTGAGCTCGGCATGGACCCGCATTACAGCTATTTTGAAGAGGACACTGCGCGCGAGCGCCCGTCGGTCTGGTCGGTGCTCGACAGCGGCCGGCCGGGAAAGACCGTGCTGCTCATCGGACACCTCGACACCGTCGATGTGTCCGACCGCTGGAAGACCGACCCGCTACGTCGTTCCGGGCGAGACGGACGAGATCTGCATTGCGCAGATCATGGAGGCGGCGGAGCAGCTTGGCCTTTCCGGCAAGGTCGACGTGCGCCTCAAGCCGAGAAAATCGCCCTACATGCAGTCGTTCGCGGTGGAGGAGGATCATCCGCTCGTCGAAATTTTGCAGGAGGAGTTCCACTCCGTCACGGGCAAGGACCTTCCGTGCGCATACGACGCCTCGGTCTGCGATTCGAATATTTTAGCCGTTTCGCTCGGCATTCCGGTCGTGACGTTCGGCCCCTCGGGCGGCAACATGCACGGTGACAACGAGTACGGCTATGCATGGCAGGTGAAAAACTGCGGCGAGGTCTACCGCCGCACCATCGCGCGCCTTTTAAGCGGCGAAGTATAAAGAGAAAAAAGAGGCAGCCTCGGCTGTCTCTTTTCCTTTTGCATTTCACGCAGATTTTACATTTCTTTGCTGGTTTTTGACAAATCCCTCTGCTATACTGTATTCGATGAAATTTAGAGAGAAGAGAGGAGAAGTGATACGAATGGATACTTACAATATGATCGATTTTAACGAAAAGAAGGGCTTCAAGATCGGAAGAGCA
>ERZ506950.987-NODE-987-length-12839-cov-2.816176_pt1 | contig 12839 bp, 9 predicted proteins | sample MGYA00512897_ERZ506950 | MGnify/ENA metagenome assembly ERZ506950
GTCCCCTACCTCCAACCGCAGTTCCCTGATTCGTATACCATCCCCCAGAGGGGAGAGTACGCGCATTGAACTGCGGTGCCCGGATTCTGCCATGAATCCGTATCTGGCCCTGGCGGCCTGCCTGTCGGCGGGACTGGACGGAATTGAAAAGAAAACCGGACTTCCTGCATGTGTGGAGGGAAATATGTTCACCATGGAGCCGGAGGAACTGAGGGAACGCAACGTAGAGCGGATTCCCGAAACCCTGGGGGACGCCATCGAGGCATACAGCGGGGATGTCTTTATGAAGGAGGTGCTGGGAGAGCACATTTACACCAAATATCTGGAGGCCAAGGAGCAGGAATGGAGGGATTTCCGGGCTCAGGTAACGGATTGGGAAGTGAGCCAGTATCTGTATAAATACTGATGGCGCCGGCAGTTATGAATAAGGTTTTACCTGGAGGTGGGACATGTGACTAACATCATCGTAGCGTTTTCCAAGCCGGAGGACGGGAAGAATATAAAGAGCATATTGGTCCGAAACGGTTTCCAGGTAGTGGCAGTCTGCACCTCAGGCGGTCAGGCCTTGTCGGCTGCGGACTGTCTGAACGGGGGAATCGTGGTGAGCGGTTACCGGTTTGAGGATATGATGTACGACGAACTGCGCCAGTGCCTGCCGGGAGAATTTGAGATGCTTCTGATTTCATCACCTGCCAGGTGGAGCGGACAGTCCCCGGACAGGGTCATCTGCCTGCCCATGCCCCTAAAGGTCCACGATCTGCTGAATACCCTGGAGATGATGGTGCAGGCCCAGGAGAGGATCCGCAGAAGGAGAAGAAGCAGGCCCAGGGAGCGCAGCAAGGAGGAACAGGATATCATAACAGAGGCAAAGACACTGCTGATGGAACGGAACAATATGACGGAGTCGGAAGCCCACCGGTATATACAGAAATGCAGCATGGACAGCGGCACCAATCTGGTGGAGACAGCCCAGATGGTAATCAGCCTCATTCATGTGTGATGGGGAAGGGAAATATTTATAGAATGCCTGTAACACGGCAGGATGGAGACGGATATGGAATTTACAAAAATGCAGGGAACCGGCAATGATTATGTGTATGTGGACTGTTTTAAGGAGACGGTGAGGGATCCGGCAAAGACAGCGGTCTATGTGAGCGACCGCCATTTCGGCATCGGGTCCGACGGATTGATTCTCATATGCCCCTCCCCGACAGCGGACTGCAGAATGGAGATGTACAACGCGGACGGGTCCCAGGGAATCATGTGCGGCAACGGTGTGCGCTGCGTGGGAAAATACGTTTACGACCATGGTCTGGTGGATAAGGATAAAAGGACCATCACAGTGGAGACACTGGCGGGAATCAAGACGCTGGAGTTCGAGACTGAGGATGGCAGGGCGGTGTCTGTTACCGTGGATATGGGGGAGGCAGCCCTCACATCCCGGCTGCCGGAGGATATTACGGTGGACGGGGAGCAATACAGGTTTGTGGGAATCAATGTGGGAAATCCCCATGCAATCTACTATGTGGACCAGGTGGACAGTCTGGATTTGGAGCGGATTGGACCGGCCTTTGAAAACCATGAGCGGTTCGCGCCTGACCGTGTGAATACGGAGTTTATCCATGTGGCGGACCGTAAGCACCTTGAGATGCGGGTGTGGGAGCGGGGAAGCGGAGAAACCTGGGCGTGCGGCACAGGCGCCACGGCCAGTGTCATGGCCTCCATCCTCATGGGATATACGGAGGATGAGGCGGAGGTGGCTCTGCGCGGAGGAAAACTGGTGATACGGTATGAAAGGGAGTCGGGCCATCTGTTTATGACAGGGCCGGCCGTGGAGGTGTTCCGGGGCTCTATTGACATACCCGAAGAAATATATTATGATTGATAAGGCGAATTTTATCAGTTAATACTTTAAAGCGAAAAATGTTCAATATACACTCTCAGGAACCAGACGCGCGACGGCGCGCGTCCTGGTACACCTTTTGCGGCACGGCGGCGGACATGGAAATGACATGGCGCTGTGTCCTGCGGCAAAGGGCGTATCCGGTTTTTGGGGGTGTTTTCATATTTCAGACAGGCAGAGGCCAGGAGGAAGCACACATGTTTAAGATCAACGAGAATTATTTGAAGCTGCCGGGAAGCTATCTCTTTTCCGCCATTGCAAAAAAAGTGGCTGCATATGAAAAGGCCAACCCGGACAGGCAGGTCATACGGCTGGGAATCGGGGATGTGACACTTCCCATTGCCCCGGCCATTGTGGAGGCCATTCACAAGGCGGCGGACGAAATGGGACATGCAGAGACATTTCACGGCTATGCGCCGGATTTGGGCTATGCCTTCCTGCGTGAGACGATTGTGGAAAAGGACTACAAGTCATGGGGGTGCCATGTGGAGGCAGACGAGATATTCGTATCGGACGGAGCCAAAAGCGACTGCGGCAATATCCAGGAGATATTCAGCGAGGACAGCCGCATTGCGGTGTGTGACCCCGTATATCCCGTGTATGTGGATTCCAATGTTATGGCAGGCCGCACAGGCAGTTATGACCCTGCCACGGGCGTGTGGAGCAATGTGATTTACATGCCCTGTACGGCGCAGAATCATTTTGTGCCGGAGCTTCCGCAGGAGACGCCGGACCTTATTTACCTGTGTGTGCCCAATAACCCTACAGGAACCACGCTGACCAGGGGCCAGCTAAAGGTGTGGGTGGACTACGCAAACAGGATAGGGGCTGTAATTCTCTATGATGCTGCTTACGAGGCATATATATCCGAGGAGGATGTGCCTCACAGTATATTTGAGATTCAGGGAGCCAGGACCTGTGCCATTGAGTTCCGTTCCTTCTCCAAAAAAGCCGGGTTCACAGGCGTTCGTCTGGGATTTACCGTGGTTCCGAAGGATTTGAAGTGGGGGGATGTAATGCTGCATTCACTGTGGGCCAGACGCCACGGCACCAAGTTTAACGGAGCCCCCTATATTGAGCAGAGAGCCGGAGAGGCCGTATATTCCGAAGAGGGCAGCCGGCAGGTCATGGAGCAGGTGGCGTATTATAAGAGGAATGCCATGGTTATCTATGAAGGACTTAAGGAAGCGGGCTATACCGTATTTGGGGGAATCAATTCGCCCTACATCTGGCTTAAGGTGGAGGACGGGATGGACAGCTGGGAGTTTTTTGATTATCTTCTGGAACAGGCCAATGTGGTGGGAACACCGGGAAGCGGCTTCGGGCCCAGCGGCGAGGGTTATTTCCGCCTGACGGCCTTTGGAACCTACGAGAATACGGTGGAGGCTGTAAAACGGATAAAGGCCCTCAGGCGGTAACAGGGGCAGGAGAACAGGGAGGAAAAGGGTAATATGGATGAGATTGACCGCAAGATACTAAAGCTTTTACAGGACAATGCAAGGGTTTCCCTAAAGACCATCGCAGAGCATACGTTTCTATCCTCTCCGGCGGTATCAGCCAGGATTGAACGCCTGGAAAAGGAGGGTATCATAACAGGCTACCATGCCTCTGTGGACCCGGTGAAGCTGGGGTATATGTTCATAGGGCAGCTGCAGAAATTCGGCAGGACAAGCACACAAATCGTATTTTCCACCCATGTGGGCCCCAGAGGGGTGGATGTGGACGAAATTTAGTTCCAGGTTCAGTCAACATTTGTCTTACTTTCACATATGGTATAATGTAGAGTCATATATGAAGGAGAATCTGGTATGACAGATGTTAAGAGAGTCATAATTGATGCCGGCCACGGCGGCGAAGAGCCGGGCGCTATGTACGACGGGCGCCGGGAAAAAGACGATACCCTGCGGCTGGCTCTTGCCATAGGACAGATATTGGAAAATAATGGGGTAGATGTGGTATACACCAGGACTACGGATATATACGACACACCTCTGGAGAAGGCCCAGATAGCAAACCAGTCCGGGGCTGATTATTTTGTGTCCATTCACCGGAATGCCTTCCCTGTGCCGGGAGGGGCAAGCGGTGCCATGACGCTGGTGTATCAGGATGCAGGCGTGCCTGCCATGCTGGCGGATAATATCCAGCGCAATCTGGTGGAAACAGGGTTCAGGGACCTGGGAGTACAGGAGCGCCCTGGACTTATCGTGCTGCGAAAGACACAGATGCCTGCTGTGCTGGTGGAAGCGGGATTTATTGATAATCCGGATGACAACCGGTTTTTTGATGAGAATTTCGATGCCATTGCCCAGGCCATAGCAGACGGTGTGCTGGAAACCATCCGGCAGCAGGAGGCGCAGAGGCCGGAATATTATCAGGTCCAGGTAGGAGCCTTCCGCACCAGGATGCCGGCAGACAGGCTGGTGAATGAGCTCCAGGCAAGCGGCCTCCCGGCCTTCCTGGTTTACGACGACGGGCTGTACAAGGTGAGGGTCGGTGCTTTCCTCAATATGGACTATGCGGTGCAGATGGAGAGGAACCTGAGAAACATGGGGTACCCCACTGTGCTGGTGAGGGAACGGGCCATATACTGACAGGTGTAATTTTAAGAAATCAGTAAACATATACGGAGTAAATGCCGCAGGCCAAATTCTCTTGGATTTGGCCTGCGGCCGTTTCGTCTATCCCATGCCCTGTCACCAGTTCCAGCGCCCGTAGCGCAGTGTGACGGAGGCAATGGTTTTTACTAACTGGTCCGATATCTGGCCGGGAAGAAGGCGCCATTTCCAGTTGGTGCCAATGGTGGAGGGAGTGTTGATGCGGCAGTCATTGTCCAGACCCATGTAATCCTGGAGGGGGATGATGCACATTCTGGCCTGGCTGCGCATAATCAGGCTGATGAAGGACATGTGCAGGCGGTTTGCGGGGGTGCAGCTGTCACAGAGATAATCTCTGGCCAGATTGCGCTCCTGGGCCGTGATGGAGGCATACCATCCTTTGATGGTTTCATTGTCATGGGTGCCGGTGTAGGCCACGCAGTTTTCAGGGTAATTGTGGGGAAGATAATCGCTGGCACAGCCGGAATCCCTGGAATCAAATGCAAATTCCAGCACCTTCATGCCCGGAAATCCGCTTTCTCTTACAAGCTGTCTGACAGAGTCTGTCACATATCCCAGATCCTCGGCAATGATTTCCTTTTCTCCCAGGGCGCTGCGCACGGTGTGGAAGAAGCCGATTCCCGGTCCCTGCTCCCAATGGCCTCCCACGGCAGTGTCGGAGCCGGCCGGAATGGAGTAGTACTGGTCAAATCCGCGGAAATGGTCAATCCTTACCACATCATACAGTTTATAACAGTAGGCCAGCCTGGCCAGCCACCATTCATAGCCTGTGCTGCGGTGGTATTCCCAGCGGTACAGGGGATTTCCCCAGAGCTGTCCTGTGGCGGAAAAGCCGTCAGGAGGGCAGCCTGCAACTGCGGTCGGTATATTGTCCCGGTCCAGCTCAAAGAGTTCAGGATGGGCCCATGTGTCGGCGCTGTCCATGGCCACATAGATGGGAATGTCCCCTATGATGCGGATTCCGTTGGCATTGGCATAGGATTTTAGTTTTTTCCACTGCTGGCTGAATTTGAACTGAAGGTATTGGTGGAATTCTATGTCGTAATATAGCTCCCTGCGGTAGTAATCCAGGGCGTTCTGCCAGCGCAGGCGGATGTCCTGCGCCCACCGGGTCCAGGCAGTTCCTTTGAACCGGGTCTTTACTGCCATGAAAAGGGCGTAATCCTCCAGCCACCATCTGTTTTCATCCCTGAATTTCCGAAACTCCGGGTCCAGGCTTATGCTGCTCCTCTCATAGGCTTTTCTCAGCAGGGGGTACCGCTCTTCGTAGACCTTTGCATAGTCCACAAAATCCGGCCGGCTGCCGAAGTCGGCCCGGCTGCATTCTTCCTCTGTAAGGACGCCTTCCTGTATAAGGTCCTCCAGACTAATGAAATAGGGATTGCCTGCAAAGGTGGAAAAGGACTGGTAGGGGGAATCCCCGTAACTGGTGGGCCCCAGGGGGAGAATCTGCCAGTAGGACTGGCCGGCCTCCTTTAAACGGTCCACGAATTCGTAGGCCTCCTTTGAAAAGCAGCCGATTCCGTATCTGGAGGGAAGGCTGGTGATGGATAGTAAGATTCCGCTTTCTCGTTTCATATCTATATGCTCCTTTTTGCAGGCATTATCCTGTTTAATATTCTGTGATGATTCCAAAATGGTCTGATACAACGGGAAAGGATGTGCCGTCGTATATGGTTCGGGAGGAAATAACCGGCACCCTGCGGCTGGTCCAGATGTAATCAATGCGCATTCCCGATATCTCTCCCTGTTCCCTCCATCCGTCAATGGCATTTGCCACCGTGACGCCTGAATCCCTGGAGACAGCCAGGTCGTAGGCGTCAAACCAGCCTGAGGCCAGTATCAGGTCCCGTCCCTGGCCGGTTACATGGGCCGGGGAGTTGAAATCCCCCATGAGCCACAGACGTTCTTCTGCTAAGGGGGACAGGCCGCTGCTTATGCGGTTCCATTGTACCTCAAAGGGTTCTTCGCTGTCATCCCACCAACCCATGTGGACACTGTAAAAATATTCATTTCCGTATTCTGTCCGGGTGTTGATTCCAAGTATTTTTCGGGTTTTCCAGTTTTCATAATCCCGGATGCCGGTGATGTAAAACTGGCTGGTCCCCAGTATGGGAGAACGGCTGAGGACGGCCAGGCCCTCGTCGTATATTCCGTATCCTGCCTTGGCCGGAGTCCAGGTCCATTGATAGGAAACACCGGCCCGGGCCAGGAGCAGCGCCAGGTTAAAGGCGTGGTTGTCTGCGCGGATAACTGCGCGTGGCGCGCAGGGGGAGTCCGTACTTAAGCCTATGGCGCGGCAGGGGACGTAGCAGGATTCCCGCAGCCGGCCGGGGGCTGCGGGGAGAGCGTCCCTGGACTGGTTGACCTCCTGGAGGGCTATGATATCCGGTTTGAGTTGGACAAGGGATCCGGCAAAGGCGGCGAGCTTGGATTCATATTCCGGTTCCGCCAGACTGTGTGTGTTAAGCGTCATTATTTTCATACTACCTGCCTCCGGTGGTTTTCAGTTACAGAAGGCAGCTGCGGTGGGTGGATGGCAGCGGCCTGTTTACAGTATATCATTGATATCGGATTTGAGCACATCTGCTTTCGGTCCGTAGATGGCCTGGATGCCGCCGTCCTTTTTAATCAGACCCATGGCACCCTCTGCCTTCCATAGGGGCAGTCCGGCAACCTTATCCACGTCCTTTACCGTGACGCGCAGACGGGTCATGCAGGCGTCCACCAGGACAATGTTATCCCTGCCGCCCAGAAGGGAGATGATGCGCCCGGCCTGGCTGTCACCGGATGATGGAGAACCGGCCCGGCCCTGGCTGTTCTCTGAGACAGAGTCGTCGGTATAGTTGCCCAGTCTGCCCGGGGTGGCAAAATGGAACCTTCCTATCATAAAATAGGCGATTGCGTATCCTGCGGCAAAGAATACAGCCACACAGAGGATGAAGTTTACCAGGTCTCCGCCAAGTCCTGCGCGGATGGACATGGGAACACGGGTCAGGAATTCCAGGTTGCCAAAGGAATGAAGCCTGAGGTGGATGAGGCCTGCCATGGCAAAGGCGCATCCCTGCAGCACTGCGTATACCAGATACAGCGGAAGGGCGCAGAACATGAACATGAATTCCAGAGGCTCTGTGACACCTGTGAGAAATACGGCAAGTACAGTGGAGATAAACATGGAGCGGTAATTGCGGCGCTTATCCGGGTCCACGCGGCGGTACATGGCCAGGGCAATGCCCAGAAGAAGGCCAGTGGCGCCAATCATCTGTCCCACCTTGAAACGGGCAGGGGTGATGGTGGCCAGCAGGTTCTGGTATCCCGCCATGTCTCCCGCGTCCTTAAGGTTGATAAGGTCTGTTGCCCAGGCCAGCCACAGCGGATCCTGACCAAAAACCTGGGAACCTGCGTTGACGCCCGTGAGGATGGTGTAAGTGCCTCCGAAGGAGGTGTAATTCATGGGTATGGTCAGCATATGGTGGAGGCCGAAGGGGAGGAGAAGCCTTTCCAGGGTTCCGTAGATAAAGGGGGCCAGCACAGGCGAGGTGGAGGAGGAGTTGGCGATCCACACGCCGAAGGAGTTGATGCCGGTCTGAACCACAGGCCAGACAATGGCCAGCACCAGTGAGATGATGACGGACCAGAGGATGACTACCATGGGGACAAAGCGTTTTCCGTTAAAGAAGGCCAGGGCGTCCGGCAGCTTCCTGTAATTGTAATATTTATTGTAAATAACTCCTCCTGCAAAGCCTGATATAATGCCCACAAACACGCCCATGTTCAGCGCGGGAGCTCCCAGGACCGAGGTGAAGTATCCGTTTACCAGGATTTCCTGGCCCAGCAGGGTCCGGGTCACGGCGGCAGGGTCGTTTAAGTCGGCGCTGCTGACACCAAAGAGAGCGCCGGTAATAACATTGATGAGTATAAAGGCAATGACAGCCGCAAAAGCGCCGCCGGCCCGTTCCTTTGCCCAGGAGCCGCCGATGGCGACAGCGAACAGGATGTGCAGGTTGTTGATTACGGCCCAGCCTATGGTTTCCATGGTGCTTCCGATTGTAAGGACAGCGCCCATATCCCCGCCTGCCATCTGTATCAGCTTTCCTACGCTGATCATCAGTCCGGCCGCGGGCATGACGGCAATGACTGTCATCAGAACCTTGCCCAGCTTTTGGAGAAAGTCAAAATTTATCAGGGATTTTCGGGTCTTTCCTGTTTTCCTGTCCGCGGTGTCTGTGAGGGAAGACGCATTTGCCGCCGGGGCGCCGTCTGGATTTTGGAGGGCGGCTGTCTCAGCTTCTGCGGTCCCGTCCGGCGGACAATGGTCTAAAACCGTTATCACGGCATCTGTTCCCGCCTTTACAGGACCTGTGAAGGCATTTATGGAACGGCCTTCCATTCCGCCGCAGATAAGGACAGGCGTGATGGTGTTGACCTGTTTTTCTTCAAGGGCTTTTAAGTCAGCCTTTGCCAGAAGGCTGCCGGCCTTCACCTTATCTCCGATCTTTACACAGCACTGGAAGCATTCTCCCTTTAAGGCCACGGTCTCCAGACCGAAGTGGACCATGACCTCGATGCCGTCCTCGGAACGCAGGCCATAGGCATGGAGGGTCTCTGCTATGGAAACCACCTCCCCGTCAATGGGACTGACCAGATTGCCGTCCCGGGGCAGGATAGCAACGCCGTCTCCTATGATTTTCTGTGAGAATACAGGGTCCGGCACTTCCTCCAAAGGGACCGCTGTTCCGGTTAAAGGGGAGAGAATCCTGATTCCAATACAGCCGTCAGTGTTCTTGTTCATATGTAACCTCCTGAGTTTGATTGTTGCACTGTTTGCGCAACCGCTTGCATTAAATATAGTCTGGCTGCATGAAGAATGCAATAGATATTTTCAAAATCCTGTGTTTTCTACGTTTTGGACAAAAATACGCTCAGGTATTTGTGCAATTTTTCCGGAGCGGAATGCAAAAAGGCAGGGGAAGATTGCGCAAACAGAGCGCAAACAAGTTGACAAAAATTGCATTAAACTTTACAATATAGGAAGGGTGTATATGGATTGCGGTGATGGATTCGGTCAACATGTATATATACATCCCCGTGACGATGAAAATGAAACGTATATTAAGGAGGCTGTTTATGCCTGTTACAATCAAAGACGTGGCTGCCCTTGCAGGGGTGTCGCCGTCCACCGTAAGCCGTACATGCAAGGACCATCCCTCTATCAGCCGCCAGACCAAGGAAAAGGTCCGGCAGGCCATGGCGAAGCTGGGCTATGAACCCAATTTTCAGGCCAGCAGCCTGGCCACCCAGAATTCCCGCACCGTGGGAATCATTCTGCCCCCGTCGGAGTGGGAGGCTTACCAGAATCCATTCTATCTGGAGATGATACGGGGAATCAGCCAGTACTGCAACCAGAAGCAGTACATCAATACCGTGATCACGGGACAGAATGAGGATGAGGTTCTGCAGGCCATAAAGACCATGGCGAGAACCGGCCTGGCAGAGGGATTTATCGTGCTCTACTCCAGGGAGCAGGACCCGGTTCTGGATTATCTCTATGAAGAGGGATTGCTGTATGTGCTCATTGGAAAAGCGTGCCGGAATGTGAACCAGACCATCTATGTGGATAACGACAATGTGCTTGCGGGCAGGGAGGCGGCGGAGTACCTGTTAAATCTGGGCCATGTAAGGATTGCCTGCCTGTCCGGGGACCATTCTCTTCTTTATAACCACGACAGGAAAATGGGATATATGCTGGCCCTGGCAGAGCGGGGCATTCCTTTTGACGGCCAGCTGTGCGTGGAGGTGCCTTCTGTGCCGGAGGAGCAGGACCAGGCCCTGGAAGCCCTGTTCGCAAGAGAGGACAGACCCACGGCCGTGCTGGTCAGCGATGACATACTGGCAGTGGCCCTGGAAAAGACCTGTATTGGTCTGGGACTATCCATTCCGGGAGATGTATCCATCCTGTCCTTTAATAATTCCCTTCTCTCCAGACTTACATTTCCGCCTTTGACATCCGTGGATGTGAATGCCTGCCAGCTGGGAATCGAGGCAGCCGCCCAGATGATAAGCCATGTGGAAAATCCGGAGCTGGTGGCTACGAAAATCATTGTTCCCCACCACCTGGTGGAGAGGGAGAGCTGTGCGGGAACCGGACGGTTCTGTGGTGATTGGGATACTGAAACAATATAACACATCCCCGGCAGGTGACTACCTGAAATAGGACGCCTTTTGCTGTCAGACTTATTTTCGGGTTTGGCCGGGATTTCAGCCAATTGATTTATTTTTCTGAAATACATCTTATCGTATACTTCCTCTTGAAAAACACAACATTTAGTGCTAAAATCTTATACTGTTGCACAAGCAACAGATTTTTTCAGTATTCTGTGATAAGATGCCTTTAAACCGTTTACCTGAAGACAGGCAGCGTGGGAGAGCATTTGGATAAAAGGAGTGTAGTGACGATGAAGATTATTAAGAGGAATGGCGCGGAAGAGGATTTTGACAACAATAAGATCGTGGTGGCTGTGGCAAAGGCCAATACGGCTGCCGGAAAAAACAAGCTGAGTCTGGAGCAGATTAAGGACATTGCGGATTACGTTGAGTACAAGTGTGTAAAACTTAACAGGGCCGTGTCCGTTGAGGAGATCCAGGATATGGTGGAGAACCAGATCATGTCTACAGGCGCGTTTGAGCTTGCAAAGGATTATGTGAGATATCGTTACCAGCGCTCCCTCATACGCAAGGCCAATACAACGGATAACCGCATTCTTTCCCTGATTGAGTGCAATAATGAGGATGTGAAGCAGGAGAATTCCAACAAGAATCCAACGGTCAACAGTGTGCAGAGGGATTACATGGCCGGGGAGGTCAGCAAGGACCTGACCAAGAGGATGCTCCTTCCGCAGGATATCGTGGAGGCGGACAGGGAGGGCATTATTCATTTCCATGATTCCGATTATTTTGCTCAGCACATGCACAACTGCGACCTGGTGAATCTGGAGGACATGCTGCAGAACGGCACGGTTATCAGCGAGACCAGGATTGAGAAGCCCCACAGCTTTTCCACGGCCTGCAATATCGCCACTCAGATTATCGCCCAGGTAGCCAGCAACCAGTACGGCGGGCAGAGCATCAGCCTGGCCCATCTGGCTCCCTTTGTGGACGTATCCAGAAAGAAAATATACGCGGAGGTCCAGGAGGAGGTTAAGACCTTTGGCTGCATGCCTTCCGAGGAAGCCATACACGAAGTGGTGGAAAACAGGCTCCGCAAGGAGGTTACCAAGGGTGTCCAGACCATCCAGTATCAGGTCATCACGCTGATGACCACCAACGGACAGGCCCCCTTCCTGACCGTGTTCATGTACCTGAATGAGGCTAAGAACGAGCGGGAGAAAAAGGACCTGGCCATGATTATTGAGGAGACTCTGAAGCAGCGCTGCCAGGGCGTGAAGAATGAGTCGGGCGTGTGGATTACTCCGGCATTTCCCAAGCTGATTTATGTGCTGGAAGAGGACAACATCCGCCCCGGCACTCCCTACTATTATCTGACCGAGCTGGCCGCCAAGTGCACCGCCAAGCGCATGGTACCGGACTATATCAGCGAAAAGAAAATGCTGGAATATAAGGTGGATAAAAACGGAGAGGGCCACTGCTACACCTGCATGGGCTGCCGCAGCTTCCTGACCCCGTATATAGACCCCCAGACCAACAAGCCCAAATATTACGGCCGGTTCAACCAGGGCGTTGTGACCCTGAACCTGGTAGACATTGCCTGCTCCTCCGGCGGGGATATGGACAAGTTTTGGAAGATCTTTGACGAGCGACTGGAGCTGTGCTACCGGGCGCTGATGTGCCGCCACAATCGACTGAAGGGCACCCTGTCCGACGCGGCGCCCATTCTGTGGCAGTACGGCGCACTGGCTCGCCTGGAAAAGGGCGAGAAGATCGACAAGCTGCTGTACGGCGGCTACTCCACCATCAGCCTGGGCTATGCGGGGCTGTATGAGTGCACCCGCTATATGACCGGCAAGAGTCATACGGACGATGAGGGCGGCGGCAAGGCCTTTGCCCTGTCCGTGATGCAGCACTTAAACGACGCCTGCGACAAGTGGAAAAAGCAGGAGAACATTGACTTCTCCATCTACGGCACCCCGCTGGAGTCCACCACTTACAAATTTGCCAAGTGCCTGCAAAAGCGCTTTGGTATCATCAAGGGCGTAACAGACAAGAATTACATCACCAACAGCTACCATGTGCATGTGTCCGAGCCCATCGACGCCTTTACCAAGCTGAAATTTGAAAGCGAGTTCCAAGATCGGAAGAGCGTC
>ERZ506950.988-NODE-988-length-12828-cov-11.422845_pt1 | contig 12828 bp, 8 predicted proteins | sample MGYA00512897_ERZ506950 | MGnify/ENA metagenome assembly ERZ506950
GCAGACATAACCGCAGATGGAACCGGGCGCCTGATCGTTACATTGACAGAATCTCCCGTTTCCACAAGCTATCTTGCCGCAGGCGCGGTGTTTACTTTCTGGCCCCGCGTGACCGGATACCCCCAGTACGATGTGGTGTTGGCCAATATCTGCGATCTCCGCCTCGCCGGTACACACGGCACCGAAACAGATTTCAGTTCTGATCTTTTGACAGCGAATGACTACTACCAGACACCCGGCTGGCTGCTGCGCGATCTTGACGGTGATGGGATCCCTGAACTGCTGCTCGGTGCGAATTGGGATGAAGGACACGCCGTGATTTTCAACATCTACCGCTATGGCGGTACGAGAGCCGTCCGCGTGGTCAACGGTTGGAACCGTAACCGCTGGTATCGCTGCACCGATGGCAGTCTGGCAAACGAAGGCAGCAGCAGCGCATTTGAAAGCAGCTACTCTTACTACCGCTATACCAGCGGAGAGTTACAGCATCTGGAAACGCTGCTGTATCTGGATGACGGTTCCGGCGGCTCACCATGGCGCTACTCCGTCACAACGGATCAGTATGCCAACAGTGGTGACTTTCACTCTGTCACCGAGGCCGAAGCAACTGCCGTGATGGACAAATACACCCACGAAACGCTGGCCTTTGCGCCATTTGTGGTATGAGGATAGATAGTGTGGACTGTGGCGCAAGGTTGCAGTTCGCCAGTCCCTCCGGATATTACAGCCTCTGACCCACTTTTGACCCAGAATCCGAAAAAAGCAGGCAGGGCTGGACGGAAACAACGGAAAATCCGCCGAATGGACGGTGGTAAAAAGCACAAATCGAAGCCGAAATGACTCCGATTTGCCCTTGAGACAACCTACGGACCTGCGGAGATTGACAAGGTAGCGTCAGCTCGTACAATCTGATTTGATCATACCCACAGTCGCTTTGGCTGTTGGTATTTTCTGTTTGAACTCCAAAAGCTTTGCAGAGCTCAAGGAGCCTAATCGTACAACCGGAGCAGCGCCGCGCCGATTTTCTCAAATTATGTGACGCCGTCACAGTAGAACCGCCTGTCATGCGGTATACTATACCCAAACAAAGGAAAGGAGCTGACAGATATGGCAGCTATGAATATGAATCAGGAGCAGTTTAAGCAGTTGATCCGGGAGGAAAAGCCTGTTTTGGTGGATTTCTGGGCGCCCTGGTGCGGCTATTGCCGGAGGATTGGCCCTGCGTATGAGAAGATCGGAGAGGAATACGCGGACAGCCTCGTTGTCGGCAAGATCAATATTGACGAGGAGCCGCGGCTGGCGGGGGCCGAGGGGATCGAGGTCATCCCAACTCTGGTGCTGTACCGAAACGGAAAGGCCGTGGATTCCGTCACCGCACCCGGCTCAAAGGCAGAGATCGACCGTTTCATTCAGGAAGCCTTGGCGAAATAACGGAGGGTTCAGATATGAACAACAATCATGTTTATGATATGCTCGTGGTGGGCGGCGGACCGGGCGGCTACACCGCCGCCCTGTACGCGGCACGGGCGGGGCTGGACACCATCGTGCTGGAAAAACTGTCCGCCGGTGGGCAGATGGCCCTGACCGAGCAGATCGACAACTATCCCGGCTTTGAGGACGGGATCGACGGTTTCTCTCTGGCGGAGAAGATGCAAAAGCAGGCGGAGCGCTTCGGGGTACGCAGCGAATACGCAGAAGTCCTCCGCATGGATCTGACGGCGGTTCCCAAGCTCTTGGAAACCAGTGAGGGGATCTTCCGGGGGAAAACCGTGGTGCTGGCCACCGGCGCAGACCCCAGAACGCTGGGCGTTGCCGGAGAGGCGGAGCTGGTGGGCCGGGGCGTGGCCTACTGCGCCGCCTGCGACGGGATGTTTTACAAGGGCAAAACGGTGGTCGTGGTGGGCGGCGGCAATTCCGCCGCGGCAGATGCCCTCCTTCTCAGCCGCGTGGCGAAAAAAGTGATCCTCGTCCACCGCAGAGACACCCTGCGGGCCACCAAGATCTATCACGAGCCGCTGGCACAGGCCGAAAACGTCGAATTTCGCTGGAACAGCACCGTTTCCGCACTGCTTTCCGGGGACAGGCTGACCGGCGTCCGCCTGCGGGACACCGTTACCGGTGAGGAAAGCGTGGTGGACTGCGACGGCGTATTTGTCAGCGTGGGCCGACAGCCCGCCACGGCGCTGGCGGTGGGTCAACTGGCGCTGGACGGCGGCGGCTATATCGTGGCCGGAGAGAACACGGAAACCAGTATTCCCGGCGTTTACGCCGTGGGCGACGTGCGGACGAAGCCCCTCCGTCAGGTGGTCACCGCCGTGGCGGACGGCGCGGTGGCAGTCCACATGGCGGAGAAATATATCGCGGAAAACCGATAAGGGAGGTAGATTGAAAAAGCCATGTTTAAGGTCAGGCCGGATACGACCGCAGTGGGGATGCCGACATATCTGCAAGGCAAACTGCCAGAGTGATGGCAGATAAGATAACCCATGTAAGATCGGGAGATATGTTGTCTCTCCATATCCAGTCCACGCAACAGTGAGCAACTGAACACAAAACACAGCCACAGATGTACTCTGCGGCTGTGCTTTTATGCGTTCTCAAGACTCCGGTCTCGCCCCACACCACATCGTGACCTCAACCTGAGATGACGGTACTCTGCCCTTGGGACATAAAGCAGATGCGTAAGACCATCATCTGTACGAGAATAGCTGCGGTTCGTTGCAGCTTATTCCGCGCAAAGCTCAGCCACCAGAGCGTCCATCTGCGCTTCGCTGGTTTGGTTCAGTGCGCCGCGCAGCGATACCTCCGTTTCACACAGTCGGAGTTCCTTCATCTTTTCCAGCTCGGCGCGCATCAGCCGCGCGGCAGCAGGGGCCCATGAGCCGTTTTCCATGAGGCCGATCCGGCGGTTTCGGAATCCCTTTGTCTGTAAATGTTCCAAAAACTCCTTCATGGGCGGGAACAGTCCTCCGTCATAAGTGGAGCAGGCCAACACCAGTTTCCCACAGTAGAATGCGCTGGTCACGGCATAGGAAAGGTCTGTTGCCGTCAGATCGCACATGGTGACTTGCGCACCTTTTCCCTCCAGCTTGCTCTTGAGGGCCTCCGATGCATATGCGGTATTTCCATGGATGGATGCGTGAGCGATCAGGATGCCCTCCGGTTCTTCCGGTTTCCATTGTGACCAGAGATCATAGAGCCGCAGATACTCCCCCAAGTCTTCTGTGAGCATGGGGCCATGGAGCGGGCAGATCGTTTTGATCTCCAGCGCGGAGATTTTTTTCAGCAGCGCCTGCACCTGTGCGCCATACTTTCCGACGATGTTGTAATAATACCGCCGGGCCTGCGGCGCCCAGGGGGCACGGGCCGTCCGTTCCAGTGAACCGAAGCGGCCGAAGGCATCCGCCGAGAACAGGATCTTTTCCTCCTCTTCATACGCTGCCATCACCTCCGGCCAGTGTACCATCGGCGCCAGCAGAAAGCGCAGCCGGTGCAAACCCAAGGAAAGCGTATCTCTTTCGCCAACCTCCAGCATACGGTCTTCCGACAATGCACCTGTGCCGAAGAACTGCTTGATCAGGGTAAATGTTTTCGCGTTTCCCACGATCTTCATCTCCGGGTACTTTTGTGCCAGCCGCATGAGGCTGCCGGAATGATCCGGCTCCATGTGTGTGACCACAAGATAGTCGGGGCTGCGCCCCTCCAACACCCGCGCCACATTGGAAAGCCATTCTTCCGCCGCCCGTGCGTCCACACTGTCCATCACGGCGATCTTCTCATCCAGAATGACATAGGAGTTGTAGCTCACTCCCATAGGCTGGACGGGGTACTGGTTTTCAAAGAGTGCCAATGTGTTATCATCCACCCCTACATAGCGGATGGCATCTGTTACCGTTCGGATAGCCATATAAAAAATACCTCCTATTTTCCTTACTCAGACTCTGACTGATAGGTTCTTCTTTTCTAATGGAACATACGCTCAACCGCGGATCGACGGTCGCGCATTTTACCGTTGCCTTGCTTCCCCCAGAGTCGTTACATGTGGTACACCGCAGCGGAGCGAAGTCCTTCCGGCAGGCCGTCGGGCGCAGCAGGTGAAAGTTCCCAGCGTACCTGCCCCGCCCACTGGGAGGCGACGGCGGAGAAGTGGAGCATGACAATACCGAGATCCAATGCGGCATCCAAATTATCGGTGTAGGCATCCTCCTGCTGCACCAAATAGATGCTGTGATCCTGCACAAGGAAGCCATAGGGCTGACGGTTGAGATAGCTGGGGGAGAGCGAAGCGGCGTAGAAGGACTGCCAGAGCATATTGTCGTAGAAGTCCATCATCTCGTCAAGCCCAGACTTGTTGCTCCAGCTCCCCATGTGAACCAAATCATGCACGCCCTTTTTGGGCGCGTAGTACTGCTGCTCGGCCTGCACATCGATATGAGACATACTTAGGATATTCAGCCGCAGCTTTTTTGCGGTCTTTTCCCCGTAGCCAAAGGCAACGATTGCCGCCACCTCTAACGGGGTGGTGAGAGAAAGTGCCTTTTTGATTTTGTCGCTGTCGGTGAAGGTCATCCAGCAGGTGTCAATGTCCAACTCAGTCAGCTTGAGGACGAGATCTTCCATCATGTAGCCGGCGTTGATGCCCGCATAGGAATGCGGGGCAGACATAAGGAGCAGGTAGTGCGGTGCTCCGATGAGAAATTGCTTATAGCCCGCTGAGCTCTCCAGTGCCGGCTGTGCATCCTTGTCCAAGACGATCAACTCCGTTGCAATCTCCGGGACAAGACGGGGGCAGGTCTTTTCATAGTAGGATCGGAGCTGGCCGATAGCCTCGCTCGGAACTTCCTTTTCGCGGAATGCGTGAACGGATCTGCGATTTTGAATCATAGCGCTGTAATTCATAGTAGTGTATCTCCTATTCTGATGTCTTTGGTTTTCTTATAAATCGTCTATCAGTGCGGTGCTCTTGGCGTAGGCGGTACTGCGTGCCTCAAAGAAATCGGTCTTGACCATGTTGGCGTCGGCGTACTGGCTGACCCATTCCATGCTCTCCGGTTCGCTCTCAAAGCCCGGATACAATGCGGGATAGCCAAGGCTCGTCCAGCGAAGATTGCCGAGATAGCGGATGTAATCGCTGATCATCTGCCGGTTCAACCCCGGGATGTCGTCGCCGATCACATAATACCCCCATGCGATCTCCTGCTCCACGCCCTCACGCATCATCTCGCGCAGCGCTTGTACGCTCTCGGCGGTGAACAACTCCGGCTGCTCCTTTTGCAGCTCCGTGATGATATTGCGGAACAGCCACAAGTGCGTGTTCTCGTCGCGGTTGATGTAGCGAATCTCCTGCGCCGAACCGGACATCTTCCCGTTTCGGGAGAGATTGTAGAAGAACATAAAGCCGCTGTAAAAATAGATGCCCTCCAAAATATAGTTCGCCATCATCACGCGCAGCAGCGTGGGAGCGTCCTTCCGCTCCTGAAACTCGTTGTAGCAGTTCCCAATGAAGGTGTTGCGGCGCAGCAGATGCTCGTCCGTTTTCCATTGGTAGAGGATGTCATTGCGCTCCACAGGAGAGCAGATGGTGTCGAGCATATAGCTGTAGCTCTGTGAGTGGACACACTCCTGAAACGCCTGAATGGACAGGCAGAGATTGACCTCGTTGGCGGTAATGTAGGCGCCGATATTAGGCAGGTTCGCTGTCTGAATGGAATCCAAAAAGACAAGAAAACTCAGAATTTTATCGTAGGCGCTGCGCTCGGCTGACAGCAGGTGGGGATAGTCCTTCACATCCTGCGAGAGATTGATCTCCTCAGGGATCCAAAAGTTGTTCATGGCCTGCCGGTACCAGTCGCTGACCCAAGCGTACTTCATATTGTTGAAGTCGTTGAGGTTGGTGGTATTGCCGCCGATCATGCGCCGCAGGCGCACATCAAGGTCGCCCTCCGGGTTAAAGAGGGGCTTTTTCTTCAGTTCCGTCATGCTATCCTCCTTATGACGAGCAGCTTTCGCAGTCCTCGACCTCAAGGGCCTTGCTGCGGACATAGTAAATGGTCTTGACGCCGACCCTCCACGCCTCTAAATACAGTCTGAGCACCTGACGCATGGAATAGTCATTGGTGATATAGAGATTCATGCTCTGCGCCTGGTCAATATGTCTCTGGCGAAGGCCCGCGGCGCGTACCGACCAGCTTTGGTCGATCAGATGCGCCGCCTTATAGTACCACCATGTATCCATAGAAAGCTCCGGGGCAACGCGGGGCAGCATGCTGCCCTTTTTCTCCTCTAAGAAGAATTTCTTCATAATTGGATCGATGCCCGCCGACGTGCCGGAGAGGATAGATGTGCTGGAGGTCGGTGCGACCGCCAGCAGATAGGCGTTGCGCATTCCCTGCACCGCCACCGTTTCCGCAAGCGCCCGCCACTTTTCGGAGGTATAACCCCGCTTTTCAAAATACGCGCCCGTCTGCCAGTCGCTGCCCTCAAAGAGTGCGTAACGACCCTTTTCCCGTGCCAGTGCTGCGTCCGCCTTGACGGCGGCATAGTTGATATGCTCGAACACCGCGTCGGTGAAGGCAAGGTGCTCCTCGCTCTCCCAGCGGATGCCGCGCTTTGCCAGCATGTGGTGGTAGCCGCTGACGCCCAGGCCGATGCTGCGGTACTTCTGATTGGTAAGCCGCGCGTATTCCAACGGGTAGAAGTTGAGGTCGATCACATTATCCAGTGCGCGGATGGCCGTTTCCACCGTGCGTTCCATATAGGCCTCGTCCTCCACCGGCAGATTACCGAGAGACAGACTCGCCAGGTTGCAGACCACAAACTCACCTGGGCGTGTGGCCGTCACCACCACTGTGTCGCCGTTCTCCGTGTGCACCTCAGTGCTGATATGCTCGATGGGCGCCATGTTCTGCGCGATCTCCGTGCAGAGATTGGAGCAATAGATCATTCCCGTGTGGCCGTTTGGGTTCATACGATTTACGCTGTCGCGGTTGAAGGCGAAGGGCGTGCCGGTCTCCACTGCCGAGCGAAGCACCAGCCGCACGATGTCCTTGACGGTGACGCTGCGCTTTTCGATGCGCGGGTCATTGACGCAGTCCAGATACCGCTTCTCCCATTCCGTACCCCAGTAATCCTCCAGTGCGTAGCCCTTGACCGTGAGGATCTCATGCGGACACATGAGATGCCACGGCGCGTCTATGTTCTCCTCCGCCAGTCGCCAGAAGAGATCCGGATAGCACACGGCGGGAAACACATCATGCGCCTTCATGCGGTCGTCGCCGTTGTTGGTGCGCAGTTGAAGGAATTCCGGCAGATCCCGGTGCCATGCGTCTAAGTAAACCGCCACAGCGCCCTGCCGCATCCCCAACTGATCCACCGCCACGGCGGTGTCGTTGACCAGCCGGATCCAGCGGATAACACCGCCCGCCGCCCCTTGAAAGCCGCGGATGGTGCTGCCTGTAGCGCGCACCTTACCGAAGTACATCCCCATTCCACCGCCGAATTTAGAGACCTTTGCGAAGTTGTCCAGCGAGCGGTAGATGCCATCCAGACTGTCCGGCACAGTGTCCACAAAGCAGCTTGAAAGCTGATGGTAGGGCTTTCGTGCGTTGGACATGGTAGGTGTCGCCATCGTGACCTCCATACGGCTGAGCATATCGTAAAAGCGTTTTACCCACCCCATGCGGTCAGAGCCTTCGTTCATAGCAAGATGCAGCGCGATACCCAAAAACATCTCCTGCGGTGTTTCCAGCGGCACGCGGCTGCGTGACTGGATCACATAGCGTTTGAGCAGCAGGTCAAGGCCGGAGTAGGTGAACAGCTCGTCCCGTTCCGGGCAGAGAAAGTCCTCCGCCATGGCGATCTCCTCGTGGGTATAGTGGGCAAGGATATAGTCACCGTAGAGTCCCTTATCCGTCAGATAGCGAAGCCTGCCATAGAGGTCGCCGATGCCGCGCCCCTCCCATTCCTGTGCGTTGCGACAGCGAAAGGAGTGGTTTAGAAGCCGCGCCGCGACGAATTCCCACTTGGGTGCCTCTGCCGTAGTCAGCTCTACCGCTGCCTTGGTCAGTGCCTCAGCCCGCTCATCCTCCGTCATGCCCGGGCGACAGAAGCTCTCAAACTTCATTTGAAGCGCCGCGAGGGAGTAGACTTCCTCGGTAAAATCCATCTGGATGCGGCGCAGCACCTCGTCAAGCGAGTCATCCCCCACCGTCTGCGCGATGGTATGCCGGACGCGGCGCAGCGCAGACCGCTTTTCGCGATAGAGGATGTACGCCTTTGCCACCTCATAGTATCCGCGCTCCATGAGCGTCCGCTCCACCTCGTCCTGCACACGCTCCACGGTGAGCGGCGCTGCGGCGGCGAGGTTGTCAAGAACGGCGGCGAGGATCTCATTCAGCTCTCTGCTCCCGATCTCCCGTCCCTGTCCATCAAACGCTTTTTTCATGGCGTTGAAAATTTTCTCCTGTTGAAAGGGAACAGACTCCCCGTTTCGTTTTCTGATCTCCATTTCGATCCTCTCATCTTCTCCGGTCACTTCTCATGTCCTTTTGGGCAAAGAGCGGGCAAGCGCAGTATCACGCTTGCCCGCTCTGTTTTTGAAAGCCGGTTTTTCTGCAGCCGACGCGGCGGGGCTGTTTGTTGTCTGTTGTCTTGGTTTTGGCTTCCCTGCCAGTCACTTCATAGATTCCAGAATGGCGTCCGCCAGTGCTTCCAGCTCAGTGCGCTTGTCCGTGCCCATGGACGAGGCGAGGCTGAGCCGCTCGTTGAGCACCGTCATGTTCTTAAGCTCATCGTTGACGAATTTCTGCATGAGGTCGCCGGACTTCACCGCCCATGAGCCGTTTTCAATGATGGCAAAGGTGCGGTTTTGCAGATTCAGTGCCTTCATATCCATGAGGAAGTCATGCATGGCGGGGTAGATGCCGAGGTTGTAGGTCACAGAGGCCAGGACAATGTGACTGTACTTAAACGCCTCGGAGATCAGCTGGGAGACATGAGTGGAGGACACATCGTACATCGCCACCTTGCTCATGCCCTTATCGCAGAGCGACGCCGCCAGCGCCTGCGCCGCGTTCTCCGTGTTGCCGTACATGGAGGCGTAGACGATGAGCACGCCCTTGGTCTCAGGGGCATAGCGGCTCCAGGTGTCGTACTTTTCGATGAACCAGCCCAGATCCTTGCGCCACACGGGGCCGTGGAGCGGGCAGATGTACTTGATCTGATCCAAAACGCCGCCGGCCTTTTTCAGCAGGAGCTGGATGTGGGGGCCGTACTTGCCCACGATGTTGGTGAGGTAGCGGCGGGCGTCGTCCAGCCAGTCCCGCTCGAAGTCCACCTCGTCGGCGAACAGCTTGCCGTCCAGCGCGCCGAAGGTGCCGAAGGCGTCGGCGGAAAAGAGGACGCCGTCGGTGACGTCGAGGGTCACCATGGCCTCCGGCCAGTGAACCATAGGCGCGCCCACAAAGGTGACGGTGTGCTTGCCGAAGGAGAAGGTGTCACCCTCCTTCACCTCGATGCACTCATGTCCGTCCACATGGAAGCCGAACTGCCGCATGAGCATGAATGCCTTCTCGTTGGAGATCAGTTTCACCTTGGGATGGCGCAGCAGGATCTCCTCGATGCAGGCGGCGTGATCCGGCTCCAGATGGTTGACCAGCAGGTAGTCCAGCTCGCGGCCATCCAGCACATACGCCAGATTTTCCAAAAGCTGGCGGCAGGCAGACCAGTCCACAGTGTCAAAGAGCACCGTCTTTTCATCCAGCAGGCAGTAGGAGTTGTAGCTTACGCCCCGGGGAATGGGGAAGCAGTTTTCAAACAGGGCCAGGCGATGGTCGTTGGCGCCCACCCAGTAGAGGTCGTTCGTTACTTTACGCACGCAATACATCTTATCTTACCTCCTTCACGGCTCAAGCCTTTACAAATTGATCCTTCGTCTCCGCGCACTCGGGACACACCCACTCGGCGGGAAGCTGCTCAAAGAGCGTACCGGGCGCGATCTCGCCGTCCTCGTCGCCCAACTCCGGCACATACTCGTAGCCGCAGCCGCTGCAGACGTAGCGGTCGCCGATGGGGGCGGGCTTCGGCGGCGTGGGCCGCTTCATCTTTACCATGGGCGGCGCGGGCAGCTTTTCGCCGCTATCCAGCGCAGCGGTGAGCAGGGGCAGGATCTCCTCCACATCGCCCACGATGCCGTAGTCGCAGTTCTTGAAGATAGGCGCGTTACCGTTCTTATTGATGGCCACGATGGTGGAGGCGTCCTTGATGCCCTTAAGGTGCTGGGATGCGCCGGAGATGCCGCAGGCGATGTACAGATTGCCGGTGAACTTCTGACCGGACATACCCACATAGCGGTTCAGCGGCAGATATTTGAGGGTCTCCGCCACAGGACGGGAGGAACCGATGGCCGCGCCGGCGGCCTTGGCCAGCGCCTCTACCAGTTTCATGTTCTTTTTCTCCCCGATGCCCTTGCCCGCGGAGACCACCCGCTCCGCCTGCGGGATGGGCGTATCCATAGGGATGCCCACGGAGAAGTCGTGACCATCCTTCTTCAGCGCCGCCACAAGGTCGGCCACCTGCTGGGCAGCATCCCCCTCCCGGAAGATGGTCTTTTTGCGAATGCCGGTGATGGGCGCGGGTTTCTTGGCCGCCGAACGGCTCTCGCCGCCGGAGCTCTTGCCCAGCCTGCCCACCAGATGAGAGGCGATGACCACCCGCTGGATCTCGTTGGTGCCCTCGTAGATGGTGGTGATCTTGGCGTCGCGGTAGGCCCGTTCCACCTCCATGCCCTTGAGGAAGCCGCTGCCGCCGTGGATCTGCAAGGCATCGTTGGTGACCTCCAGCGCGATGTCCGAGGCGTACATCTTCGCCATGGCGGACTCCATGCCGTAAGGCGCGTGCTGCTCCTTCAGCTCCGCCGCGGAGTAGATGAGGAACCGGGCGCAGCGCAGCTTGGTGGCCATATCCGCCAGCTTGAAGGCGATGCTCTGCTGGGCCGCGATGGGCTTGCCGAACTGGATGCGCTCCTTGGAATAGCTCAACGCGTGCTCAAACGCGCCCTGGGCGATGCCCAGCGCCTGCGCGGCGATGCCGATGCGTCCGCCGTCCAGCGTGGACATGGCGATCTTGAAGCCCTCGCCCTCCTTGCCCAATAGGTTTTCCTTGGGGACCTTCACGTCGTTGAAGATCAGCTCCGCCGTGGAGGAGGAGCGAATACCCATCTTGTCATAGTGGTCGCCGAACTCAAAGCCCTTCCAGCCCTTCTCCACGATGAAAGCGGAGATGCCCCGGGTGCCGATGTCCGGCGTGGTGACAGCGAAAACCACATAGGTGTCCGCCTTAGGGGCGTTGGTAATGAAGATCTTGCCGCCGTTGAGGAGGTAGTAGTCCCCCTTATCCAGCGCCGTGGTCTCCGTGCCGCCGGCGTCGGATCCGGCGTTGGGCTCCGTGAGGCCGAAGGCGCCGATCTTCTCGCCCTTGGCCAGGGGCACCAGGTACTTGCGCTTCTGCTCCTCGGTGCCGTAGGCGAAGATGGGCCAGGAGCCTAAGGAGACATGGGCAGACAGGATGACGCCCGCGCCGCCGTCCACCCGGGCCAGCTCCTCCACGGCGATGGCGTAGCTCAGGGCATCCAGCCCGGCGCCGCCGTACTCCGCGGGGAAGGGGATGCCCATGAGGCCCATCTCGCCCAGCTTCCGGATGGCCTCGTCCGGGAACTCGTTCTGCTGGTCCAGCATGAACGCGATGGGTTTGATCTCCTCCTCCGCAAACGCACGGACTTTAGCGCGGAGTTCCTCGTGTGCCTGTGTGGTCTGAAACAGCATAGTCGTACCTCCTCTTTAATCTTGATAAAATTTATCAACTTTCAAGCAAAAGAAAAACTGTCAAATCAGGGGTCCGTCAAAATCTCCTGCAGGCTGTGGGCCCGCAGCTCCTCGTCCAGCTTGTTCTGAATCTCAGCCAGCTTGCAGTGCACGGTGCAGCCGCCGTGGCAGCTGCGCCAGGGGCATTGATACGCCGGATCCATGCAGGAGCTCAGATTCCCGCGTTCTCCCATGGCCTTCATCAGGTCATAGAGGCTGGTGCCGGTCAAATCCGCCGACAGCCGACAGCCGCCCGCCGTTCCGCGGACCACCTCCACCAGTCCGGCCTTCTCCAGCTTTTTCAGGATTTTATAGGCAAAGGCCTGGGGGAGGAGTTCATCCTGTGCGATCTGTCCCGCGGTATGCAGTTTTCCATCCAACAGTGCCCGCAGGATGCGCAGGGCGTAATCTGTCTCCCGGGTAATGACCAATGCCGCGTTCTCCTTTTATACGTCGTATTGTTAATTGGAGAATACCAATTTGGATATTTTTTGTCAAGTATCGGATGCAACCCTATAAAAAGTTTGGCAGTGTTCCATAAAAAACCAGTCGTGATTTTGATAAAATGCCGGGGCGGACGCCCTGGGACTCACGGTGGGCCCACCCGCCGGGGGACAGCCGGATATCGGTGTCGTTGCCGGGGAACACACTGTTCTGAAAGTCCGGCGCGGGGTCTGAGGGAACCGATTTCAGCAGGACGGCGATGCCGTTGTATTCAAACGTATTTTCGTTGTATAGGGAGTGGCCGGGAGTGCCATCGGTGCAGTTGAAACGGAACCGATTGCCCGTAAAGGTGCAGCCGGATGTGTGCTCCAGGCGGAGATCGAAAAGGCGGTGTCCCAGACGGTGAAGGTGCAGCTGCTGACCGGCTCTACGACGGCGAGGTCTTCCGCTGTGAGCTGTGGCTGCCGTCCGCCTCTTGACAGCGGCGGGCGATCTGCTATAATTCTGATAAAGTTCGCACCATGCC
>ERZ506950.996-NODE-996-length-12659-cov-3.480403_pt1 | contig 12659 bp, 10 predicted proteins | sample MGYA00512897_ERZ506950 | MGnify/ENA metagenome assembly ERZ506950
ACATGACCCCCGGCTGCCTCTTTGTGGCGCTTCCGGGGTACAAGACCGATGGACACCGGTACATCCGGCAGGCCCTGGAAGGGGGAGCGGCGGCGGTGCTCTGCCAGCGCCCCCCGGAGGGGGAGGGCCCCTGGCTGGTGACGGAGGACACCCGGGCCGCCCTGGCCATCGCCTCAGCCAACTGGTTCGGCCATCCGGCCCGGGAACTGACCCTGCTGGCGGTCACCGGGACCAACGGAAAGACCACCACCACCTATCTGCTCAAGGCCATGCTGGAGGGGTGCCTCCACACAAAGGTGGGGCTGATCGGCACCAACCAGAACCTGATCGGGGAGGAGAGCCTGCCCGCCCACCGCACCACGCCGGAGTCCTACGAGGTGCAGGAGCTGCTGCGGGAGATGGCGGATGCGGGGTGTACCCACGTGGTGATGGAGGCATCCTCCCACGCCCTGGTGCTCCACCGCCTGGACGGCATCCCCTTCCGGGCGGGTATCTTCACCAATCTGACCCAGGACCACCTGGACTTCCACGGTACCATGGAGGCCTACCGGGACGCCAAGGGGCTGCTGTTCCGCCAGTGCGCCGCTGCGGTGCTCAATCTGGACGACGAGGCGGGCCGGTACTATGCCGAAACGGTGCCGGTTCCGACCTTTACTTACTCGGAGTGCCGGGACGAGGCGGATCTCACGGCCAAGAACCTCCGCCTGTTCCCCCAGCGGGTAGAGTTTGAGGCGGTGACCAGGGACGCCATTTCCCGGGCAAGGCTGACTATACCCGGAGGCTTTACCATCTACAACGCTCTGGGTGTGCTGGCCTGCGGGCTGGTGCTGGGCCTGCCGCTGGACGGCTGTGCCGCCGCACTGGGGGCGGCCCGGGGGGTGAAGGGCCGCATCGAGGTGGTGCCCACCCCCACGGACTACACGGTGCTCATCGACTACGCCCACACCCCTGACGCCCTGGAGACCATCCTCACTACCGTGCGGGACTTCACGCCGGGGCGGGTGATCTGCCTGTTCGGCTGCGGGGGCGACCGGGACCGCACCAAGCGGCCCCGTATGGGGGCTGTCGCCGGGGCTCTGGCCGACGTGGCGGTAGTCACCTCAGACAATCCCCGTACTGAGGTGCCCATGGACATTATCAACGACATTCTGCCCGGCCTGGAGGGGGCTCCGGCGGAGGTCGTGGTGGAGCCCGACCGTCGCGCCGCCATCCGGCGGGCCCTCTCGCTGGCCCGGGCGGGGGACACGGTGGTGCTGGCCGGTAAGGGCCACGAGACCTATCAGGAGGTGGACGGCGTGGAGTACCACCTGGACGAGCGGGAGGAAATCGCCGCCTATTTCGCCTGAGAGGCGAGGAAGTTTGTTGCTTTTTCGAGTGGAAACCATGCCGGGATTGTGATAAAATATCGAACCGGCTCACATGGGCCGCAATTTGGAATGTTGAGAGGCTTTGGAGGTTGCAAAAGAGATGTTAAGGATTGTAATCAGCTTTGTGGTGGCCTTTGCGGCGGCCGCCCTGGGCGGGAAGGGGCTCATCCCCCTGCTGCGGCGCATGAAGGCCGGGCAGTCCATCAAGGAGATCGGCCCCACCTGGCACATGTCGAAGCAGGGGACGCCCACCATGGGAGGGCTGATGTTCATCATCGGCTCCGCTGCGGCGGTTCTGCTGCTGGGGTGGCCGGACTTTGCCGCAGGGCGCTTCGGCGGCGGCTTTGTGCTCCTGTTCGCCCTGGTGTTCGGCGTGATCGGCTATATTGACGACTATGTGAAGGTGAAAAAGCACCAGAACACCGGCCTGACCGCACCGCAGAAGTTTCTGCTCCAGTTGGCGGCGGCCATCGTGTTCACGGTGCTGATGCGCAACCACCACTATCTGACCCCCGACCTTTACATCCCCTTTGTGAACGTGACCCTGTCCCTCCCCTGGCCCGTTTATATGGTGTTCGCCGCCTTCGGCATGGTGGGCACCGTGGACGCCGTCAATATCACCGACGGCATCGACGGCCTGGCCACCGGCGTCACCATGCCCGTGATGCTCTTTTTCACCGCCGTGGCCTGCTTCTGGGGGCAACTGGAGCTGGGGATCTTCTCCGCCGGGCTGTTCGGCGGGCTGTGCGGATTCCTGATCTATAACTTCCACCCCGCCAAGGTCTTTATGGGCGACACTGGCTCTCTCTTTCTGGGGGGAGCGGTGTGCGGACTGGCCTTCGCCCTGGATATTCCCCTGGTGCTCATCCTGGTGGGCATCATCTACATCCTGGAGACCCTGTCCGACATTCTCCAGGTGGGCTACTTCAAGCTGACCCACGGAAAGCGGATCTTTCGCATGGCGCCCCTGCACCACCACCTGGAGCTGGGCGGCTGGAGCGAGGTGAAGCTGTTCTGTGTGTTCTCCGGCGTGACCCTGCTGGCCTGTGTGCTGGCCTTTCTGGGGGTTATGGGCCGGTAATCCACTGAGTTGAGAGAAAGGAGGGGAGCCCCCTGGCAAAACGCAAGCGCGATCTGACCATTGAGGAGCAACTGGCCCGGGGACCCATGGACCTGCCCTTCCTGATGCTGGTGCTCCTGCTCACCGGCATCGGCGTGATCATGGTGTTTTCCGCCTCCTACGCCACGGCGTACCTGCAGGAGGACAAAAGCCCCACCTTCTACTTCTTCCGCCAGGCCCTCTTTGCCGCGGCTGGCCTGACCGTGATGTATATCACCTCGAAGATCAACTACCAGACCTTCCGCTGGCTGTCGGTCTTCGCCCTTGGGCTGGCTGTCCTGCTGCTCATCGCGGTGCTCATCCCCGGCATCCACACCAGCCGTTCCGACGGCGTGAAGCGGTGGATCGCCGTACCGGGCATCGGAACCTTCCAGCCGTCGGAGATCGCCAAGGTGGCCGTCATCATGTACTTTTCCGCCCGGCTGTCCAAGCGGAACACGGAGAAGCCGCGCCGCCTCTCCCCCCGCAGCCCGCTCAGCGGTGTGGTGGGCTTTCTGGACCGCATCGGCTTTCTGGAACTGGTGCCCTATGGACTCATCCTGCTGCTGATTGTGGGCCTGATGATGCTGGAGCCCCACATGTCGGGCACAATCCTGATTCTGGCCGGCGCGGCGGCGGTGCTTTTTGCCGCCGGCATCAAGCTCTACTGGTTTGCCGGCGGCGGCGCGGCCCTGATGGGGCTGGTGGTGCTCATGATGAGCGGCTACCAGTCCACCCGCATCCTGGTGTGGCAGGATCCCTGGGCTTATCCCCGGGACGGCGGCTATCAGATTATCCAGTCCCTCTACGCCATCGGCTCCGGCGGACTGCTGGGCCTGGGCCTGGGCAAGAGCCGGCAGAAGTTCCTCTACCTGCCCGAGCCGGAGAACGACTTCATCTTCGCCATCGTGTGCGAGGAGCTGGGCCTGATCGGGGCCGGAATCGTCCTCATTCTCTTTGCCCTGCTGGTCATGCGGGGCTACTGGATTGCCATCCACGCCAGAGACCGCTTCGGCGCCCTTCTGGTGGTGGGTATCACCACCCTGACCGCAGTACAGGTGTTCCTGAACATCTCCGTGGTCACCAACCTGATCCCTACCACCGGCATCTCCCTGCCGTTTTTCAGTTACGGGGGTACGGCGCTGATGATCCAACTGGCGGAGATGGGCATCATCCTTTCCGTTTCCCGGCAGATCCCGGCGCCGAGACAGGAGTAAAAAGGTCCAGGGAGGACGCTGTTCCCCTGCGCGGCCAGGGACAGTGGTGTGCTCCGCAGGCGCATGTCCTGCTGCGCACATCCTCTGAATTTCTTTCACCCTATGGCGGGTGAAGCTTTTTGAGGCCGCAGGGGCGACCAGCGGCCGCCCTACATTACGAGGAGGAGAAAAAAGGAATGAGAGTCCTCTTTACCTGCGGGGGAACGGCGGGCCATGTCAATCCCGCCGTGGCCCTGGCCCAGATGTTCCAGACCCGCAACTCCGGCTGTGAGGTGCTGTTCGTGGGTGCCGACGGCGGCATGGAGACCCGGCTGGTGCCCAAGGAGGGGTACCCCATTGAGACGGTGACCATCACCAACTTCCGGCGGTCCCTCTCTCCGGCCTCCATCGGCCACAACGTCAGAACCCTGCTGAACATGAACAAGTCCAGGAAGCAGGCCAACGCCATCCTGGACCGCTTTCAGCCTGACCTGGTGGTGGGCACCGGCGGCTATGCCTCCTTCCCGGTGGTGAAGGCCGCCGCGAAGCGGGGGATTCCCACCGCCGTTCACGAGTCCAACGCCGTCCCCGGCCTGACCACCAAGACCCTGTCCAAGGTGGTGGACGTGGTGATGGTGGGCTTTGAGGAGAGCCGAAGCCACTACGACGACCCCGGAAAGGTGGTGGTCACCGGCACGCCGGTGCGTACCGACTTCTTCCGCTATACCCGGAAGGAGGCGCGGGCGGAGCTGGGCCTCACCGATGACCGGCCCCTGGTGCTCTCTGTGTGGGGCAGCCTGGGGGCGGAGGTGATGAACTGCCAGATGGCGGAGTGCATTGCCCTGGAGTGCCGGGACGGCGCCCCCTTCCACCACATCCACGGCGCGGGCCGGGACTACCGGGCGGTGCTGGACGCCCTCCAGGGCAGCGGCCTGGCGGACCACCCGGAGGTGGATGTGCGGGAGTATATCTACGACATGCCCCTGGTGATGGCAGCCGCTGATCTGGTGCTGTGCCGGGCGGGGGCGTCCACCATCGCGGAGATTGCCGCCATCGCCAAGCCGGCGGTGCTGGTGCCCTCCCCCAACGTGGTGGCCGACCACCAGACCAAGAACGCCAGGGTGCTGGCCAACGCCGGCGGCGCGGTGCTGCTGCCGGAGGGGGAGTCCTCTGGAGAGAAGCTGTACGCGCTTATGACCGGGCTGCTCTCCGACACCCCCCGGCGGGAGGCCATGAGCCGTGCCCTGCGGGACATGGCGGTGCCCGACGCGGCGGAGCAAATCTACCAGACTCTGGTCCGTTTGATGGAAAAACGGGCCAACTGAACCAGCCGTCCTCCCTCCGCATAGGATAGCGTACCAAACGACTTGCGGAGGCTGGATCTATGAGTGCTTACATCATCGAGGGGGGACACCCCCTGGACGGCTCTGTGCGGATACACGGGGCAAAAAACAGCGTACTGCCCATTCTGGCGGCCTGCCTTCTGGCCCCGGGCGAGTGCGTCATCCACAACTGCCCGGAGCTGTCCGACGTGGCGGCCTCCCTGGACATCCTCCGGCACCTGGGCTGCCGGGCGGAGCGGCAGGGGGACGCCGTGGTGGTGGACGCCTCCGCCCCCACGGGCTGGGACGTGCCCGACGCGCTGATGCGGGAGATGCGCTCCTCCGTCATCTTCCTGGGGGCCATCCTGGGCCGCATGGGACGGGCCGAGCTGTGCGCCCCCGGCGGGTGTGAGCTGGGGCCCCGGCCCATCGACCTCCACCTGGGGGCCATCCGGGGCCTGGGCGGCCGCATCACCGAGGACGGCGGCGGCCTGCGGGCTGAGGGAGCCCTGCGGGGGGCGGACCTCGTGCTCTCCCTGCCCAGCGTGGGGGCCACGGAGAACGCCATGCTGGCGGCGGTGTGCGCCGCCGGCACCACCACCATCACCAACGCCGCCCGGGAGCCGGAGATCGTGGATCTCCAGGGCTTTCTGCGGGCTATAGGGGCGAAGGTGCACGGGGCGGGCAGCTCGGTGATCACGGTGGAGGGCGGCGTCCCCCTCCACGGCGGCAACTATGCCGTCATGGGCGACCGCATCGTAGCGGCTACCTACCTGGCTGCGGCGGCCTCCGCCGGCGGCACGGTGGAAGTGACGGGGGTGGACTACCGCCACCTGTCCACAGTGAGCGCCGTGCTGCGGGAGGCGGGGTGCGACGTGCAGAGCGGGGCGGAGTCCATCCGCCTGCGCCGGGACGGCCCCCTCCAGGGGGTGCGGCCGGTGCGCACGGCCCCCTACCCCGGCTTCCCTACCGACGCCCAGGCGCCGCTCATGGCCGCCCTGACCCGGGGGAAGGGCTGCACCGTCTTTGTGGAGAACATTTTCGAGAGCCGCTACCGCCACGTGGATGAGCTCTCCCGCATGGGGGCGGACATCCGGGTGGAGGGCCGTGTGGCGGTGGTGTACGGCGTGCCGCGGCTCCACGGGGCCCAGGTGCGGGCCACGGATCTCCGGGGCGGAGCGGCGCTGGCGGTGGGCCCCCTGGGAGTTCAGACGTGTGCTCTTCCGATCTAGCGGAGGGACGCAGCGAGCTTACCGGTGTGCACCACATCGACCGGGGCTACCAGTCCCTGGAGGGAGATCTCAGCCGCCTGGGCGCAGAGATCCGGCGGATTTAAGGGTTTTCTTAGGATACGTTCACAAATCCGCAACCTTTCTGTGGGATACTGACAGAAACCAGAACAGACAGGAGAGCAGTTGGAATGGCGGCGAGAAGGAACAGACGGGGACGGCGGCGGAATCGGGGGCGCTTCAGCGCGCTCTATAAGCTGCTGTCCGTTCTGATCATCTTCGCCGCCATTTTGATGGGCTGTGTGGTATTCTTTCGGGTGAATACCGTGGAGATCACGGGGGACTCCCCCTATACGGAGGAGGAGATCCGCCGGGTATCCGGCGTGGAGCAGGGGGACAACCTGTTTACCCTCAACAAATACCAGATCAGCAGCCGTATTTACACCCAGCTTCCCTATATCGGTACCGTGAATTTTGAGCGGAAATACCCCGATACCTTTGTCATCCACGTGACGGCCAGCGTTCCGGTGGCGTGGATTGAAAGCGGCGGCAGCCGCTGGCTGATGGACACCGACTGCAAGCTGCTGGAGAGCGGCGGAGCGTCCTTAACGGAGGGTAAAGCCCAGGTGCGGGGGCTGGAGGCAGTCAATCCCTCGGTGGGCAGCGTTCTGACCGTGCCGCCGGAGCAGCAGGACAAGCTGGACCAGCTCAAGGGCTTCCTGGCGGCCATACAGGCCCGGCAGATGACGGGCAGCCTCACCAGCTTCCTGGATCTCACCTCCAACAATGAAATCCGCTTCGGCTATGGGGCGAACCTGACCGTTCTGTTCCCAATGAACGGAGATTTTACGCAGAAGACCTATTATCTACAGCAGACCCTCTGGACCATGGATGAGAAGGGAATTCCGCGAACCGGCACGTTGGACTTGACCTACGACAACCAGGAGGGACATCTGCTGCCGAAGCGGTGGCTGCCGGAGGCATCCGCTGCGCCGGAGCTCAGCCCGCCGCCCGCGGCGGAGGCCGGAACACAAGGAGAGAACGATGCCAATGAGAAGACAGATGCAGAATAAGGGGGAGCTGGCCGTCATGGTGGTATGCGTGGTGGTGGGCTTCCTGCTGGCGGCCCAACTGCGCAGCGTCAAGCTGGCGGGGGCGGCCGACGCCACCAACGCCAGCCGCCTGGAAACCCTTCAGAACCTCTACAACGAGGTGGTGGATCAGAAGGACGGCCTGGCTGACCAGGTGAAGCAGCTCCAGGGTGAGCTGGAGCTCTACCGGGAGCAGGCCGCCTCCGGCGAGGCGGGCAGCCAGGCCCTCAAGGCCGAGCTGGAGCAACTGGAGATCACCGCCGGACTCACCGATGTGGAGGGCCCCGGCGTCACCATCATCCTGGAGGACTCCAGTCAGGCTAACGTTACCGGAAACGAGGCCGACTACCTCATCCACGACAACGACCTGCTCTCCGTCATCAATGAGCTGCGTTCCGCCGGGGCGGAGGCCATCTCCCTCAACGGAGAGCGTATTCTGGCCACCAGCGAGGTGCGCTGCACTGGCGCGGTGGTAACGGTGAACGGGCGGCGGTACGCCGCGCCCTACGTGGTCTTTGCCATCGGCGATCCGGACACCCTCTACAGTGCGCTGACCATGCGCAACGGCGTAGTGGACGTGCTCAGCCAGTGGGGCATCACCGTGAAGGTCACTGCCAGCGACCAACTGCTCATTCCGAAATACAACGGCACCGTGGAGTACCAGTACGCCAAGCCCATCCCGGCGGATGAGGGCGGAGAGGAGGCGGTGGGCTGATGCTGGAACTGATCGGACTGGTGGCCGGCCTGCTCATCGGCGCCTTTTTCCCCTGGACCATCCCGGCCCAGTGGTCCCTCTATGTGGCCGCAGGGCTGCTGGCCGCCCTGGACTCCGCTTTGGGCGGCTTCCGGGCCCGGGTTAAGGGGGAGTTCAAACTGGGGGTGTTCCTCTCCGGCACCATCGGAAACGCGGCTATCGCGGTGTTCCTCACCTGGCTGGGCCAGAAGCTGGGACTGCCCCTCTACCTGGCCGCCGTGCTGGTGTTCGGCACCCGGATGTTCCAAAACTTTGCGGAAATCCGGCGGGAGCTATTGACCTCCAAGCAAAAGAGAGCTAAAATAAGTCAAGATATAGTTAGAGACGGGGAGGACGGCACAAAATAAGTCCTTTTTCGGCCTTACCCGCGCAGTTACAACGAATTCGGTTCACATAGGAGGAGCAGTTATGGCGTTTGGACTGGATACCGGTCCCGATAATGTCGTTACCATCAAGGTCATCGGCGTCGGCGGCGGCGGCAACAACGTAGTCAACCGGATGGTGAAATCCGGCACCAAGGGTGTGGATTTTATCGCGGTCAACACGGACAAGCAGGCGCTTGCCATTTCCAGCGCGACGTTTAAGATTCAGATCGGTGAGAAGCTCACCGGCGGGCAGGGCGCGGGCAGCGACCCCGAAGTGGGGCGCAAGTCCGCTGAGGAGAGCCGTTCCGCTGTGTCCAAGGCCCTGGAGGACGCGGACATGGTGTTCATCACCGCCGGTATGGGCGGCGGCACCGGTACCGGCGCGGCCCCCATCGTGGCCGACATCGCCAAGGAGATGGGCATCCTCACCGTTGGCGTGGTCACCAAGCCCTTTAACTTCGAGGGACGCCGCCGTATGATGCAGGCCGAGAAGGGCATCGAGGAACTCCGAACCCGGGTGGACTCCCTGGTGATCATCCCCAATGAGCGGCTGAAGTTTGCCACCGATCAGAAGATCACCTTTGCCAATGCTTTCGAGATCGCCGACGACGTGCTCCGCCAGGCGGTGCAGTCTATCTCCGATCTGATCAAGAATACCGGCTTCATCAATCTGGACTTTGCAGACGTCACCGCCGTCATGCAGAACGCAGGCATGGCCCACATGGGCGTTGGCCGCGCCGGCGGCAAGAACAAGGCCGAGGATGCCGCCAAGATGGCCATCTCCAGCCCCCTGCTGGAGACCTCCATCAACGGCGCCAAGGGCGTGCTGGTCAACGTCACCGGCTCCATGGACATCGGTCTGGAGGAAGTGGAGATCGCGGCCAACCTGGTGCAGCAGGCCGCCCACCCCGACGCACTTATTATCTTCGGCGCCGCTTTCGACGACACTCTGGAGGACGAGATCCGCGTCACCGTCATCGCCACCGGCTTTGAGGAGGTGGAGGGAGCTATGCCCAACAAGCCCTTCAGCGCCGCTGCGGAGAAGAAGGCCGAGGCCCAGCCTCAGGCTCCGGCGGCCCCCGCCGCCCCTGCGGAGGAGGATCCCTTCGAGGACATCTTCAAGATTTTTAACCGGGGCAAGTAAACATTTATTGCAAAAGCGGCCCGGGCCATGTGGCCCAGGCCGCTTTTCCCCCTTTTCAAGGGGAGAAAGCTGTGATACCATAGAGCTGAATACCAAAAGGAGGATTCCCATGCTGTTTGTCTGTTACCCCAAGTGCACCACCTGCCAGAAGGCCAAGGCGTGGCTGGAGGCCAGGGGCCTGCCCGCTGAGGTGCGGGACATCAAGACCCAGAACCCCACCGAGGCGGAGCTGCGCCGCTGGCACGCCCTCAGCGGCCTGCCCCTCAAGCGTTTTTTCAACACCAGCGGCCTGCAGTACAAGGCCCTGGCCCTGAAGGACAAGCTGCCCGGCATGAGCGAGGATGAGCAGTTCGCCCTGCTGGCCACCGACGGTATGCTGGTCAAACGCCCCATTCTGGTAGGGGAGGACTTCGTGCTGGTGGGCTTCCGAGAGGCCGAGTGGGCGGCCCGGCTGGGCTGAGACCCTAGGCGGGCAGGCGGCGCTCCAGCCAGGAGAGCACGTCCCGGTACACCTCGTCCCGGTTGGCCTCGTTGAGCATCTCGTGCCGCCCCTCCGGGTAGAGCCGGACGGTGAGATCCTTTACCCCGGCATCCCGAAACCAGCCGGCCACCTTTTTGACCCCCGCGCCGTTGGCCCCCACCGGGTCCCGGTCCCCGGCGAAGAAGTACACCGGCGTGTCCGGGTCCATGCGGGCCAGATTGGCTGGCTTGGCCAGGAGCTGGAGGCCCACCATCATGTCGTGGTACATGCCCACGGTGGGAAGGAAGCGGCACAGGGGATCGGCCCGGTAGGCGTCCACCACCACCGTGTCCCGGGAGATCCAGTCCGCCGAGGTGCGGACGGGCTTAAACTGGCCGTTGTACCGCCCCACAGAGAGGGCGTCCAGCAGGGCGCTGTGGGCCCTGGGCCCCTTGAGGCGGATGAGCAGGGCGGACAGCGCCCGCCCCGCGGCTACAGTGGCAGGGGGCTCCTGCCCGGTGCCGGAGAGGATGGCCCCGTCCACCGTGCCCGGCCAGAACATAAGGTAGCCCCGCACCACAAAGGAGCCCATGGAGTGGCCCAGCAGGAAGCAGGGCAGACCGGGGTACTCCGCCCCAACCCGCTCCCGCAGGGCGCGGACGTCCTTCACCACGTGCTTCCAGCCGTCCCGGTCGGCGAACCAGCCGAACTCCAAGGGGTTCCGCGCCGTGCGGCCGTGGCCCAGGTGGTCGTGGCCCACGACGGCGAAGCCGTGCTCCGCCAGGAAGCGGGCGAAGGAGTCATACCGGCCGATGTGTTCCGAGATGCCGTGGACCAGCTGCACCACCCCCCGGGGCGGCCCCTCCGGCCGCCACCAGGCGGCGGCAACTGTGTGGACCCCATCGCTGGAGGGAAAGGTAAATTCTTGTTTGATCACCATGGAAACCCGGCTCCTTTTGTGATAGAATAGCAACAATATCAGTCTAGCCTAAGGCCCGGCGCCCGTCAATAGAAAGGAAGAGCATTATGACCGCCATTGACCGCTTTTTGCGCTACGTGACATATGATACCCAGTCCGACGAGCACAGCGACGCCATCCCCTCCACCGCCAAGCAGAAGGTGCTGGGCGCAGCCCTGGCCGAGGAGCTGGCCCAGATGGGGCTGCACAACGCCCACATGGACGAGTACGGCTATGTGTACGCCTGGCTGCCCGCCACCGCCGGGTGCGAGGGAATCCCGTGCGTGGGCCTTATCGCCCACATGGACACCTCCCCAGACGCGCCGGGGGCGGGGGTGAAGCCCCGCGTTGTCCGCTACGAGGGGGGCGACCTGGTGCTCAACGAGGAGAAGGGCATCGTCATGAGGGCCGCCGAGTTTGAGAGCCTGGCCAAATACAAGGGTCAGGAGCTGATCGTCACCGACGGCACCACCCTGCTGGGGGCGGACGACAAGGCGGGTGTGGCGGAGATTATGTCCGCCGTGGAGTACTTGCTCCAGCACCCGGAGCTCCCCCACGGCCGCATTGCCGTGGGCTTCACCCCGGATGAGGAGGTTGGGCAGGGTGCCGACCATTTCGACGTGGAGGGCTTCGGCGCGGCGGTGGCCTACACTGTGGATGGCGGCGAGCTGGGCGAGCTGGAGTACGAGAACTTCAACGCGGCCAACGCGGGCGTGTACTTCCACGGGGTGAACATCCACCCAGGCTCGGCCAAGAACAAGATGAAGAACGCAATCCTGATCGCTTTGGAGTTCGCGGGGATGCTGCCCCCGGCGGAGACCCCCGCCCACACCGAGGGGTATGAGGGTTTCTACCACCTCCACGACATGAAGGGCAGCGAGACGGAGGCGGAGCTGCACTACATCCTCCGCGACCATGACCGGGCCAGGTTCGAGGCCCGCAAGGAGTACCTGGGCCGGGCGGCGGACTACCTCAACGCCAAGTACGGCGCAGGCACGGTGGAGCTCGTCCTCAGGGACTCCTACTACAACATGCGGGAGCAGATTGAACCCCACATGTACCTGATCCTCCGGGCGCGGGCCGCCATGGAGGCCGCCGGGGTAACGCCGGTGGAGGTGCCCATCCGGGGCGGCACCGACGGGGCGCGGCTGAGCTACATGGGCCTGCCATGCCCCAACCTGTGCACCGGCGGGGTGAACTTCCACGGGGTGCATGAGTATATCCCGGCCCAGGCCCTCACCAAAATGACCGAGGTGCTGGTCAATTTGCTGACGCGGCAGTAAATCTACCAAAAGGCGCCCCCTCTCAGAGGGGGCGCCTTTTGGTAGATTACAGCAGGGTCTGGAAGAACTGGAGGAGCAGCTTGGCTCCGTAGAAGATGATGATCAGTCCGCAGACGATGTTGATGACCCGAAGGATCTTGTCGTTGAACTTGGCGGAGAAGAAGGAGATCAGGATGGTGATGCCCAGAAACCACAGACAGGAGGCGGAGGCGGAGCCCAGCATGAGCTGGGAGGCCACCGCGCCCGGGTTGCCGGCCCGGAAGCTGCCGAACAGCATAGTGCCGTCAATCAGGGCCTGGGGATTGATCCAGGTGACCACAAAGGCCTTGGCGGCCAGCCTGGGCAGGGGGATGCTCACGTCCACGTCCCGGTCCAGGGTGGGCTTATCCCG
>ERZ506950.999-NODE-999-length-12644-cov-6.807530_pt1 | contig 12644 bp, 9 predicted proteins | sample MGYA00512897_ERZ506950 | MGnify/ENA metagenome assembly ERZ506950
GCCGTCTTAGGTGAAAGGAGTCAGTCGAAAGATTGGCTCCTTTTTTTGGTATATACACCAGCCGTTTAATTTTCAATGATGTCTGCCTCTTATTGCTAGCTTCCATTTACAACAGTCATTTAGATGTAACATGACATGTCTGGTAGGAGGCATTAATAAAATACCAGCTATATCTTTTTTAGCCCAGAAATCAAGCAACCAAATCGAATCTTCATGATTTGTGGTTCCACCTTCTTCTAATATCCGGCTTATTCTTTGAGCTGGGATTTTGCGGCGTATGTCATCGGGAGATAAGGTTCGGATGATTTCTCTGCTTTTTCGTCCTACTTCATTCCTGTATTCTAAGAGTTCTTGAATACGTAGACTTTTGCTTAGCTGAATAATCTGGTTATCAGATAAGGCATTTCCTGTGTCTCTGATAGGGGAATTCATTCGGGTTTGCCAGTCTTCATTGAAGATCTGCTTTTCCCCGTTAACTAATATATTCATGGTCAGATCCTCAATTCTGCTGATATGCCATAATACCCAAGCGATGGTTTCATCTTTCGCTGTAGGCATAATGGCATATTCATCCTCTCTTAAATCTCCGACTAGCTCATCGACCTCGTTTCTCTCATTACCAGACACCACAGAGAGGTGTAATTTCCCATGAATCTCAAGAAAGAGCTCCTTGGTTTGCTCTATTAATTCCGGTTTACGGATAATGCGGTTTAATTCTTTATGTGATTCGCTTAATCCGGCTCCAAAGTATTTCATTTTGGGGATTATTGGTAGCGTACGGCTGTCCCGGCGGCGGTAACCATCAGCATGCTTCCACTTCCTCCTACGGTCTCGTAGTCCAGATCCACGGCGATTACAGCGTTTGCGCCCATTCGTGCCGCATGATCGCTCATTTCTTTCAAGGCCGTTTCTTTCGCTTCGCGTAAGACGCTCTCGTAAGAACCTGCACGTCCTCCGACAATATCCCGGATGCCTGCGAAGAAATCTTTGAATACATTCGCTCCGATGATCGTTTCACCGGATACGATTCCGAAGTACTGGGTAATTTCTTTTCCTTCGATCGTGTTAGTTGTTGTGAGTAACATAGCTTTTCAATTTAATCGTTTGAGGGCAAATATAAGATAAAGGGCGAACCAGTGTACTGATTCGCCCTTTGTTTTTATGTTTCTTTATATGAATTTATTTTACCGGTTGATCGGTCATGATAAACTCAAGCTTACCTCCATTTATGATATCGGAGTGGCTGATGAAAGGAGTCTCTAGGACTTTACCGTTTAGCTTGACTTCTTTAACGTATTTATTGGCGGGACTATTGTTGGTCGCCACGATCTCGAAAATACCGCCTTTTACGTGCATAGAAGCCTTATTTACCATCGGACGGCCCAATGTGTAAACCGGAATACCCGGACTTACCTGATAGAAACCTAGGGCGCTCATGACATACCAAGCAGACATCTGTCCGCAATCCTCATTACCGATGATACCATCCGGTTCATTCGTGTAGAAATTCTGCATGATATAATCTAAATACCCTTGCCCTTTCCATGGAGAATCTGTCCAGTTATAAAGATAGGCCATATGGTGGCTCGGCTCGTTTCCATGAGCGTATTGGCCGATCAATCCGGTAATATCTCCGGAGGCTTCCGCCCCGTCAATCTGGGAAGAGGTGGTGAACAGGGTGTCTAAACGTATTTCCAGCTCTTTCTTGCCACCGATAGCGGCGATGAAGTTATCCATATCATGTGGTGCGAAGAAACTCCATTGAAAGGCATTCCCTTCGGTATAGTCGCTTTTCATATGCGAAGAATAGCGAGGGTTGAATGGAGTACGGAAAGAACCGTCGCCCATTACCGGACGCATCATTTTCGTCTCGGGATCTAAATAGCGTTTGTAGTATTCGGCTTTCTTGGCATACTCATTCGCCAACTCTATATTACCTGCCTTCTTGGCGATTTGGGAGATACACCAATCCTCGTATGCCATCTCCAATCCCCACGATACGGATTCAGGAACAGAGTCGGCGGGGACGAAACCATATTTCTCCTTATAGTAAGGGTGCATCGTGATCAGATCCAGCTCACGGGTTCCTTTGAACTTCTCGGCAAGATCCTCACGGTAAACGGAAGAACGTACGCCGGCTTCCGTCCACGTGCTCATATCACCTTCCGCTAAATCTTTCGCTACAAGGTCGGCGAGGACCGAGACGGCCGGATATCCTACCATACAACCTGTATAACTAGAGGCTAAAGGCCATTTGGGTAATATTCCACCTTCTTTATAACCTTGCACGAGTACCTTACCCCAATCAGTCGCTAAGTCCGGATTAATGATTGTCATTAACGGATGAAGCGCACGGAACGTATCCCACAAGGAGAATACGGAATAATTTACGTAACCCGGTTCGGCGGTATGCACTTTCTTGTCCATACCCAAATAACGCCCGTCCACGTCTTGATAAGCGAAGGGGGCGATCATGGTATGGTAGAGCGCCGTATAGAAATTGACCATGACTTTCGGATCTGCCTCGATCTGGATCAAGTTTAACGCCTCGTTCCAAATATGCGTTGATTCCTCACGGGTCTTATCGAAATCCCATCCGGGCAATTCTGCCTCGAGATTCTTCTCGGCGCCTTCCGGATCGACTACGGATAAGGCTACTTTTACATAAAGCGGTTGTGCCTTTTCAGCGAATTTGTAATGGAACTTCAAATCTTCTGCCGTATTTAGGCGTAAGAACAAGGAGTCTTTACGTAATTTCCCTCCGATGTATTGGTATACGGTCTCGATCGGTTCCGAGAAAGTAATCCGATAGGACATGGAGTGGAAATGTGCCCAACCTTGTGTCTTCACGGTTCCTTCCACCGTGGAGTCGTTTATAAGTAAATATTGGTTACCGATCAGCTTATGTCCCCAGTTCGGTTGAAGGATATGCCCTAAGTCAAGCAGGACACGACGTTCTTTGGGATTGTCGTATGTATATTTGTGGAAACCTACACGATCCGTAGAAGTCAATTCCACGTTGATGCCAAAGTTATCCAAGCGTACGGCATAATACCCCGGTGTCGCTTTCTCAGTGTCTTTCTTGAAGGTAGCTACCGGTTTGATGGAATCTCCACCGGAGAAAGGTAATAAAGCTACGTCACCCAGATCGCCGATACCCGTACCAGAAAGATGCGTGTGGCTGAACCCGTAGATATGGTCATCATCATAATGGTAACCACTACTTGCGTCCCATCCCAAGATATGGGTATCCGGGCTTAGTTGTACCATCGCGTACGGACGGGTAGCTCCGGGGAATGTGTGTCCATGGAACCCGGTTCCGATGAATGGGTCTACATACCTCACCTCATCTTGTAGTCGCGGCGACTCCGGCGCTTGCTTGCATCCTACCAGCAGGCAGGCAAGAGCGGCCTGAAAAAATAAGATCGTTCTTTTCACTGTTATTATTGATTTAGTTTGTAATAAGCGAATTATCAATCATCTGTCACAAAGATAATGGCTTTGGGGGAATATTGGAAATTTCCTTTTAAAATCTGCAACCTTTTTCGGGCTTGGCTCGTCTTATAGATAAAAAAGTATGGGAACAAACGAATTTACGACAAAGATATTGCCGCTGAAGAATAACCTTTTCCGGGTTGTTTTCCGGATTACCGGAGACGTGGAGCAGTCTGAGCAGATCGTTCAGGAAGCCCTGCTTAAGGTTTGGGAAGACCGGGATAGCTGGATTGTCATTGAGAACTTACCTTCCTATTGCATGATGGTAGCGCGTAATCTGGCATTGAGGGAAACGTATTCCGGAAATAAGGAAAGGATGGAGCGGTATGCGGTAAGGTAATCTGTTTATGGATCGTGTATGGACTATCAACGAATAAATAAGTTGCTGGATAAATATTGGGAATGCGCCACATCCGTGGAGGAAGAGCGGGAATTACGCCAGTTTTTCTCCTCAGCGGTGGTACCTCCCGACTTATTACCCTATAAGGCTTGGTTCGTATCTCATGAGGCCGAGGCATTACCCCCTTTGGGGAAAGAATTTGATGCTCGTATATTAGAACATATCTCGGAAGATCGAAAATTAATCACTACATTTGGAACGTTATTTAAATCTATTACTCATTTAATTCATAAGATTATGGGAACGAACATGAAGAAAGCCTTTACCACCCTTTTATGCCTTTTGTTTTGTATCACGATCTCGGCACAGGATAAAGCCGCAGATCTCAGTAAGCTCGTAGGCGATTGGTCCTTCTCTGCCCCCGACGCTCCGTATGGATATCAAGATGGAAGTTTTCAGATAAAGCAAGAGAACGGCAAGTTGACCGCTAAAGTGAATATACAAGGTAGTACCTTGGAGATAAATGATATCAAGGCGAAAGGAGATACCTATACCAGCTCTTTTTATGTGGATGGAACGCCTGTAGACTTAACTATGACCCAGAAAGGAAATAAGTTAGAGGGAATGGCCGACGCCGGAGGTATGCAGATTCCCGTGAAATTCAAGAAAACGAAGAAGTAACCGCTTTGTGGTACTGTGAGTTTCTGTTAACTTCGCGGCAAAAACTACAAAAGGATGTTTACAGTAATCGGAATCATGTTCTGCGGCATTGCCGTCGGGTATTTCTTTCGTAAAGTAGAATTGCTGCAAAAGATCGGTAAGCCTATTTCTTATACGATTCTTCTTCTTTTGTTCCTGCTGGGAATTTCGGTAGGGGCTAATGAGTCTATCGTGAATAATCTTACGACGTTGGGCGGGCAAGCCTTGTTGATTGCTTCGGCCGGTACGTTGGGTAGCGTCTTGGCGGCGTGGGGAGTTTATCATTTCTTTTTTAAGGAAAGGAGCCGGGGATGAAAGGGAGTTTGATCGTCGTGGGCTTCTTTGCCTTGGGGTGCTTGCTGGGATGGAGCGGTTATCTGCCCGGGGTCATTATCGAGAATGATATAACGGTTTATGTACTTTACCTCTTGATGTTTCAAGTAGGGATTAGCATAGGAAGCGATAAGAAACTGAAAGATATTTTATCGAGTATACGGCCGAAACTCTTATTGGTGCCTCTGGCTACTATTATCGGGACGTTGAGCTTCTCGGCCCTGATCAGCCTTGCTCTTACCAAATGGAGTGTGTTCGATTGTTTGGCGGTCGGAAGCGGTTTCGCCTATTATTCATTATCCTCCATCTTGATAACAGAGCTAAAAGAACCGACGCTGGGGGCGCAATTGGCGGCGGAGTTAGGAACGATCGCCTTGATCGCTAATATTATCCGTGAGATATTCGCCTTGCTGGGCGCTCCGTTGTTCGTTAGATATTTCGGAAGGCTATCTCCGATCTGCGCGGGAGGAGCTACTACGATGGATACGACATTGCCGATTATCACCCGTTATTGCGGAAAGGATTTGGTCTTTGTCTCTATCTTTCACGGAATCTTGGTGGACTTCACGGTTCCGTTTTTCGTATCTTTCTTCTGTTCGATGTGAGAAAATCCTTATATGCACGTAAAAATGACCTTGCGGACTTGCGAAATGGGTTATACGCAAGTGAAAAGCATTTTGCGGAAGAGAAAAGCCATTTCTACTTGCGTAAAACCTCGTCGCAAGGGTGCGAAATCGTTTATACGCAAGTAAAAATGGCTTTTCAGTCGTGCGAAATGGCTTTTACCTCGGTAAAAGTCACTTTACGGTTTGCAACATGATTTCTACCGCAGTTTTTAGTTGCGTGTCCTCGCCGGAGAGCTGCGCCTCGGGAGTATTGTACACCTCGACATCCGGTTGCAATTGTTGGTTTTCCAGATAATTGCCTTGCATATTTTTCACGCCTACTTGCGGGATACCGAATACCAAGGTCGGATCGATTTGCGTTTCCCACCATACGGCTGTCATGGTTCCCGGAACCGGGGCGCCGATCAGCTTGCCGATACCTAAGGTCTTATAAACCCAAGGGAAACCATGAGCGTTCGAGTAATTATCCTCGCACATCAAGACACAGGACGGTTTGGTCCACTTATTGTAAGGATCGCTACCGATGTATTGTCCGCGAGGCTCGAAGCGCTGATACTCCTTGCCGCTCAATAAGGTAGCCAGATCATCATGCAACCAGCCACCTCCGTTATGGCGGGTATCCACGATCACGGCTTTCTTATTCCGGCAACGGCCTAATAAGGCGGAATAGACCTCGCGGAAACTCTCGCTGTTCATACCTCTTACATGTACATACCCGATTTGCCCGTTCGATAATTTATCTACGGTTTCTTGGCAATTCTCGATCCATCTTTTATAAAGGAGGTTCGATTGCTGTCCGTTACTGATCGCTTTTACCTGTTCCTCGAAACGCTGTTTGCTGGTAGGATCATAGACAGAAAGCATTACTTTCTTACCGACTTTACCGCTTAGCAGTGGATAATAATCGGCGTCTTTCTTTATCGGTGTTCCGTCTATCTTCTCGATGATACAGCCTTTCTTTATCTGGCTGTCGGCCAATGTCAGCGGGCCTTTGGCGATGATTTCCTCGATCTTCAATCCGTCGCCCGTGTATGCGTTATCGAAGAAAGCGCCTAGGCTGGCGGTTTCCGGCCCGGTTAGTCCCGGATTGTAACGAGCGCCCGTATGGGAGCCGTTCAACTCGCCCAATAGCTCGGAAAGCATCTCTTGGAAATCAAAATTGTTGTTGATATGCGGAAGGAAACGGGCGTAAGCGGTCTCATACCCTTTCCAATCCATGCCCCGGAGTGTCGGATCATAGAACTTATCCAAGACTTGACGCCAAGCGTGATGGAAGATATAAGCACGCTCCTCTGCCGGACGATAAGCGAACTCGGCCTTGAAAGCGATCGGTTTTTCCTTGCTATCCTTCAACTCTATCTTTTTCAGTTTGCCGCCGGCGGTAAGATAGAGGTTCTCTACTTTCTTATCGGCGAATAGAGTGCCTCGACCGACATTCTTGAGCAGTAATTTAGTGGACTTTTCCTTCAAGTCGTGTTCCCATAAATCAAAGCCTTTCTCGAAAGCGGCGCAATAATATAGTTTATCTCCTTTCGGGGCGAGTACGGCGTCTCCCAATGAGGATGAATTAGCGGTCAGGCGAATAATCCGGTCCTTGCGGTTCTCCAAATCAAACTTCAAGGGGGCTACAGGCTTATCCTTATCCTCTTTTTTCTTATCGGAATCTTTATCGGATGTCTTATCCTCGTCCTTATCTTTGTTTTCATCCGCTTCTACCAAGGCCAGTTCTTCTTTACTGAGGCGGAATTTATCGTAAGCCTCACCGTCGAAGAACATGATGTACACATCCCGCTCAGCACCCCAGCTACCGTGGCTGCGGAAACCGGCACGGTCGGAGGACCAGATCATGGCCTTACCGTCTAATACCCATTTCGCGTCGCCATCCGAATAACCGCTTTCCGTCAGGTTCGTTACCTCGCCGCTACCGTCCGCTTTCACGAGGGCGATATCCGTATTGTTCCATCCTCCGACGGAGATGTAATCTACCAAGAACCACTTGCTGTCTGGCGACCATTGGAAATGCTGGTCTCCATCGCTATACGAATAGAGGTATTTACCGTCCAATACGGTGCGGACCTGCTTGGTCTTTCGGTTGATAACACGTAAGGTGGTGCGGTTCTCAAGGAAAGCCACCTCGTTACCATCCGGAGAGTATAAGGGTTGGAACGAGGTTTGTCCGGAGACGACAAGAGGCTCCTCTTTCAATTCCGGGGCGTAAGTGAATTGCTTATCTTCGTCACGTGTAAGTTTACTTTCGTAGATCCCCCATGTTCCTTCCCGTTCGGCGGAATATACCAATGAACGTCCGTCGGGGCTGAAATCTATATTGCGCTCTTGTTGCGGCGTGTTCGTGATTTGACGAGTCGTCTCGTATTCAATAGAAGTTACGTAAACATCGCCACGAGTGATAAACGCTACCTCTTTTCCATTCGGGGAGACGGCGATATCCGTAGCTCCATCGGTCAGAAGACGATGGATCACGTCGTTCTCGATCTTATCCGCGACGATCTGGATATTCACCTTGGCCGGTTTCTGGCCTTCCTTAACGGTATAGATCTCGCCGTCGTAGCTATAGCATAAAGTCCCGGAATTATCGGAGGTAAGGAAACGCACGGGGTGGGTGGTATGCGTCGTGATTTGTTTCTCGCTGTTGCCTGCCAAATCCTTCTTGAAGATGTTAAAGCTTCCTTTCTCCTCGCTTAGGTAATAGAAAGACGCCCCATCCGCGGCCCATACAGGATTACGATCCTCACCGCCAAAAGTGGTTACTTTCTGGAAAGAGCGATCTTTTCCAAGCGTACATAACCAGATATCACGGGTGATAGAAGATTGATGATGCTTGCGCCAAGGGTCCTCGTAACCTTTGTAGTCATTGTATAATAATTTACTGCCATCTTTGCTGAGGGCTATATTTTCCATGTATAACGAAGAATATAAATCCGGCCTTCCTCCGTCCGTGCTTATCTCATAGACTTGCATAAAGCGGGTGCCGGGGAATTGGATATCCTTGGCGTCTTGCAATACGTTGGCTAGATACAAGATGTGTCCGTTGTCCTTAAAGGTAGTGGGATATTCGTTTGTGGAGTGGGTGGTGAGCCGCTTAGGTTCCCCTCCCTCCTTGTTCATGAGAAATACATCGAAGTTGCCGCTACGGTTGGAGGCGAAGGCTATTCTCTGTCCGTCGGGCGACCAGACCGGACGGGTATCATGCGCCGGATGTGTTGTCAACTGCCGGGCTTTTCCTCCGGAAGAAGGGACCGTGTAGATATCCCCTTGGTAAGAAAACGCGATCGTCTGCCCGTCCGGGGAGATCGCACAGTAACGCATCCATAACGGACTGTCGTCTGCTTGCGCCGCCGCCGATAAAAATAACGCCAGCGCAGGAATCATCAAGTTTTTCATGTGTACTCTATTTTAGATTTACAAATGTAATCGATTTTCGATATTTATTAGGAGAAATAATTGCGTAGATTAAATTTTTAAATATTTTTGCATATGAACTTTAAAACCGCCAAGATGATGACGAAATATAGGGTGTGTATGACTTTTATGTCCATTTTATTATTGCTATTTCATTTTGTGTTTCTGTTTTCTTGTGGAAAGCTACCGGAAAAAACATTTGCTTTTTCTGATAACCTGCGGATTGACTCTTTGGAACATATGGCTATGGATTCGATTTACCGGAATCCTCGATATGCTCATTCCGCATTGGATGAAGCTTTAAGTCTAACTAAAGATAGCGATAAATATTATAAATTGCTTGCGGTTAAAAGCCAGATTTATTTTGCAAATAGTGTATATGATTCCGGGTTTGTTTTACATCGGTCAATTATAGATTATTGCGACCGTGTACCGATGTCTCCCAAGATACATGGACTCTTAGGGACGTTGAAAAATACGGTTGGCAATTATTATTCATTTTTGGATAAAACGGATTCGGCCCTCCTTTGCTATTCCGAGGCGTATCAAGAGATCCGGCAGAGTGAGATGGAGCATAAAATCCCGGATATTTATATCAATATAGCGGATATATATACCCGGAAAGGAGCTTACGATCAGCGAGCCCGCTACTTTCGCCAAGCTCTTTTCGTGAGTGATTCATTGGGTATTATGGATCGGATGTCCTTTCCTATTTATTTTGGTTTGGGCGAGACGTATATGGAATTGAGGGACTTTGACTTATCCGATCACTTTTACCGTTTGGCGGAGAAAGAACTGGATTCTCGTAACTTGAGCGAGAAATTCACCTTTTGCAATAGCCGGGGAAATTACTATTATTACAAGGAAGAGTATGCGAAGGCGCTTCCTTGGTTCTTGAAAGCCCGTGAGGTGGTACATCCTACTCATATGGATTTCTATACAAACGTATGCGAGATCAATTTAGGGGAGATCTATCTATGTCTGGATCAGTTGGATTCCGCTCGTTTTTATCTGGAAAAAGGGTTTAGGTACTTCCATACCTATAATAATAAGACGGCCTTGTACCATTTGACGACCTTGAAGGCTTCGCTAGCCTTAAAAGAGGGGAACTCCGGGCTGGCTTATCAATTGTTGAGGAGTTACACGGATACGGTAGGCATAGATCCCAAGATGGTAGCGATCCGTAATAAGAACTTGCAGAATTACTTCGCTACCACGGGCGATTTTAGGCGTGCCTATGAGTACCAAACGAAGAATAGCGTCATTGAGAACAATATTCGTAGCGAACGAACCCAGATGCGTGTCGCCGAGATCGATATGCGTTATAGCCAAGATACGACTTTACTCAAGCGGGAGGCTATTATTAAACAACAGGCCGGCCGGATGGAATACTTGGAAATGAGCCGTTGGGTTTGGATCTTGCTTTTTGCGATCTTGTCGATCGTCAGCGGCATGGCTTATTACTTTATGAAACGTAAACGGCATGCCCAATGGTTAAGCCATGTCGATCAGGTGACGAAGTTAAAGATGGAGAGTATTCGCAACCGTGTATCCCCTCATTTTATATTCAATATATTGAACCGGGAGATTAGCTCGGAGGAAGAAGGAAGTTCCCGCCGTACGCAACTTCCCGGATTGGTGGAGTTGTTACGTAGTAGTTTGGAGATCACGGAAAAGCTTAGTATCACGTTGGAGGAAGAATTACGCTTTGTCCGGACTTACTTGAATTTGCAGGCGCAAGGATTAGGGCCGGACTTCCGTCTGGAATGGAATCTCGATCCCTCCCTTGACACGGACGCAATCTATCTCCCGGCCATGCTGATCCAGATTCCCGTAGAGAATGCCATGAAACATGCCTTGTGTGCGATCGAGGGCGAGAAGCGATTATCCGTTTTCGTGGAGCGCGACGGGAAAGGCATCCATATCCGTATAGAGGATAATGGACCCGGGTATCGTCCGTTTACGAATGCGGGACATACGAACGGTACGGGGATGGGAACGAAAGTCCTTTACCGTACGATCCTATTGTTGAATAGGAGAAATAAAGAGAAGATCACCTATTCGGTCCAAAGCAAGGAGAAGGGGATGGGGAGCGGAACAATCGTCAGTTTTTTTATTCCGTTGGATTTTAATTACGCTTTCTAGGTATCGTGAATGTACGAAAGTAATCCGGGCCGTTTCCTCCGGATAGTGGATGGAAGCGGCCCGGATCGAATTGAATCGGTTGATTCGGGTTATAGTCGCTCAATGTCTTCAACAGAAAGTCCGGAGCATTGGGCGATAAGTTCGGAGTCAAGTCCTTGCTCCTTCATCTTTCGGGCTATCTGGAGTTTTTCCTCTTGACGGCCTTTCTCGATTCCTTTCTCGATTCCTTTCTTGATCCCTTTCTCGATCCCTTTTTGCATTCCTTTTTGCATCCCTTCCTGCATGCCTTTTTCAATCCCTTCCGTTTGTGCGTAATCGATGGTCGCATACCAATCCCGATAATTCTTTAGGTTTTCCTCGTAGATCGCACGTTCTTTTTCGCTGAGTGAGTTGACGTTCGCCACGTCCAGCAAGCGAAGGAAGGTCTCCTGTTCCTCCTTGAAGGGAGATTGTTCAAATAGGTTCATATTCTTCAATGTATAAATCCAACGTTCGAAGGAGCTCTTGCACTCCTCCTTGCTTAAACTGAATAACGGGAACGATATGTAGATCTGCTTCATCTTGATCTCATTGAACACCTTTCCCGTCCTCTCGTTAGCGAGGACAACATCCGTACGGAAGTCTGTGAACTCCGGCAACTTGAAATTCAAGAAATAGACTCCGTAGATGGGTAGCAACCGATATTGCCATTGCTTGCCGATTTGTCCTTGCCGGGCCACCATGCGACAAAGATAATAAAAACCTCTGTTAAAGAAATAGTGCTGGGGACAATTCTGCATCTCTAGGATGAACTTGGCCCCGGACACGTCCTCGCAGAGCAGGTCGAATATGATGGTACGGTTCTCGACGGTCTCGGGCTTGATCTCCTTGTCGAGGTAGGTGATGTCCTTGATCTGCCGTTCGCCGGCTAGGGCGGCGTTAAGGAACTTGATGGTAACTTGCTTGTCTTGGAAGACAGCCTTAAATCCAGCATCAGTCATGATGTCTACGTATTGTGCCATAGTTAAATGGTTTTAGGTGATTATTGCTCCAAAGGTAAGGTTTATTTTCGTATCGCACATCCTGTTTATTGTATATTTCTTAAAAAGCAGATTCATGGTAGTCAGCTTTACTATTTATAGAAAGTACGATTAGTATTAATAGTAGTGCAAAATACTATGGATAGTAATCGGCTCCCATTTTGATCAATTCTTATTATATGCTGATTATCAGAAATATAAATAATAATCTTTAAATATTAGGCTTATTGTACTTTTTAAGAGATCAAATTTGGTGTGGTTGACTTATTCTTTTCACGTATAAAGATAACATTAAATAATAGACTAAGCCGCTAGCATAAAGTTCTCCAAGCGAATAACTAATCACTTCTCAACTCGTAAGCTTATGGCTTGACAAGCCTTGGATTATACGTTTGTAGTATTCGCAATGATTGCATGTGAATGTTTGTATTTTGTATTTATTATGCGGTTATGGATGGATACCATATATAATGTACATGCGTACATTATATAATAGATGGAAACGGCTAGTCTAAACGATCGATTCTTTTAGTCATTTGCAAAGGTACGCGTTTCTTCGATACTTGC
>ERZ506950.1002-NODE-1002-length-12623-cov-3.814609_pt1 | contig 12623 bp, 8 predicted proteins | sample MGYA00512897_ERZ506950 | MGnify/ENA metagenome assembly ERZ506950
AGAATCCGATTATGTTTACGGTGGAAGTCGTAACGGTTGTCATGCTGATTGTCTGTTTCCTTTCATTGGGTACTTCGGAATATGGAGCATTCGGATATAATTTCTTGGTATTCGTCATCTTGTTTGTGACGTTACTGTTTGCTAATTTTGCTGAAGCCATCGCTGAAGCGCGTGGTAAGGCCCAAGCTGACAGCTTGCGTAAAACCCGTGAAGAGACTCCGGCTAAAGTGCTGGTTGACGGTAAAATCCATACCGTTAGCAGTTCACGTTTGAAGAAAGGCGACTATTTTATTTGTGAAGCAGGAGATACGATTCCTGCCGACGGTGAGATTGTGGAAGGTTTGGCCTCCATTGACGAAAGTGCCATTACCGGTGAATCTGCTCCGGTTATCCGTGAGGCCGGTGGTGACAAGAGTTCCGTAACTGGTGGTACAAAAGTTCTTTCTGATAAAATCAAGGTATTGGTGACGCAGCAACCGGGTGAGAGCTTTCTTGACAAGATGATTGCTTTGGTAGAAGGCGCTACTCGCCAGAAGACTCCGAACGAGATAGCATTGACTATTCTTCTGGCCGGTTTCACCTTGGTATTCGTCATTGTATGTGTGACGTTGATTCCTATGGCTGACTATACGAATATTGACCATCCGGGAACTTATATCTCCATTGCAGCCATCATTTCTTTGTTTGTCTGCTTGATACCGACTACTATCGGCGGACTGCTTTCTGCCATCGGCATTGCTGGGATGGACCGTGCTTTGCGCGCTAATGTAATCACCAAATCCGGTAAGGCGGTAGAAACAGCCGGTGACATTGATACCTTGTTGCTAGACAAGACTGGCACCATTACAATCGGTAACCGTAAAGCTACTAAGTTTCATTCGGCTTCGGGTGTTGACGAGAATTTGTTCGTAGAGGCTTGCTTGTTGTCCTCACTTTCTGACGAGACTCCGGAAGGTAAGTCTATCATTGAACTGGGACGTGAAAACGGTCATCGTATGCGTGATTTGAATACTACCGGTGCTCATATGATTAAGTTTACAGCCGAAACAAAATGTTCGGGTGTGGATTTGCAGGATGGTACTCAGATACGTAAAGGCGCATTCGACGCTATTCGCAAGATTGTGGAAAATGCCGGAAATAAGTTCCCGAAAGAGATTGAAGAGGTGATTGCTGTAATTACCAGCAACGGTGGAACTCCGCTGGTGGTATGTGTCAATCAGAAAGTTACTGGGGTAATTGAGTTGCAGGATATTATCAAACCGGGCATTCAGGAACGTTTTGAGCGTCTTCGCAGGATGGGTGTGAAAACTGTGATGGTGACCGGTGACAACCCTTTGACAGCCAAATATATTGCAGAGAAAGCTGGAGTAGATGATTTCATTGCTGAAGCCAAGCCGGAAGACAAGATGGAATATATCAAAAAAGAACAGCAGGCCGGTAAGCTGGTGGCTATGATGGGTGACGGTACAAACGACGCTCCCGCCCTTGCACAAGCTAATGTGGGTGTGGCAATGAACAGCGGTACGCAGGCAGCCAAAGAAGCTGGTAACATGGTGGACCTTGACAACGATCCGACGAAGCTGATTGAAATTGTGGAGATTGGCAAACAGTTGTTAATGACACGCGGTACGTTGACTACCTTCTCCATTGCGAACGACGTTGCCAAGTACTTTGCTATTATCCCTGCTTTGTTTATGGTAGCCATCCCTCAGTTGGCTCCTCTGAACATTATGGGACTGCATAGCCCTGAAACGGCCATTCTCTCGGCTGTCATATTCAACGCTATCATTATTCCTATCTTGATTCCGTTGGCTTTGAAAGGTGTTCAGTATAAGCCGATCGGTGCCAGTGCGCTACTTCGTCGCAATCTGTTGATTTATGGTGTGGGTGGCGTCATTGCTCCGTTTGTCGGCATCAAACTGATAGATATGATAGTTAGTCTGTTTTTTTAAAACTTGGATAAAATGAAAACTCTTTGGAAATCATTTAAAATAACAATTGCATTTTGCATATTTTTCTCTCTGTTCTATATCCTTGTCTTGTGGATATTTGCACAGTTCGCCGGTCCCAACAAGGGAAATGCAGAGGTGGCAACACTCAATGGTAAAGTGGTAGGTGCAGCCAATGTAGGCCAGATGTTTACGCAAGATATTTATTTCTGGGGACGCCCATCTGCGGGTAATTATACAGCCGATGCTTCGGGTGGTAGTAACAAGGGACCTACGAACGATGAATACCTGGCAGAAGTGGAAGCCCGTATCGATACTTTTCTGGTACATCATCCTTATCTGAGCCGCAAGGATGTGCCTGCTGAAATGGTAACCGCCAGTGGTTCCGGTCTAGACCCACATATCACACCTGCTTGTGCTTATGTACAAGTGAAGCGTGTGGCTCAGGCACGTGGCATGAACGAGGCTGAAGTGAAAGCCATTGTAGACAAGAACATCAGCAAACCCTTTTTGGGGGTGTTTGGTACGGAAACTGTCAATGTGCTGGAACTGAACATTGCATTAGAAGAAGCCGATCAGAATAAATAATTTTTTAGTTGTGTTTGTCATGTGTTATGGGCAGGAGCGGAAGTATTTCTGTTCAGGCAGCGAAAGACTGTCATTTTACAGGGGGAGCCGAAACTTCCTTCCTGCCTTTCAACGATTGATTAGTAATGGTAAATAAATAGTTGGATATGAAAAGTTTAAAAATATCAATTCTAGTTTTTGCGAGTATGGTAGCTGCTTGTTTTATGGGAACCGGCAAAGTGCAAGCTCAGGAATTTACAATACAAGGTGATTTAGTCAGTTCTTATGTTTGGCGCGGCTTTTACCAGACGGGAGTCAGTTTTCAGCCCACTTTGGGTTTTGGGGTCGGTGATTTTTCTTTGACGGCATGGGGCTCTACCGATTTTGACGGAGTTTCTTCAGGAGAAGGGGCTGCGGCTAAGGAGATTGATTTGACGGCTGCCTATGCTTTGGGAGAATCAGGTCTAACTTTTTCTGTTGCCAGCTTGTGGTGGGGCGGACAAGGAGCAAGAAAGTATTTTAATTTTAAGAGTCACGAAACAGCTCATCACTTTGAAGCGGGATTAGCCTATACATTGCCGGTTGAAAAGTTTCCTTTGTCAATCGCTTGGTACACTATGTTTGCCGGAGCTGACAAAGATGATAAAGGCAGGCAGAATTATTCTTCGTATGTTGAACTCAACTATCCGTTCAGTGTTAAGTCTGTAGATTTGAACCTGACTTGCGGATTTCTGCCTTATGAAGCTGGGGTAGGAGTATATGGCGTTCCTAACAGCGGGTTTGCCGTAACCAATGTGGCACTGAAAGGTATTACGGAAATCAAGATTACTGACAATTTCTCAATACCTGTATTTGCACAAGCCATTTGGAACCCTCGTATGGAAGATGCACATCTGGTATTCGGCTTTACTTTAAGGCCATGATTTATTTAGATATAACTTTAGAACTCATGAATTAGTGTTGGATGCCCGTGGCGGTCGTGATGATCGTTACGGGTTATATGGCATATATAAGACAAGTAAAAAAACAGAAGAAATGAGTAGGGAAGAAAGCGTACAGCATTTTCTTGATTTGATTAAAAAGTCGCGGCGTGGCAAGTTCAAAGTCTACATCGGCATGATTGCTGGTGTAGGTAAATCTTATCGTATGCTTCAGGAAGCACACGAGTTACTTGACAACGGAGTAGATGTGAAGATAGGCTATATAGAGACACACGGGCGTGCCGGTACGGATGCTATGTTGGAAGGATTGCCCGTTGTTCCTCGTCGTAAGATATTCTATAAAGGGAAAGAGCTGGAAGAAATGGATTTGGATGCCATTATCCAGATACACCCTGAGATAGTAGTGGTGGATGAACTGGCACATACCAATGTGGAAGGTAGCCGGAATGAGAAACGCTGGCAGGATGTGATGGATTTGCTTGATGAGGGTATCAATGTGATTTCTGCCGTTAACATCCAGCACATTGAGAGTGTCAATGAAGAAGTACAAGGCATCTCGGGTATTGAGGTGAAGGAACGTATTCCCGATAGCGTTTTGCAAGAGGCAGATGAGGTGGTGAATATTGACTTGACTGCGGAAGAATTGATAGCCCGTCTGAAAGCTGGAAAAATTTACAAGCCGGAAAAGGTCTCTACTGCCTTGAACAATTTCTTTAAAACGGAAAATATTCTCCAATTACGTGAACTGGCTTTAAAAGAGGTGGCTTTACGGGTGGAAAAGAAAGTGGAGAATGAAGTGGTTACCAGTGTGGGAGTCCGTCATGAGAGATTTCTGGCATGTATCAGCAGCAACGAGAAAACACCACGACGCATCATTCGTAAAGCTGCACGTCTGGCAACCCGCTACAATACTTCGTTTGTTGCCCTTTATGTGCAGACTCCCAGAGAAAGTACTGACCGCATCGGTCTGGCAAATCAAAGGTATTTATTGAACCACTTCAAATTGGTGACCGAACTGGGAGGGGAGGTCGTTCAGGTGCAATCGCCGGATGTGCTGGGAAGCATTGTTGATACTTGTAGGGAGAAACAGATAACAACTGTCTGCATGGGAAGTCCGTCACTTTCTTTTCCGAAATCATTGTTCATGATATTGAAATACCGAAAATTTGTGCGTGATTTGGCACAAGTAAACATAGATTTGATTATACTTGCATAATATTAATTCTTAGGAACATTATGAATATTCGTACAAAATTGATACTCAGCGTAGGGGTATTGGCTGGAATGATTATTTTGTTGGTTGCTCTTTCTGTGGTGAATCTACAGATACTGACGGCTACAGAGCCGGATAGTCCTGCTGCTGTACCGGGATTGCAACGTGCATTGCTCTGGATTTCTGTGATAGGTGGGGTATGTATTTTTGCCAGTATCATATTGTTGGTATGGCTTCCCCGTTCCATCAGCAAACCTATTCAAGAACTGACGCGTGGGATTCTTGAAATAGCGAACCATAATTATGAGAAACGTCTGGATATGAGTGGACGCGAGGAATTTCGTGAAGTGGCTGATAGTTTTAATCGGATGGCTGAACGACTGACGGAGTATCGCGCCAGTACGCTGAACGACATACTTTCTGCTAAGAAATTTCTTGAGGCTATTGTGAATAGTATTGATGAACCTATTATTGGTTTGAACCGTAATAGGGAAATTCTCTTTATCAATAATGAGGCTTTAACTGTGCTGAATTTAAAACGGGAAGAGGTAATTCGCCGTTCGGCTGAGGAGCTTTCTTTGAAGAATGATTTGCTCCGCCGTTTAGTTCGTGAATTGGTAAATCCGGGTGAAAAGAAAGAACCGTTGAAGATTTATGCAGACAATAAGGAGAGTTACTTTAAAGCTTCTTACATTACCATTATAAATGCAGAGGCTGATGATGACGAACCTCATAATCTTGGCGATGTGATTTTACTGAAAAATATTACAGAATTCAAAGAATTGGATAGTGCCAAGACTACTTTTATCTCGACTATTTCTCATGAACTGAAAACGCCTATATCCGCTATTCTGATGAGTCTGCAGTTGTTGGAGGACAAACGGGTAGGGGTGTTGAACGACGAGCAGGAGCAATTATCGAACAGCATTAAGGAAAATGCTGATCGCCTTCTTGGGATTACCGGGGAATTATTGAACATGACGCAGGTGGAAGCCGGTAAATTGCAGATGATGCCTAAGATAACGAAGCCCATTGAACTGATAGAGTATGCTATCAAGGCCAATCAGGTACAAGCTGATAAATTCGGCATTCAGATAGAAGTGGAGTATCCGGAAGAAAAAATGCCTAAATTGTTTGTCGACAGCGAAAAGATTGCTTGGGTGCTCACCAATTTATTGAGCAATGCTATCCGCTATTCCAAAGAGAACGGGAGGGTGGTTATCGGCGCTAGGCATGACGGGGACTTTGTAGAAATGTATGTGCAGGACTTTGGAAAAGGTATCGACCCGCGTTATCATCAGAGCATTTTTGACCGTTATTTCCGAGTGCCGGGCACTAAAGTGCAAGGTAGTGGTTTAGGTCTTTCCATTTCGAAAGACTTTGTGGAAGCTCATGGCGGTACATTGGCTGTCCAGAGTGAGCTGGGTAAGGGGAGTCGCTTCGTTATCCGGTTGAAAGCGTAACGTTTTCTATTTTTTACGGTACTGTTGCGGAGACATGCCGGTTTGTTTCTTGAAGAATGTTCCAAAATAAGAAGCATTGGGAAAATTGAAGAAGTCGGCGATTTCCTGGATGTTTTTCTGGGTGTTCTTGAGTAGTGAGATGCTTTTGCGGATGATGGATTTAAATATCAGTTCCTGCACCGTGAATCCGCAGACGGACTTGGATAGTGCAGAGAGGTATTTGGGTGATAAGCAGAGTTTGTCTGCATAAAACTCTACGCCGCGTTCTTCCGTGTAGTGTGCATCTATCAGCTGAATCAGCCGGATAAAGATTTCATGTTTGTGACCAACCGTTGTTTTTAGGTTCATCAGTTTACGGTTGTAAATGGAACAGATGCGGTATGTAAGTCCCAGTAGAAGCAGTCTTTGTTCGTAACCATTAAAGGTGTTGTTGTCTAAGTGCAGGGTATTGTCCAATAGGGACATGTATTTCAAAACTTCTTCTTCATCTCCGGTGTTCCATACGTAGCATGGTTCAGTCCGGAGCTGCATGTATAGGTACATGGCTGCCACTGAATTGCCTATGATGTCCCGTATCGGTTCTATCTGGTAAATGAATATGAATAGTTGCAGGTCTTCCGATTCGCTCAACACTTGGAAGAGAGAATCTTCCGGGATGAAAACTGTTTCGCCAGCTTGGGCCGAGAATGCTTTCATGTTAAGTGAAAAGGTGAAGTTGCCTTGGCGGCAGACAATCAGTCCTGCTCCATTAATCATAAAAGGTTTTTTCAGGGAGGCAGGAAAGGAGCAGAGCATACCTTCTGAACTACAAATGTTTTCTCCGTTTGACAATGCGCGGTCTAAGTGGGATAAACGTTCTTGTTGGGTATCCATAACAGACAAAATTACAGGTTATACTGAAAATTGTCTGCTAAGTTAGTAATTTTCGTTTAGGATACCGCACGACAAGCACAAATATCATGCAAAACAAGCAGGCGTAGAGTGTCCATCCTGCCATTTCCTTTACAGCAGAGAGGGTGGCCTGCACTTGGATGCGTCCTTTGGTGGATATGGCAGCCATGCTGATTGCTTCTTGTTTGCTCTTTCCCTGATATTGCATACCTTGTACGGTCTGGGTAAACGAGGTGGATGCTTCGGGGTGCAGCATGTCTACATTCTGTGCATAGCGGGTGACGTAGTGCTGTTGGCGTTCTTGCAGTACATTCGTATAGAGTGCGGCTCCGATGCTGGGAGCCAATACCATGCGTACGGTAAGCATGGTACATATCCAAGAAGAAAGATATTTGTAAGGCATGCGTTGGGTGGCGTAGGTTGGAATCAGCGAATAGAGGAACATCATACCGGTAGAACGGATGATGACCGGATACTTCATCCGTTCGTACAGTCCTGCACCTTGTACCTCGAAATACATGAACATGGCGGAAAGCCCCAATAGAAGGAAACCGGCGGCAAAGAGATATTTGAAGTGTACGCCTTTTACGCTGAGCCAGATAGTGGCTATACCGCCGATGAGGTAGCCCAGCATGGACCAGTTGCTCAGGGTGGCATTCTGGAAGTTGTCCAGTTTCATACCTATGCCCGTGAATACATTGACAAACATGGCGCTGGAATTCAGTACCATTAACAGAAAATAGAATAGGAAACCCATACGGATGGTACGCAGTTTGAATACATCGAGCTGATAGTAAGGATTGCGCTGGGTAGACTCGATATAGAGAAATATGCTGCCAGCAATGATGGCGCAGACTGTGGCCCATTGTATGGTTGGGTCATCGTACCAGTCGAGCACTTTGCCATAAGTAAGCACGTAGGTAATGCAGGTCAGTGTGATGCAGAAGATGGAGGCATTGCCGAACTGCTTGAAGTTGATGGGGAAACGGCGGGTGGTATATTTATGATAAGGCATAGTAATGAAGGTGATGAGGATGCAAAGTAATAGTAGCCCCATCATAAAGTAGTGTATGTACTGCCATTCATATTCAAAAGCGAGCCAGGCGGTGAGCGAGGTTCCCAATTGCCCCAGTACCATGAAGAATAGGTAGATGGCGGGTTGTGCCGCACTCCGTTCGATGTCCAGCTTGTCCCAGCCTTCGTCAGTTGTGGGCTCGTTGCCGGGTGTAATTTTGTCGTACGCCTCGATATGCCCTGCATACTTTATGAGGGTGAAGAGGTTGACCATCATCAGCACCATTCGTAGGAATCCCATAAAGATGCTGCATAGTGCCAGCAGGAAAACGCTGTCTGTCTTGGCACAGATATAGCTGAAGATGTACATCAGGGAGAATCCTGCCAGGCACATCATTTTCTGCCGGCGTATGACTACCAGCCTATACAGAAAAGGGCAGAATGCTGCCATGCCAATGGAAGTGGCGAAGTTGGCAAACTGGATATGCTCGGAAATGATGCCGAGCTCGCTCATCATTTCGGTGCTTGCCACCGAGTAGGTACCGCCCACAGTCAGTATCGGCAAAAAGAATACGAATAGGATGATGATACCTACCGGTTTGGGTACCCAGTTGTAGAAAGGATAGTTCTTGGGGTATGAGGGCATGGGGATAAGGGTTAAGGGGTTAGGGATTAAGGGTTAAAGATTAAGGATTAGGGGGTAAGGATTAAGGAGTTGGTTGCCTTAATCCCTAACCTCTAATCCTTAATCCCTATTTTTTTGTTTTCGCTTTGACTATTACCATCATACCGGCGGCAAGGCTACTGTTGTCTTCTTTAGACAAATCGGTAAAGTCGATGCGGACTGGGATGCGTTGTTGTATCTTCACGAAGTTACCGGCAGAATTATCCGTGGGCACTAGGGAATACTTGGAACCAGTGGCTCCGGAGATAGCAGTGATTTTCCCTTTGAACTCTTTGCCGCTGATGGCATCAACGGTAATGGCTACTTCTTGTCCCAAGTGCAGATTCTCAATTTGGGTTTCCTTGTAGTTGGCTATAATCCACTTTTGTGTGTCAGGCAGAATGTAGGTGATGGTTTGTCCAGCAGTAATGAATTGTCCTTCTTCAAGAGTACGCCGTCCCAATTTCCCATCACAAGGAGCTACTACTACGGTGTAGGAGAGGTTCAGCCGTGCCATTTCGAGTGCGGCTGTTGCCCGTTGTATGGCAGCTTCTGTATTTTCACGGCGATGTGACACTTCGTTCACACCCGACAAGGCAGCTTTCTGTTGCCGTTTCACAGCTTCCAACTTCTTGTGGGTAGCTGCATATTCGGTTTCTATCTGTTCCAATTGAATGGGGGTGGCAGCGTTTCTCTTCACCAAGTTCTGGTATCGCTGGCGGTCTTTCTCCAGCTTGGTAAGGCGGATTTCTATCTCTGCTATGGAGGCGTCGTAGACAGAGGCTGTAGTTTGCGTGGTTTGTAGTGTAGCACCAATGACTGTGGCGCCGGCTTGTGCATCCTTGAGTGCAGCTTCAGCTTCCATGACTCTGATTTTATATTCCCGGTCGTCCAATATAAGTAAGGTATCTCCTTTGTGTACTTCTTGGTGTTCTGTGAAACAAATTTTCTTGATATATCCTGATGCGCGCAGATTGACGGGAGATATGTATTGTTCAATCTGTGCATCATTACTGGTTTCCGTCCGTTTGTAGTTCAAAAAGAGGCAGGTCACTTGAATTATTCCCCAGATAAGGATAGCTATTCCTAATAGGCTGACAACGATTTGCCAACGGCGAAGCTTCTTCAATTTCCGTGCTTTCTCTTGATGGGTACTTGCGGTGTTATTGTTCTCTTTTGTTTCCATATCTTCTATATTATATTGTTTACTCATTATTATATATATATCCGTCCTTGAATACGGACTCTATTCATCTTCCTCTTTAAGGAATTGAGGGGCTCAACGTCTCCAGCTGTCCCGTCAGCTTCAGCAAAGTCAGATTGGTTATCCGGTAATTGTAGTGGGCACTGGTATTGTTGTTTTGGGCTTCGCTCATCCGCATTTCGTCCTGCAATACTTCGGTCATTGAAGCGATTCCTTCCCGATAACGGTCCATAGTAACGGTATATACATCTTCAGCAAGTAGATAATTGTCTTTCTGCTTCTTAAAGTTACGCTGACTGTTCATCAGGTCATTGGTAGCATTCAGATATTGTGTCTGAAGATTCTTTCTGGTATTCTCTTGGGCGAGCTTGATGTTCTCTATGTCGATGGTTGCCTTACGCATCTTGTAGCGTTTGTCCAGTCCGTCGAAAATGGGAATGCGTAAGGAGAGGCCCACTCCATAGGAGCGATACCAATGGTTGGAAGGGCCGGAATGGAACCAATGGTAAGCTTTGTCTGTATAGGCGGAGAACATCCAGCTTCCCGTCAGGTTCAAGGAGGGGATGTATCCGTTGCTGATTATTGTTTTCTGTTGTTCAGCAAGTTGTTTTTGTGATTGCAATAGCTGGAGTTCATATAGTGTTTCGGATAGCCCGGTGAGTGCTGCGGGCGTAATCGTTTCTGTATTCACTGGTACCAGTGCTATTCTTTCTTCCGCCGGATAGTCGATAATGTATTTAAGTAGATTCAGTTGCTGTTCCATCATGGCTTGTGCGTTGTCGTGCTGCACCTTGAGGTTCTCCAAGTTGATGTTGACGCGTTTCACATCTACTTCCATAGCCATGCCGTTGTCATAGAAGGCTTGAGTGATATCTCTCAACTCTTCCAGGCGAGTGATGTTGGCTTTTATCAAAATAATCTGTTCAGCTGTAACCTGTCCTAAATAGTACATTTGACTAATTTGGAGGATGAGGTCTTCTCTTGCCTTTCCATAAGAAAGGCGATTCATCTCATCCATGGTTTTGGCTATGGATAGAGTGGTGTAGAGTGTCTGGTTATAAAGTGGTATCTGCAACTGTAATCCAAAGTTGGCGTTGTATTGCAAGGTTTGGGTTACATTGTAGGGATTGCCATACGCTGAACCGTCGGTAACGGAGACGGGTGGATCGATATTGTCGTTATAGTTGGCAAAACCATTGATTTGGGGCAGCAGTTTGGCTCGATTCTCAGAGATGCTGTATTTCCCTTTTTGTATTTCCTTCCGTTTGCTTTGCAAGGACAAGTTGTTTTCGATACCTATTTTGAGGCAGTCCTCCAAGGTTAGGGTATTTTGTGCTCTTGTACCTAGTGCAAGCAGACACAGAAAGGAAAATGTGAACAGTTGTCTTTTCATAATAGTCACTTGATATTTGCACACAAAGTTAGTGGCTTAAAATGCAAGAGGACTATCCATATATCAACTGTTTGTATTCATATTTTCCTTTTTACTATAATTTGAAAACAAACCATAGTAAAAAATGAGTATTAAAAACAAAAAAGACCGCCAAGAGTGGAAGCCTCCTAACAGTCTAAATCTTCTTTGTAGCGGGACCCGGGATTGAACCGGGGACCTCATGATTATGAACTCTAAGGTCTTTTCCTTCTATCTAATTGCAAAGAAATAACTTGCAGACTTTCCCTTTTTTCTCCGTACTACTATCGTAACACTTTTGCGCTTTTTAAAAATAATCCCCGGATTTCTCCGGGGAATTGGAACACCGGGCCGCAACTCCCGGCGAACGCAACATTGATGCAAAGATATGCTTTATTTTGAAAAGAACCGCTTGACGTTTTTTAAAATCTCCTTTCGCTTGAAGTAGAGAAATACACCAACCACCAATAAAGCCAAATAAAAAATATATCTCCAACGTTTCGGATCGGGAACGGGTGTTTCTTGCTCTTTTTGAATATTGTTATCCTTAAATGATTCATGATTGGTCTTCTCGCTTTCAGAAACGGCCCTATTTTCGACTTTTCCCGTTTTGCTGAATACTTTATTGACCGACAACGTTTCGATTGATTTGACGGCTCCTTTTGGTTTTTTGCTTTCCGGCGGTTTATATTCTGAAGGCAAAGGAATATTATTGGCATGTAGAACGGAATCTTCGGGTTCTGATCCTGTTTCGTATTCTCTTGCGTTTCGGGCCGGATCAAAATATTCGATTCGGGTGTACGTGATTTCAAGACCGGACATTTTGCTTGTGTCTATCCGGGTTTCAATGAATGATCTTTCATTTTTTTCCTTTGTAGTGTTCTTTTCGGAAGAAGAAGTCATTTCGGACAACTTCTTAACTGAAGAACACGACAAGCAAAAGAACAAAGACCAAAGTAAAACAAAAATATAAAACAACTTTTGCATAACTACAAGTTTTTAAGTTCTGATAATCTATTCAACCACCCTTTGCGGAAACGTTTTTGGGTGTATTTTAGAAGTTCGGCTTCTGTTGCTTTTCGGCCGATCTTTTTTTCATACTCTGAAACGGAACGTTCGACAATGTTGTTGATAAACTTCACACGTTCGTCATATATTGCCAAAAACAAGGATTTGGGATCGGCAAAGTTTACCGCTTCGATAGTCTTAGGGCCAACGATACCGTCAACATCAACACCAAGAAGACGTTGCGGAATTTTTATTCCATGCGATCCTGTAGATACTAATTGAAAAGTGCACCGTATTT